>CESI01017463.1_pt1 | contig 12017 bp, 11 predicted proteins | sample 356301 | NCBI WGS metagenome assembly CESI01 (sample SAMEA2621423, study PRJEB7988) | marine metagenome | biome: marine biome (ENVO:00000447); feature: deep chlorophyll maximum layer (ENVO:xxxxxxxx); material: "saline water (ENVO:00002010), including plankton (ENVO:xxxxxxxx)" | depth 40 m | reverse complement strand
AGATATGAGAATCTTTATTTTACTTTTTACAATTGTAGCTTTTAGCACACTCTCTAATGCGCAAGATAAAATTAATTGGTTATCTTTTGAAGAGGCCATTGCTTTGAATAAAGAAAACCCCAAACCTATATTAATAGATATTTATACGGATTGGTGTGGATACTGTAAAAAAATGGACAGAGAAACCTATGCAAACAACATAATTATTGACTACGTAAACAAACATTTTTATGCTATAAAAATGGACGGTGAAGGCAAAAAAGACATCACGTTTAAAGATTACACATTTAAGTTCAAACAAGAAGGCAAAACAAAATATCATGAATTATCAGCTACTCTAATGAATGGGAAATTAGCATATCCAACTACTATTTTTTTAAATGAAAAAGAAGAAGTCATGCAAAATATACCTGGGTATCTTTCGGCAGCTCGTTTCGAAAAAATATTAGCATTCTTTACAAATGACAACCATAAGACCCAAAATTGGGAAGAATTTGAGAAGAGCTTTCAAAGTAAAATAAAAAGTTAATGCTTTAAAATAAAAGCTCCTTTATCTCCTGTATAATGAAAAGGAACATCTTGCTTAGCACAAATAATTTCCCATCTATTTATGTCACTTCTATAGTTAGATCCATCGGCAACTATTTGTATTGGGTCTAAATGTTGCAGCAATCTTAGCAAATTAATTTTTGGAGAATTTTGAAGTACTACAATTGGTTTTACTAGACCCTTTATTTTATATACGCCAAGGCTATCTACAATTAAAATATTTTTATTCTGAAAATTAATAAAATTATTAAATGTAACTTGATGAATTTGTTCAATTTTTCCTGAAATTCTGTATGATTTTAAACTATAATCATTCTTAAAGTTAAGCGTATCTAGATTGTGTTGTAAAAACAACCTCTTCCCTATTCTTTCTCCAATAACTGATTTTCTACTTTTATGAAAAATAATCAATTCTTTTTGGTCATTATTCTCTTTAAGTTCATACAAAAAAATAATTTGCAGTATAAAAATAGCTAATAAAAAATACAGTAATTTTTTAGCTTTTCTATGGATTAAAAATTGGACTCCTGAAAAAATAAAAACATAGATAGAAACCATCATTATAAGAGATATTGAAATTTCTTTTAACAAAAACTGTTCTTGCATAGAAATCCAACTTACAAAACCATTCATTAATGAAATTACGGATCCATAAATATCAGCAAAAAACTGTGGGAGCAAATTTAAAAGAGCTAACAAAAACACCAAAACCCCACCAATTAGAATATACATTAAGCAGGGAACTATAACCAAGTTTGAGAGTAAAAACAGAGTTGGAAACTGTTGGAAATAATATATACTTAGGGCCAAAACACCTACTTGAGCAGCTATTGAAACTGTGAATAATTGCCAGAAAAAATCAACCAATTTAAATTTTGGTTTCCAAACAGCATATAGTTTTGGCTGTATCCAAATAATTCCAAAAACAGCTAAATAGCTTAATTGAAAACCGACATCAAATAAGAACATTGGTTTTGCAATTAGAAGAAAAAATAGAGAAGAAATTAAAGAAAAAACAACAACATTCTTTTTATGAAAAGATAGACCAATTGCTAAAAAAGTAAACATAGTAACAGCTCTAACAACAGATGCTGACAAGCCAGCAATAAAAGCAAAAGCCCAAAGTACTAAAACAATTAAAAATGCTTTTAAAAACGCTCCATTTTTAAGTCTTTCAATTGGCTTAAAAAGAAAAGATAAAATCAATAAAATAACTCCCACATGCAAACCGGAAACTGCCAGTATATGAATAGCTCCTGCTTTTTGATAATCGGTAGTTAGTTCTTTAGAAATATCTTGTCGTTGACCTAAAAGTAATGCATTTATAACTCCCAACTCGTCATTTTTAAAATTGTATTTTAATAGTGATTTTTGAATCTTAGTTCTACATCTAGCTGCTAGACCTTTTAAAGAAGAATTTCCATAACCAAGACTTTTGTATTCATCACTATCTACAAATAACTGTTGATAAATTCCTTGTTTTGCTAAATAGGATTTATAATTAAACTGGTAAGGATTTAACGGTGACATCAACTCTTTAAAAACAGCTTTTGAAATGATAAGTTCATCTACTTTTAAGGAAGAGTTTGCACTATCTTTTTTAACATTTAACAAGATATTCCCTATGGTACTTTTGCTGTCTATTTTAACAACCTCAACTTCATACTTATCATTATAAGTACTAGGCTTTAAAACTTTAGATACTTTAAAAGTAACTAAAGCGTTTTTTACTAAATACTTTTTATAATAATTGTTGTAGTTACGATCATTATTAAAATAGACTGAAGAAACCCCTACAAAAAAAAAGATTCCAAAAGATAAAATTGTTGTTACAACTCTATTTTTAAAAATTGACAATAAAAGTAAAATTGATGCTACTAAAATTAATAACGAAGTAAAACCATAACACCAAAATTGGGTGTAAAACTGAATAACAATACCCAGAATTAACAATACAGTAAAGTGTAAAGGTAGATATTCCCGTATTTTTTTCATCCCATGATAAAGTTACAGAAAAAAATAGAAGTAATATATTTATAAAATTCTGGTTGCTTTTACAAAAGCATTCTTCCAATACTTTTGTGAAAGAGAAGAGATTATTACACCTTTAGAAGATGTTGAGTGAATAAATTTTATTTGCTTGTTTTTGATAGATGTTATTAAACCAACATGGTTTATTCTTTTGCTACTTTTATTTGTTCTAAAAAACAATAGATCTCCTTTTTTTGCTTGTTTTAAAGAAATTTTATTTCCTTTTTTAGCCATGTCTCTAGAAACTCTTGGCAATTGTATATTCTCTTTCTTGTAGGCAACAAAAACGATTCCAGAACAATCCATTCCTTTTTTTGTTGTACCTCCGAACTTATATTTTGTTCCTTTAAAAACGACTGCATTTGCAACAATTTTGTCAGCTTTAGAAAACTTTTCTTTTTTGTGACTACTTAGATTTTTTGATGAAGAGCAAGAGCTAATTAATAAAGAAATCACAGAAAGTATCAGTAAAATTTTTCTCATTTTTTTTTATTTTAAGCCTTTTATAATTTCTTTTGCTACTTTTTCTGAAGCTCCCTTTCCTCCTAGTATTTTCTCTAATTCATAATAATCAGAAAAGAGTTTTGTACGATAACTTTCTTCTAAAATATTGGTAAGTTCTACCCGTAAGTTTTCCTTCGTAAAATCGTTCTGAATTAATTCTGTTACAACCTCTCTGTCCATAATTAAGTTCACTAAAGAAATAAATTTCAAAGTAATTATTCGTTTCGCTATTTGATATGAAATTGTGCTTCCTTTATAACAAACTACTTGTGGTACTTTAAACAAAGCTGTTTCTAAAGTTGCCGTTCCAGAGGCTACTAAAGCAGCATAAGAAACACTTAATAGATCGTAGGTTTTATTGTTAATAAAGCTTACTTTCTTAGTGCCAATTATCTGTTTATAAAAAGAAAAATCTTGACTTGGTGCACCCGCGATTACAAATTGATAGTCAGAAAAATCATTTACCATAGACAACATTACAGACAACATTTTTGTAATTTCTTGCTTTCTACTTCCGGGTAATAAGGCTATTATAGGACCATCTCCTAAATTATTTTCTTGCCTAAATTGTTGTTCATCAACTTGTTTTCTTCCAGCAATTCCATCAATTAAAGGATGCCCCACAAACTGAACTTCATAATTGTATTTTTTATAAAATTCTTTTTCAAAAGGCAGTATTACAAACATGGTATCTACATCTCTCTTAATATCTTTTACTCTGCTAGCTCTACTTGCCCAGACTTGAGGTGAAATATAGTAGTTTGTTTTAAACCCTGCTTTCTTTGCCCATTTAGCAACTCTTAAATTAAAACCTGAATTGTCAATAAAAATTACAACATCAGGTTTAAATTCTGCAATATCTTCCTTACAAGATTTAATAAAGTGTAATGCTTTTCGAAGATTCAGCAACACTTCCACAAACCCCATAATAGCACGTTCTTTATAATGTGTAACTAAAGTTCCGCCAACCTCTTGCATTAAATCTCCGCCCCAAAAACGGATGTCTGCTTTTGAATCTTCTTTATACAAAGCCTTCATTAGGTTAGAACCATGAAGGTCTCCAGATGCTTCACCAGCAATAATGTAATATTTCATACTAGAAAAACGTTAAGATTAATGTAGTTAAAGCTATTAAAATAGTTACCATTAAAACTCCTTTTGCTCTGTAATCTTGTTTCTTTTTGATGTATACAAAGAAAACAAATAAGTTTGGTATTGCTGCCAGCGATAATACTTTTCCATACAATTCTCCTTCTTGAATTAAATCTACTGTTTCATAAAATCCGAAACGAGAAAAATATTCTAAATACAAGAAAATTCCAGATAGCGTAGCTAAAAAAGAAACTAAGACTCCAATACCTATTTCTTTTTTTATAGTTCCCAAGAGTTTAATTTTTGTATCATGTGATGTGCGGTTAAATCGAATTGAACAGGAACAATAGAAACATATCCATTTTCTAAAGCAAAAATATCTGTATCCTGACCTTTGTCTTTATTCACAAACTCTCCAGAAAGCCAATAATACTCTTTACCGAAAGGACTTTTACGTTTGTCAAAATTCTCTTTCCAGACTCCATTTGCTTGTCTACAAATTTTAATTCCTTTTATTTTTTCTGATTTCAAATCAGGAATATTTACATTTAAAACAATTCCTTCAGGCAAACCATTTAAAAGTGTATTCAACGTTATTTTTTTTACAAACTCTTCAGAGGGTTTAAAATCTGCATGCCACTTAAAATCTAATAAAGAAAAACCGATTGCAGGTATTCCTTCAATACCTGCCTCTACTGCGGCACTCATAGTACCAGAGTAAATAACATTAATAGAGGAGTTAGCTCCATGATTAATTCCAGAAACGCATAAATCTGGTTTTCTATTTAAAATTTCACTTATTCCCATTTTTACACAATCTGCTGGTGTCCCAGAACATGTATATTCTAATTGTGGTCCATCATCTATTGTAATTGGGTTACAACGCAACACATTATCAACCGTAATTGCGTGTCCCATTCCACTTTGTGGGCTATCTGGGGCAACTACTACAACGTCACCAATTTTATTCATAATCTGAATTAGAGCTCTAATCCCTGGAGCCGTAATACCATCATCATTTGTTACTAAAATTAAAGGTCTGTCTTGCATTTTGATAGATTTAAATACAAATGTAATTTATTTTAATTGATTTTCTTTTTAACATTTTCTAAAGAATTTTACATCTTATTATTATGTAATATTGTATGTATTCACAGTAGCAGGTAATCATGTTAAATCTACCAAAAAAATTAGCATTTATTTAGTAATTTAGCAGAAGAGAGATAATAATTTTCAGAAAAATCACCAAAGAAGACATATGAAGACGAAATTTAAATTCAGTATTACATTTTTATTAATTGTATTATTTACATATAGTCTAACAGCAAATGGTTCAGAAAAAATACCTGGTCCAGATCCAGAAAAAGATAAAGTTTTAATTTATGTATTAAAAAATATTCTAACACGTGGTCATTTCGTTATGAAAGAAATGAATGATGATTTTTCTGAGATCGTATATAATAGCTTTATCGATGGTTTAGATCCTAGTAAGCGTTACTTTACACAAAAAGATTTAAAGGAGTTTTCTAAATTCAAATATGATATTGATAATCAATTATTAAATGATGACGTTTCTTTTTACAATCTAGTGTATTCTCGTTTTATAGATAAGGTTAAAAATGCAAAATCGTATTATGGAGACTTACTTATACAACCTTTTAAATTCAAGAAAAATGAAACAATAGATGTTGATTATGACAAAGTTCCGTTTGCGAAAAATGAAAATGAGCTCATCGATTACTGGCGTAAACAACTTAAATTAAATACGTTAAGTAGAGTTCAAGAACAAACTGAGATCCAAGAAGAAAAGGCAAAAAAAGATAAAAAGTTCAAATTAAAATCATTTAAAACTTTAGAAAAAGAAGCACGTGCCGAAGTTCTAAAAAACATGAATGAATTGTACTTGCGAATTGAAGAACTGGAACATGAAGATTGGTTTTCTACCTTTTTAAATAGCGTAGTGGGTGCATTTGATCCTCATACAACCTATATGGCACCAAGAATTAAAGAACGTTTTGATCAGGATATGTCCGGAAAACTAGAAGGAATTGGTGCTCGGTTGCAAATGAAGGGAATTTACACACACGTTTTTGAGTTAGTTTCAGGCGGACCCGCCTCCAAACAAGGTGAGTTAGAAGCTGGTGATATTATTTTACAAGTGGCACAAGCAAATGGAGATCCCATAGATATTGTTGGTATGCGTTTAGATGATGCTATAAAATTTATCAAAGGAAAAAAAGGAACAGAAGTTCGATTAACCGTAAAGAAAAAATTGGATGGATCTACCAAGGTAATTTCTATTATTAGAGATCTTGTTCAGCTAGATGAAACCTTTGTGAAGTCTACTATTGTTAAGAAAGATGGAAAAAAATATGGTATTATAAATTTGCCAAAATTTTATATTGATTTTTCTGACAATGCATATCGAGATTCTGCAAAAGATATGGAGAAGGAAATAGAACGGTTAAAAAAAGAGGGTGTTGCAGGTTTAATGATTGATCTAAGAAATAATGGAGGTGGCTCTTTAAAAACTGCGATAGAAATATCTGGATTGTTTATTGATAAAGGTCCAATTGTTCAAGTAAAGTACAGAGGAGAAAAACCAGTTGTAAAAAATGATATAGATCCAAAAATACAATGGGACGGTTCTTTAGTTGTTTTAGTAAATGAATTTTCTGCCTCAGCTTCAGAGATTTTTGCTGCTGCTATGCAAGATTATAAAAGAGCAGTTATTATAGGAGGTAACCAAACTTATGGAAAAGGAACTGTTCAAAATATCCTACCAATAAATCAATTTACAAAATACAAAAAAGATTTAGGATATATAAAAATGACCATTCAAAAGTTTTATAGAGTTAATGGTGGTTCTACTCAAATAGAAGGTGTTTATTCAGATATAATAATGCCAAGTAGGTATAGTTATATGAAGTTTGGAGAACGTGATTTAGAAGGTGCTTTAATTTGGGATAAAGTTCCACAGGCAAATTACATACAAACAAATTCTTATGAAAACTTTGCTGATGTGGTTTATAATAGCAACCAAAGAATTGCATCTAATACCCAATTTAAATTGGTAAATGAATATGCAAAATGGTTAAAAGAAAATCAAGATGATTCCTCTTATTCACTAAACTACAAAGCTTTTGCTAAAGAAAATGAGGTACAAGAAAAAGAAGCTGAAAAATTTAAATCTGTTTTTAAATACAATTCAAAATTAAAATTTTTATCACCAAAATATGAACTTCCTTTATTAAAAAAAGATACAACACTTGCAGATAAAAGAACTGCTTGGCATAAAAACTTATCTAAAGACATGTATGTCTCTGAAGCTTTAAATGTATTGAGTGAATTAAAATTAAAAAATCATAATAAAATTGTGAAGAATTAAGAAAGCATAATTTTTACAACTTAAAACCTGATATGTTTGCTTAATGTATCAGGTTTAATATTTTTGAAATATGAACTTTAAAGTAACATTTGCCACAAAATGGTCTGATTTTGACCCCAATAGACACATGCGTCATACAGCCTATAATGAATATGCTGCAGAAGTAAGAATTCGGTATTTTTCTGAACAAAATTTTTCGATAGAAGAATTTACAAAACACACTATTGGCCCTATTTTATTTACTGAAGAAACTTCGTTTAGAAAAGAAATTCATTTGGGAGAGGATATTACAGTAAACATGAAACTATCTGGGGTTTCTGAACACATAGAACGTTGGAAAATAACGCATGAAGTATTTAATGAAGCGGGACAATTATCTGCAATCATAAAAGTATACGGTGCTTGGATAGACTTAGAAAAAAGAAAACTAACGACACCTCCAAAAGAAGCACAACATTTATTTTTAAATACCGAAAAAACCGAAGATTTTGAAGAAATTTTAATGAAAAAGAAGTAGATGAAAAAGAAAACTTTATCTGTCCTCATTTTAATAATCACCCTATCAATTTATTGGTATTTAGAACTTAAGCAAAAAGACACACAAGACAAAACTAGCAAAGAAACCGGTACCGTAAATCATACCAATTTCAATTATTTTCCAAGCTCGACAACTGGACAAATTATACATCATAAAGGGTACAGTTTATCGTATTCAGAAAAACATGAACAGGCAGAATGGGTGGCATATGAATTAAATAAAGAAGATATTGTTTATGCAAATAGAAAACGCCCTTTTTTTATTGAAGACCCTAAAGTAAAAACAACATCTGCAGACTGGAAAAATTATAAAAAATCAGGGTATGACCGAGGTCATTTATGTCCGGCAGGAGATCGAAAAAAGACAGAGAAAGGCTATAATGAAACTTTTTACACTTCTAACATCTCACCTCAAAAGCATAATTTTAATGCTGGTATATGGAATAAACTTGAACAAAAAACACGTTATTGGGCAAAAAAGTATCATACCCTATATGTTATTACAGGAGGCATTTTAGAAGATCATTTAAAAACAATAGGTAAAGAAAAAGTTTCTGTGCCTAATTACTTTTATAAAGTTTTATTAGATAATACTCAACCAGAAATTAAAGCCATTGCTTTTTTAATACCTCATAAAGATAGTAATAAACCATTGTATACTTATGTGGTTTCTATAGATGAAATAGAACAAAAAACAGGATTAGATTTTTTCAAAAACTTACCAGATTCTTTAGAAAATAAACTAGAAAAATCAGTGAATTACACAAATTGGAGTTTTAAATAAATTACAACTCCATATCGATTACAATTTTACCCTTTGTTTTCCTTTGCATCATATCTTCTAACGCCTTTGGCGCATTCTGTAAAGCATAAACTTTATCAATGTGAGGTTTTAGTTCTCCTTTTATAAACCAAGTTAACAATTGCTGAATATTTTCTAAACTCTTTTTTGGTTCTTTTTGAGCAAAAGCTCCCCAAAAGACACCTACAATACTTGCACCTTTTAATAAAGTTAAATTGATCGGTATTTTAGGAATTTCGCCATTTGCAAAACCAATTACCAAGTGTCTTCCTTTCCATGCAATAGCTCTTAAAGCCAATTCAGAAAAATGTCCGCCAACAGGATCATAAATTACATCGACTCCTTTTCCGTTGGTGATTTCTTTTACTCGATCTTTTAAACTTTCAGTAGTATAATTAATCACTTCATCTGCACCAAATTGTTTACAAAGCTCTAATTTTTCATTGGTTGATGCCGCTGCAATTACTTTTGCTCCCATTAGCTTTGCTAATTCTAATGCCGTTAACCCAACCCCACCAGAAGCTCCTAGAATTAAAATAGTTTCACCCTTTTGTAAATTTGCTCTGTCTTTTAGTGCATGATAAGAGGTCCCATACGCCAATAAAAAAGCAGAAGCATGTACCATAGACATCCCTTTTGGTTTTGGAAAGCAATCTTTCGCTTTTACAATGGCTTTTTCTGCAAAACCACCAAAAGGCACAAAACCAACTACTGTATCTCCTACTTTTAAGTGTTGTACATTTTCGCCAAGCTTTTCTACAATTCCCGCAATATCACTACCCGGAGAAAAAGGAAATGCAGGTCTAAATTGATATTTTCCTTGAATAATTAGAGTATCAGGAAAGTTAACACTGCATGCTTTTACAGATATTAAAACTTCTCCTTCTTTAGGTTGTGGGGTTTCTACATCTGTATACCCTAGTGTATTTGGCAACCCAAATTGATTACAAACAATTGCTTTCATAGTTTTGATTCTTTCAGGCTAAATATAAACGAATTATTATAAAAATTAAATACGAGTGCAAAAATCATCCCTTAAAGAAGTGTTTGGAGAAATCAGTTTTACTTGTTATGTTTAGTTTACTTGTTAAATTCCTTCAAAATTTCTCCGTTCCTATTTTATTTATTAAATTGGTTCATTCAGAAACAATCATAGTTCAATCTATAACAGTTAGCAAACTCAAAAACTTGATTATTTAATATGAAACAGGGGTTTATAAAATTAGTCTTACTTATTTGTTGTTGTTCACTAACAGCTCAAAGTATTGAAGATTTATCATTCGGTTCAGATAGTACCTTAGACATAATAACATGGAATATTGAACGCTTTCCTAAAAATGGTCAAACTACACTAAATAATGTTATCGATATCATTGAAGCTTTAGATGTTGATCTATTGGCCATCCAAGAGGTAGATGATATTAATTCTTTCAATCAAATTGTTTCTAATTTAAGCGCTTATGATGGTTATCTAGAGTCCACTTACTTTGCTGGTTTGGCTTATATCTACAAACCCGATATAATACAGGTAAATAACATTTATGAAATTTATACAACTTCAGAATATTGGGATTATTTCCCAAGATCACCAATGGTTATGGATTTTAATTATATGGAACAAAGGTTTATTGTTATCAATAATCATTTTAAATGTTGTGGTGATGGTGTTTTAGATTTAAATAATACAAACGACGAAGAGACAAGAAGATATTTTGCTAATAACTTATTAAAAGAATACATAGACACTAATTTTCCAGAGGATAATGTAATTGTTTTAGGGGATTTAAATGATATTTTATCAGACGACCCACAAAATAATGTGTTTCAAGTTATTCTTGATGATCAGGATAATTATTTATTTGCAGATTTAGATATTGCAAATGGAAATAATTCTGACTGGTCTTTTCCAACTTGGCCATCACATCTTGATCATATTCTTTTAACCAATGAATTGATAGACGAATTTGAAAATGAAAATTCTGACATTCAAACGATTAAAATTGATGAATATTTAACAGGAGGTTGGTCTGAATATGATCAAAACGTATCAGATCATAGACCCGTAGCATTAAAATTAGTCATCGACGAGACTTTAAATGTTTCTGAATTTAACAATCCAAAGACTGTTTTTTTAAATAATCCCAATCCTTTTAGTTTGGAAACAAAATTTTCTTTTACCACAACCACTGATTATGGTAAAATTGAAATCTATAATTTAAATGGTCAAAAAATAGTCTCTTTACCCCTAGAAAAGGGAGAATCAAGTATTAGTTTGGACGCCAAAAAGTTTTCGAATGGAATTTATATTGCCAAAATGCTATCTCGAAATAATATCATAGCTACACGTAAGCTGGTTGTTCTAAAATAAATACAATTTTGATATCATTTGTACATACAAAAAATCTGAACTTATTGATAATAGAAAATATTACATAAGTACTTTTTACAAAGAAGAATCTAAAAAAAGAGCTTATTTTAACAAATAGACATGCCAATATTTTTCGTTGTAAACAATTAATATGTTTGGTTTTGAAAATTTTAAAAAGTAAAAATAAAAACATCAAGAATGTTTTAGTATTCCTTGAAATCGCATGGAATAAAACATACTTTTATTTACATATAACTAGTTGGCAAACATATGATAAATTAACTCATAAAATTAATATAAGTTAAAAAAACGAATTATGAATAGGATACTTTATTTAGTAATTATTGGATTGATTTTAATTGGATGTTCTTCATCAGAAACTAAAAAATCAAATGATTTACAAATCAGAATTTCAAATGTAAGCGAATTTAATTATGATAATATAAAAGTTAGCACAACTGGAGAAATGGTTGATTTTGGAAACTTGAACTCTAATTCGAAATCTGATTATAAGACTTTTGATAAAGCATACAAATACGCTTATGTTGAATTTCAAATTAATGGTAAAACTTTTATTTTACAACCTATTGACTATTTTGGAGAAACACTTTTAGAGAATGGAAAATATGCATATGAACTAAACGTAAATATAGATGCTCAAAGAGTATTGTTGGAGTTAAAAAATGAATAAATATGTTTTCCAACACCATATAAAATTAATTGCTAATACAAGCTCACTTTCGAAA
>CESI01022290.1_pt1 | contig 12040 bp, 14 predicted proteins | sample 356301 | NCBI WGS metagenome assembly CESI01 (sample SAMEA2621423, study PRJEB7988) | marine metagenome | biome: marine biome (ENVO:00000447); feature: deep chlorophyll maximum layer (ENVO:xxxxxxxx); material: "saline water (ENVO:00002010), including plankton (ENVO:xxxxxxxx)" | depth 40 m | reverse complement strand
AAACCCATACAAAATAGTATTATATATGACCATATTGTTGCCAGCTTGAAAACTTTGATATACCAAGATTCTTTAAGACTAAAAAAATATAGTAAGGGAAACAGAATAATCCAAGTAAGACAAGACACTAAATAAAACCAAGTTCTATATATAATCAAAAAAAAATAGTTGAATATTTTCATTATTTCAAAACTAATTAAATTAATTGAGGTATTTTAATAAAAAATTTAACTTTTAAATCAAATATATTAATAAGTGAGTAGAATTTTAACAGGTATACAAAGTACGGGAACTCCACATTTAGGAAATATTTTAGGCGCTATAATTCCTGCCATAAAAATGGCAAATGGTTCTGAAAATGAATCCTATTTATTTATAGCAGACATGCATTCCATAACCCAAATCAAAGAACCTAAAGAATTAAAGTTTAACACCTATTCTACAGCTGCCTGCTGGCTAGCTTTTGGATTAGATTTTAGTAAAACAGTTTTTTACAGACAAAGTGATGTGCCGCAAGTTACAGAGCTTGCGTGGTATCTGAATTGTTATTTCCCGTATAAAAGGCTAACGCTAGCTCATAGCTTTAAAGACAAGTCAGATAGTTTAGAAGATGTCAACGCTGGGTTATTTACTTACCCAATGCTCATGGCTGCAGATATTTTATTATATGATGCGGACATGGTTCCTGTAGGTAAAGATCAACTTCAGCATATTGAGATCACAAGAAATGTTGCAAGTAGGTTTAACAATCATAATGGAGATACGTTCGTTGTCCCTGAGTCAAAAATTAGCAAAGAAAACATGCTAGTTATTGGTACTGATGGTAATAAGATGAGTAAAAGCAAAAACAATATTATTAATATATTTTTAGAAGAAAAAGCTTTAAAAAAACAGATCTCTAATATAAAAACAGATAGCCTACCTTTAGAAGCATCTAAAGATTGGAGCAATTGCAACCTCTATAACATATATAAATTATTAGCTGATAAAAGTCAGGCCGAAATAATGAGGAACAATTATGAGCAAGGAGGGTATGGATATGGACATGCAAAGGGTGAACTATTAAATTTAATTCTGAATAAATATAAAATTGAAAGAGAGAAATACAACTACTATATAACTAATCTTGAAAAGATAGATGAAATATTAAAAGATGGATCTAAACAGGCCTCTAAAACTGCAGATACTGTTCTAAATAGAGTTAGGTTAAAAGTTGGCTTTAATTAAAAAGATTACTAACTTTAGTTTCTACAAAAAATCATAAAAATGAACTTAGACAAATATATAGAAGACCTACTTTATAGGTATGAATGTGTTGTAATACCTAATTTTGGAGCTTTTATCACTTCAGTGAATTCTGCTAAGCCCAATGAAGATGGTGTGTTTATGCCACCCTCAAAATCAATTTCTTTTAATAGTAAACTACAAAAAAATGATGGAGTTTTAGCTAATTATATAGCAGAGGTAAATGGCATATCATTTGATGAAGCGATGAAAATAATTAAGTTAAGTGTTTCTAATTTTAGAAATATGATCCTTAATAAAGAAGATATAACTTTTGACAAAGTTGGCGTTATTTCTCATAATAAAAACATTTTAGAATTTAAATCTTCTAAAACTGAAAATTACTTAAAGCATGCATACGGTCTTTCTAATGTGTCAATTTCTATAATTAAAAGAAGTAAAAAAAGAAGTTTTCCAGACTTTACAAAATATGCAGCTGCATTAATTATAGGGTTTTTGATTTCTGGTTTTGTTTACAATAATGAAGTAACTAAAACTGCTAAAAAAAATATAATTGCTTATGAAAAAGCAAACTTATTGATTGAAGAAGAAATTCAAAAAGCAACCTTCGTAATTGAAAACCCTCTTCCGTTAGTAAAAATGGTTATAAGAGAAGACATTGGAGTATTTCATGTGGTTGCTGGATCTTTTAGTATAGAGCAAAATAGTTTTACAAGGTTAAATCAATTAAAAAGTGAGGGCTATAATGCTAGAAAAATAGGGCAAAATAAGTTTGGTTTATTTCAAGTTGCATATTCAAGCTTTTATTCTCGCTCTGAGGCTGATGTAGCATTAGCTGAAATACGTTTGTCTGACAACAAAGCTGCCTGGATTTTAAATAAAAAAATTAATAAATAAATGCAATTTAAGACCTCTAGTTCATCTTTAACTGTGATGACAGATCTAGTCCTGCCGAGTGAAACAAACCCAATTAACAACCTATTTGGTGGTGAATTACTTGCAAGAATGGATAGAGCTGGATGCATAGCCGCTAGAAGACATTCTGGGCAAATAGTTGTCACAACTTCAGTAAACCATGTTGCCTTTAATAAAGCAATACCTTTGGGTAGTATAGTTACTATAGAGGCTAAAGTTTCAAGAGCTTTCAAAACTTCTATGGAAGTATATTTGGATGTGTGGATAAACAACACTAAAAAGGGTGGTAAAATTAAAGCTAACGAAGCTATTTACACTTTTGTAGCGGTAGACGCTAACGGAAAGCCAACATCTGTTGCTGAAATAACACCTGAGTCAAAGGAAGAAATTGAAAGATATAAAGGGGCTTTAAGAAGGCGTCAACTTAGTCTTGTTTTAGCGGGTAAATTAAAAGCACAAGATGCTACTGAACTAAAAGCATTATTTCTGTCCAAGCCATAATAGTGGGTTTTCTGTTTTATTGTCCTTAAATAAACTAAAACTAAGAATTGTCTGCCCTGAACTTTTATTGGTGATAATTTTACCTAAATTTTGTTTTGTAGAAACTTGATCTCCTTTCTCAACATATATAGTTGATAGGTTTTTGTAAACAGTGAAGAAGTTTCCATGTTGAACTAAAATTGTTTTAGAACCATTTTTAGAGCTTATTATCCTGTAAATAACTCCGTCAAATATAGACCTCACATTTTGAGAAGAAGCAGTAATTATTCTAATGCCATTACTTTGAATTGTAGCGGTTTTTACCACTGGGTGTGGTTGTTTGCCATATTTAAGGGTAACATATCCTTTTTCGACAGGCCATGGAAGCTTACCCTTATTGGATGTGAAATTATTTGAAAGAATTTTTGCTTCTGGTGTAAGTGCGAAAACTTTTGAAGAGATCTTTTTCTTTCGATTAGACTCAGCGATAGCTCTAGCTATGATCTTTTCAATTTCTTTGTCAATTTTAGCAGATGCTTTCTGCTTATTCTTAATTTCCCTGACGTATTGTATTTCATTAGATGAGATAGATTGTAAAAGCTTGTTTTTACTTAGAAGCTGAATGCTAACATTATTTTTTGTTTTTTGATTCTCAATAATTAAAGATTCTTGTATCGTTTTTTCTTCAATTAATTGAGTGCCTAGAACTTTTAATTCAGCCGTATTGATTTCTATTTGTTCAAGCTGATTATTTTGGTAATCCGAGTATTGTTTAAAGTATTGGATTCTTTTTAAAGCTTGCTGAAAGTTAGATGAGGAAAAAATAAACATTAATTTACCTGTTTTTGACCTAGTTTTATAGGATCGCAAAATCATATCTGCATATTGGGACTTTAACAGTTCTTGGGATTTAAAAAGCTGATTAATAACAGACTGATTATTGTTGATAGATGCTGAAATTATATTTAATTCATTGTTAATAATTTTAATGACTTCATTTTGGAGATCTAATTTATAATTTAGGTTTTCGATATTTTCAACTACTAATTTCTTTTTGTTCTTAGAGTTAGAAATGAGTTTTTGAATATTATTAATCTCCTTGGTGAGCTCTATTCTTTTACGCTCTAAATCACTTTGATTTAAATATTGAGAGTAGCCATTTAAACTATATGCAAATAAGAATAGTGTAAATAAAAAAAAACTTAGTCTACTTAACATCAATCAATATTTTGGTATAGTTCTTGGGGATTTTAAAAGGAAGTTTAAATTTATTATTTAGGTTAATAGATTTAAACTCGACATTAATCTGATTTATAAGACTCCCTTTTTTTTCTAGGTTTGTAATGTTTTTTGAAAAAAAAGTTTCATTTATGCTGATTTTTGAAGTGAAACTTTGATTTTTTATTTTAGTAAAATCTAAATATTGAATCTCATAAAGAGTAACTATATTATCAGAATTAAAGACCTTAAAAGAACACAAATCAAGTTTAAAATTATCTCTATTTATTTTATATATACCTTCAAAATTATCAATTTTTAGTTTTTTATATTGATTTGTGGTTAGGTCCCAGTTAAAAATATAGGATAGACCAGTTTTGCTCATTTTGTTATTAAAAGTAGAATTACTAATGCCGTTGATAGGTTGTGATAAAAGTATATTTTCAACCATATTGTAGTTTAAATTTAAGCCAATAAGATCTTCAAGAGCTTTATAGTCTGAAATTAAATATTTTTTGTCTAATTTATTATAATAATATATCGAGTCTTGAGTTAATAACGCTCTCACTATTCCCGCCGCAGAACTTAACCATATGGCTTCATTTTTTTTTATTCTTAAGCTTACCCCATAGCTATTTCTAGCACCATTACTATTGATTTTGAATTTTGCTTTTGCTTGATAGGTTTTAAATTTTGATTGTGATTTGTTTACTTTTCTAACTAGTTGCTTGGAGCTTAAGTTTTTGTATTCACTACTTGGTATTGTATTTTTTACAGATTTACAAGAAGTAAACAATAATAGTAAAAGGAAATATTTTAATGTTTTCATATAAACTATTTTACGCCAGTGCTACCAAAGCCTTTATCTCCTCGTGTTGTAGCTTCAAGTTGCTTTACCTCTATCCATTCTGCTTGTTCATGCTGTGCAATAACTAATTGGGCAATTCTATCTCCATTTTGAATAAGAAAGAGGTCGTTAGAAAGATTTATTAATATAACTCCGATTTCGCCTCTATAATCTGAGTCGATTGTTCCTGGTGAATTAAGAACACAAACCCCATGTTTAATGGAAAGTCCACTTCTTGATCTAACCTGTCCCTCATAGCCAACAGGCAGGCTAATAAATAAGCCTGTTTTGACAATTATTCTCTGTAATGGACTGAGTACTATTTCTTTTGTTGTAAAAGCCTTTAAATCCATCCCCGCACTATATTTACTCTCGTAATGAGGTAATAGGTTATTTGATTTATTTATAATCTCAATTTTCATTAGTCATGAATTTGATGGTTTTCTTTTCAAATTTAAGAATTAATAAAACAAAAAGAATTAATATTCCTACTCCAAAATAATAATTACCTGGTAAAACATAAAAAGATAAGAACGCTAGTGCGGAGCTAAATAAAATATAGTTTATGATTTTAGTAATATTATAAGGGATTGGATAATGACGCTGACCTAAATAATAAGAAATTATAGCCATAACAAAATAAGCAAAAAATGTTGCTAAAGCAGATCCAAAATATCCATATATAGGAATTAAAATAATATTTACTGAAAGCGTAATAAAGGCGCCAAACATTGATATATAAGCTCCAAATTTTGTTTTATCAGTGACCTTGTACCAAACAGATAGGTTTTGATAAATCCCCAAAAATAAGTTCGCTAAAAGAATAACTGGGACAATATACAAAGCTTCCCAATATGCCGAGTCTCCAATAAAAAGGAATTTTAGTACATCAATAAATACAACAACAAAAAGGAGAATAAACGAGCTGAAAATCACAAAAATTTCTAAAATTAAAGCGTATGTTTTTTCTGCTGAACTATTTTGGGCTGAGCTAAAAATGAATGGCTCTATTCCTAATTTAAATGCTGTTGAAAATAAGGTGATAAATAACGCTAGCTTATAACAAGCTGCATACATTCCAATTTGTGCTTTTTCTACATTGAAAAAGTCTAATAATATTTTATCAAAACTTTCATTTATTGAATACGCAAGTCCAGCAAGTAAAATAGGCATGGAGTATTTAAGCATTTTCTTTAATAAAAGAAAGTCGATTTTATATTGAATTTTAAAATAGAAATTAATCATTACTAAAAAAGTAAGAGCACTAGATATTAATAAAGAAATAAAGATGTAGTTTATTTCAAAATTGTCTTCATATGTTATTCCCAGAGTTAGATTTTCTGTGTGGTTATTTTTAAGAAAAATCAGAAAGAAAACATTAAGAGAAACATTAACAACTACATTAAATATTTTAATCATTGCGTACTTTATAGCTTTGTCTTTTAATCTTAAATATGCAAAAGGAATAACAACTAAAGAGTCTAAAACTAAAATCCAAATAACTAAAGTCAGGTAGTCTGGCCTAATTCCTATAAAACTAGAAATTTGATCTGTAAAGGAAAGTCCTAAAACTAAAAATATCGCAGAAGTTATTAATATTGATATAGAAGAGGTATTGACAACGCTAGATTTATTTTTATAAGAATTGAAAAATCTAAAAAAAGCTGTTTCCAAACCATAAGAAAGAAGAACATTGAATAAAATTATGTAAGAGAAAATAATAGATAAATCTCCATAATCTGAAATGTTTTCAAGTACAGATTTATCGGTATGTAGTCTGACAAGTAATACACTTACTACCCTAGGAAACACGGTAGCAACTCCATAAACAATAGCCTGTTTGAAAGCTAACTTTAATTTATTCAAATTTAAATATTTGTCCTAAAATAAGCTTTTAATTAAAGCTATCAAAGTAAGTTCAATTTTAGAGACTCTAGTTGTTTAGCGCTTCTGCCCCTCCAACAATTTCTAATATTTCATTTGTAATTGCTGCCTGCCTAGCTTGGTTGTATGCTAATTTTAACTCATCCCTTAGTTCTGTGGCGTTATCTGTGGCTTTATGCATTGCTGTCATTCTTGCTCCATGCTCACTTGCCCAAGAATCTCTAATAGCTTTAAATAATTGGTTTTTTAAAGATTTAGGAATTAATTCTTCAATTATTTCTAATTTGGAAGGCTCAAAGACATAATCTAAGTTATTGTTAGAAGTATCTTCATTTTGAGATATGGGTAAAAACTGCTCGTTTACAACAATTTGAGTTGCTGCATTTTTAAATTTATTATAAATAATCTCAATTTTATCAAACTCTTCATTTACAAACTTTGACATTAATGACTCTGCTATCAAAGAAACATTAGACATATTAAGATTGTCAAAAATATCAATATAGTTAGAGTCTACGTTAAAACTTTTTTGTAAAAAGTCATTACCTTTTTTTCCAATTGCAACAAACGAAACATCATTGTCTTTATAAGTTGAATTTGCTAATTCAGTTGACTTTTTAAGAATATTTGAATTAAACCCTCCACATAAACCTCTGTTAGAGGTGATTGACACAATAAGAACTTTTTTAACTTCACGATTTTGAGAAAACTTATTATCAGAGTCCATAGAGGAACTTAAGCTTTGTAAAATCTCTGTTAGCTTATTGGAATAAGGTCTCATAGCTGTTATTGCATCTTGAGCTTTTTTCAGCTTTGCTGCTGAAACCATCTTCATAGCGCTAGTTATCTGCATAGTAGACGATACAGAAGAAATTCTATTTCTTATTTCCTTTAAATTAGCCATTATATAAAAATTAGTATTTGTCTGACAAGTCCTTACAAACTGATTCTAAAGTTTGAACTACAGTATCCGTTAATTTTCCTTGTTTTAGGTTATTTAAAACATCTTGATGTTTAGATCTAAGTATTGTTAGATAATCATTTTCAAACTCCTTAATTTTTTCTACTGGAACATTTCTAAGTAAGTTTTTAGCTCCTGCGTAAATTATGGCAACTTGATCTTCAACTGTAAATGGATCATTTTGTGCTTGTTTTAATATCTCTACATTTCTTTTACCTTTTTCGATTACATTAAGAGTGGCCGCATCAAGGTCAGAACCAAACTTAGCAAAGGCTTCTAATTCTCTAAACTGAGCCTGATCTAATTTTAATGTTCCTGCTACTTTTTTCATAGATTTAATTTGAGCTGATCCACCAACTCTTGAAACAGAAATACCTACGTTGATTGCGGGTCTAACTCCAGAGTTAAATAAATCTGATTCTAAAAAGATCTGTCCATCTGTTATTGAAATAACATTTGTAGGTATATATGCAGAAACATCACCAGCCTGAGTTTCAATTATTGGTAGGGCTGTAAGCGACCCTCCTCCTTTTACTATAGGAACTAAAGAGTCTGGTAAATCATTCATCTCCTTTGCTATATTATCATCTGCTATTACTTTTGCAGATCTCTCCAACAGTCTTGAGTGTAAATAAAAAACATCTCCAGGATAAGCTTCACGTCCCGGTGGTCTTCTAAGTAGTAATGAAACTTCTCGGTAAGCAACGGCTTGCTTAGATAAATCATCATATATAATTAACGCTGGTCTTCCTGTGTCTCTAAAATATTCTCCAATAGAGGCTCCTGTAAACGGTGCGTATACTTGCATTGCAGCAGGATCTGAAGCATTTGCAGCAACAATTGTTGTGTAAGCTAAAGCTCCTTTATCTTCTAAAACCTTTGCTATCGCTGCAACTGTTGAGGCTTTTTGACCAATCGCTACATAAATACAATAAACAGGCTCTCCAGCATCATAAAATTCTTTTTGATTTAAAATAGTGTCTATACATACAGTTGTTTTACCTGTCTGTCTATCTCCAATAACTAATTCTCTTTGGCCTCTTCCAACAGGTATCATTGCATCAATAGACTTTATACCAGTTTGTAAAGGCTCGTTAACAGGCTGACGATATATTACGCCAGGAGCTTTTCTTTCCAAAGGCATTTCATATAGCTCGCCTTGAATAGGTCCTTTACCGTCTATTGGTAGCCCAAGTGTATTAACTACTCTTCCTACCATACCTTCTCCTGTTTTAATTGAGGCAATTCTGGTTGTTCTTTTTACGGTATCTCCTTCTTTAATGTCATTTGATGCTCCTAATAAAACTACTCCAACATTATCTTCCTCAAGATTTAACACAATCCCTTCAATACCATTTGAAAACTCTACTAGCTCACCGTACTGAACATTAGATAAGCCGTAAACACGTGCAATTCCATCTCCTATTGTTAATACTGTCCCTATTTCATCAAATGATATAATAGCGTCGTGATTAGAAAGTTGTTGTTTTAAGATTGCTGATATTTCAGCTGGATTTACTTCTGCCATTGTAATGTGTTTGGTTAATAACCTTTATATAAGTTCTTTTTTAATTTTCTGTAATTTACTAGATAAACTAGCATTATATTCTTTTCCTTCGTAGCGGAGTATAAACCCCCCTAAAATACCCTTATCTATAGTATTTATGATTTCTGCCTTTTTATTAGAGATAGAGTTGATTTTTTCTAATGCTTTAACTCTTATGTCTTCAGTAATAGGTAATGCAGTAATAACAATTGCTTTAGTCATATTGTTACTTTTTTCATATAGCGTCTTGTATGAATTTGCAACATCTACTAAAATTGGTAATCTTTTGTTTGATATTAATAATCCTATTAAATCTTTTGATAAATCACAAGTTTGAGAATTTAATGATAGGATAATACTTCGCTTTGAATTTAGATCAATAACGGAATTTATTAACATCTGGGAAAAAGTTTTATCATTTTTAGATAACTCAACATAAAAAAACATATCGTTGTAAACATCAAGAGATATTTCTTTCTCTTTTGCTAATGAAAAAACTGCTTTCGCATACCTTATTGCGGCTCTAGATTGTTTCATTTTACTTGTTTAAAGATGCATTATTTAACATATTTTCAACAACTTTTAACTGCTTACTTTTATCTTCTAACTCAATAGATATAACTTTTTCAGCAATTTCAACAGAAAGCTCAACAACGGTTTGTTTAAGCTCATTCATTGCTGAATTTTTTTCGTTTTGTATTGCTTTTTGTGCAGATTCGATTAGTCTTGATGCCTGTAATTTAGCTTGAGTTTCAGCATCCGAAATTAGTTTATTTTTAATTTCTCTTGCGTCTTTTAGCATGTTTTCGCGCTCAGCTTTAGCTTCTTTTAAGATCTTTTCATTATCAGATTTAAGGCTCTGCATTTCTTTTTTAGCATTTTCTGCCGCTAAAAGAGCTTCTCTTATAGACATTTCTCTATCATTAACTGAACCTAATATAGGCTTCCATGCAAATCTTTTTAACAAGAAATACAAAATAGTAAATGATATAAAGGTCCAAAATAACAACCCCACATCGGGTGTAACTAAATCCATATTGTTAGGTTTTAATGTTTTTTTAATAAAAAATTACAGAGTACTATGGGATTCCCAAACGTACCCTGTAGTTTAATTACTTAATAAGAGATACAACTACTGCAAATAATGCAACAGCCTCAATAAAGGCTATTAATACAATTGCCGAACTCTGTAATTTTGCTTGTATTTCTGGTTGGCGAGCCATTGCTTCCATAGCAGCTCCACCAATTTTACCAATTCCAATTCCAGCACCTACTGCTGCTAATCCAGCTCCGATTGCTGCTAAAGGTCCATAACTTGCAACTGCTACTTCTTGTAATAATACTAAACTCATAGTTTAAAATTTAAAAATTAATTAATGTTCATGTTCTTCGATTGCTGCACCTATATATAATGCGGACAGCAAGGTAAATATATATGCCTGTATGGCTACTACTAAAATCTCTATTACACTTATAAAAACTGAAAAGAATAAAGATGCCGGAGCAATCCACACAGATTCAGCAATAAATATTAAAGAAATTAAACTTAACACTATAATATGACCTGCGGAAATATTAGCAAAAAGTCTAATCATTAATGAAATGGGCTTAACAAAAATTCCCATAAATTCAATTGGCGCCAAAAACAATTTCATGGGAATAGGCACGCCTGGCATCCAAAAAATGTGTTTCCAGTAATCTTTAGTTCCGCCAACTGTTGTAATTATAAAAGTTATACCAGCAAGAACACCGGTAAAAGCGATATTTCCACTCAAGTTTGAGCTAAAAGGGAAAATCGGAATAAGTCCTATTACATTGTTGATCCAGATAAAGAAAAACAATGTTAGTAAATAAGGCATATATTTTTTATGGTGTTTTTCACCAATGTTAGGAATAGCGACCTCGTCTCTTATGTATACAATAAGTGGCTCGGTGAATTTTGCTATGCCCTTAGGAATACCCTTGTCTGATTTATTGTAATTTCTTGCAGATGCCCCAAAAATTAACAACAATAATACTATAGACAAGAACATTGAAAAAACAAGTTTGGTTATAGAAAAATCAAGTGGTTTAGAATTAGTTGGATATAAGTCTTTATCGAAATTAACATACTGGCCTGATTTATTTGGCTCTAAGCTGGCATAGTAAATTTCTTCATGATACTTGACAAAAGATTGTCCGTTTTTAACAACTACTTCATTGGCCTCATCGTCATGATGAAATTCAGAAGAAAGAAAAGATACTAACCCATTATCTGTCCATAAAATAATAGGCAAGGGTATAGAGACACCTTCGCCTTTCCAGTCTAAAATATGAAATTCATGGGAATCTTTTATATGATGCATGATCATATCTGTAACATTGAACTTCTCTTCATCGTTAGAGCTTTCTAGCGAATTGGAAAAACTAATGGAGAATGAAAAAAGAAGTGCGTAAAAAAGTAAATTTTTCAAATTAATGATACGGTTTTTAATGTTACGATATTGATCCTATAAATTTGGTTGCAAATGTACATACATAAATTTATATTTCAAATAAAAAAACAAGAATGATTTCATCTAAGAAAGACTTTTTGAAGAGATTTAATTTCAAAGAATAAAAAAACAAAATATATTACAAAAAAAGTTAAGACTAAACCTTCTTTATCTCCTTCAGAATCAATAACTGGAGAAATAAATACAACAGTTAAAAACATTTTATTGATTGAAGCAATTACAAAAGCAGACAACGTGCTTAGTTTTGTTTTAGTAATTAGTTTTATTGTCCAAAAAGTAATCAAAACTAAGGCAACATTAAAAAGATATATTTTCCAAAGAGGTATTATAAAAAGAATTTCATAAATAAACTTATTAAACCCAAGGTTAATAAAATACAGGCAAGACGAAAATAAAGCTAAGCTGAGATAAAAAGTGTTGTTGTTAATCATTAAACTCTATGTTTCTTT
>CESI01154299.1_pt1 | contig 12045 bp, 9 predicted proteins | sample 356301 | NCBI WGS metagenome assembly CESI01 (sample SAMEA2621423, study PRJEB7988) | marine metagenome | biome: marine biome (ENVO:00000447); feature: deep chlorophyll maximum layer (ENVO:xxxxxxxx); material: "saline water (ENVO:00002010), including plankton (ENVO:xxxxxxxx)" | depth 40 m | reverse complement strand
TAATTTATTTTCTAGGAAATTTGAATATGAAGCAGATGCATTTGCTAGAAAAACATACGAGGGAAAATATTTAATTGAGGCTTTAAAAATATTATCAAAAGATAGTTTAAGTAACTTAACCCCACATCCAAAATATGTTTGGTGGCATTATTCTCATCCAACTCTTTTACAAAGAGTTATTAGACTATAAATCTTAGTAAAATATTATTTTTTTAAGTATTTTTAATAGATGATCCTAACAGATGCTATAAAAGAAAATAGTTTGATAGCCAAAGAGTATAAAGAATTGCTCAAAATAAGTTATCAATCATTAAATAATAAGGATAGAAAACTTATTAGACTAGCATTTAATACTGCTGTTGACGCTCATAAAGACCAAAGAAGAAGATCAGGAGAACCTTATGTTTTTCATCCAATTGCTGTAGCAAAAATTGTTGCATCTAAAATAGGTTTGGATGCAACTTGTATTGCTTCTGCCTTACTACATGATGTCATTGAAGACACTAATTATAGTGAATCAAAAATTCAAAAATTATTTGGAAGAACTATTTCCAAAATAGTAATGGGTTTAACTAAGATATCTAAATTAAAGAAAGAAACTGACGTCTCTTTACAAGCAGAAAATTTTAGAAAGATGCTATTAACTTTAAATGATGATGTTAGGGTAATACTAATTAAAATTGCTGACAGACTTCACAATATGCAAACTTTAGGAGTAATGCCCTTAGAAAAACAAATAAAAATTGCATCAGAAACATTATATATATATGCTCCAATTGCCCATAGAATAGGACTTTATGATGTGAAATCTGAGTTGGAAGATTTAGGATTAAAATACACAGAACCAGAAATATTTGATGAGATTAAAAATAAGATTGAAAAAAGTAAAGAAGAACAAGACAGATACATAAAAAATTTTTCCAGAAGAATAAGTGAAAAATTAAAAAAAGAAAAATTAATTTTTAAAATTAGTGGAAGACCAAAATCTATATATTCAATTAAAGATAAAATAATTAAAAAAAATGTTTCATTTGAAGAAATATATGACAAGTTTGCAATAAGAATAATATATAAATCTGAACCTGAAATAGAAAAATTTATTGCTTGGAAGATTTATTCAATAATTACAGATCACTACACTCCTAATCCACTACGACTTAGAGACTGGATTACTTCACCTAGATCAAATGGTTATGAAGCATTACATGTTACCGTTGTTGGACCGGAGTCAAAATGGGTAGAGGTCCAAATAAGATCCCAAAGAATGCATGAAATTGCAGAAAAAGGATATGCAGCACATTTCATGTATAAACAAGGAAAACAAAATGAAAATGGCTTAGAAGAATGGCTAAACAGATTACAGGAGGTGCTTGAAAACTCTGAAACAAGTGCTTTAGATTTTGTAGAAGACTTTAAATTAAATTTATATGCAACAGATATATTTGTTTTCACACCAACAGGAGAATTAAAATCTCTTCCAAAAGGTTCAAGTGCACTAGACTTTGCATTTACTGTTCATACAGGATTAGGATTAAAAACAAGAGGGATAAAAGTTAATGGGAAAATTGTTCCATTAAGTTACGAACTTAAAAGTGGAGATCAAATTGAAATAATTAAGTCCGATAACACTAAACCATCTGCAAACTGGTTGGACTATGTAAAAACTTCAAGGGCAAAATCGAAAATTAGATCAGCATTAAAGGAAGAGAAAAAGTTATTAGCAGAGGACGGAAAAGAAATATTAAGAAGAAAATTAAAACAATTGAAAATTAATTTTGATGAAAAAAATATTAATAACCTAGCTAATTATTTTAATTTAAGAACAAGCTTAGATTTATTTTATAGAGTGGGGATAGGGAAGATTGACAACTCTTCATTGAAAAAATTTGCTGCTTCAAATAACAATAGACTAATAAATTTTTTTAGAAATAGGATTTCAAAAAAAAATAACGAAATAAGTCATAATGAAAGTGAGGTAAAAAATAATTTTGATCAAATTGTTTTTGGAAATGAGAACGAAAAACTAGACTATACTTTTGCCAAATGTTGTAATCCAATTCCAGGAGACAATGTGTTTGGATTTTTAACAATTAAAGAAGGAATTAAAATTCATAAAAACACTTGTGCAAATGCAATAAGTTTACAATCTAAATTTGCTTACAGAATACTAAAAGCAAAATGGGTAGACTCAAGTCAAGAAGAGTTTATTTCAATAATAAAAATTTCAGGAATTGATAATCTAGGAATTGTTAGTGAAGTAACAAGAATAATTTCAAATAGCTTAAATATTAATATAAAAAAAATGGGTTTTGACACTGAAGAAAATACCTTTTCTGGCACAATTACATTAAAAGTAAAAACCAAAAGTATATTAGAAAAACTTATCAGTAGATTAAAAAAAATTAATGGAATCGAAAAGGTTAATAGAGAATAGTATTTTGATTAATATTTAACTTAATTTTGTAAATATGGAAAAAAGAACAAATCAGGAAATTGTTAAAGATGTTTTTACAAAGTTTTTAGATAACAAAACTCATAGAAAAACACCTGAAAGATTTGCTATTTTACAAGAAATTTATGATTCCTCAGAACATTTTGATATAGAGTCTTTATATATTAAAATGAAAAATAAAAATTACAGAGTTAGTAGAGCGACATTGTACAATACAATTGAGCTTTTGCTAGAATGCAAACTGGTCAGAAAGCATCAATTCGGATCCAACCAAGCACAATATGAAAAATCTTATTTTGATCATCAACACGACCATATTATTTTGACTGACTCTGGCGAAGTTAAAGAATTTTGTGATCCAAGAATTCAAACAATTAAAAAAAATATAGAAGAAATATTTGGAGTTGAAATCCACAACCACTCTCTTTATTTTTATGCAACGTCAAAAAAAAATAAATAAAAATATGAAGGTTGATTTATTATTAGGATTACAATGGGGAGATGAAGGAAAAGGAAAAATAGTTGATGTTTTAACAAAAAATTATGATATAATTGCTCGATTTCAAGGCGGACCCAACGCTGGGCATACTTTAGAGTTTGATGGTATTAAACACGTTTTACATACTATTCCCTCAGGTATTTTTCATGAAAATTCAATGAATCTAATAGGAAATGGAGTTGTAATAGATCCTGTGATTTTTCAAAAAGAAATAGAAAATTTAAAACCATTTAATATAGATTTTAAATCAAAGCTGTGTATCTCTAGAAAAGCTCATCTTATATTACCTACTCATAGACTCCTTGATGCTGCTTCGGAACTTTCCAAAGGAAAATCTAAAATTGGTTCTACACTAAAAGGAATTGGACCAACCTACATGGACAAAACAGGAAGAAATGGAATTCGTGTTGGTGATATAGAGCTAGAGGGATGGCTTGATAAGTACAGAAAATTAGCAAATAAACATGAACAAATAATAAAGAATCTAAACGTAGATCTTCAATATAAATTAGGCGAATTAGAAAGTGATTTTTTTAAAGCTATAGAAAAATTAAAAAATATCCCTTTTATCGATAGTGAGAACTATATTTTCAATGAATTAGATAATAAAAAATCTATTTTAGCAGAGGGAGCTCAAGGGTCATTATTAGATATAGACTTTGGTACCTATCCTTACGTCACATCTTCAAATACCACAGCAGCAGGTGCATGTACGGGTTTAGGAATTCCACCAAATAAAATTAAAGATGTTTTTGGTATTTTCAAAGCTTACACAACAAGAGTTGGGAGTGGACCATTTCCCACAGAATTATTTGATGAAGATGGCAAAAGAATGGCTAAAGTTGGAAATGAGTTTGGGGCAACAACCGGTAGACCTAGAAGGTGCGGATGGTTGGATTTAGTTGCTTTGAAATATGCAGTAAAAATTAATGGAGTAACTAGTCTAATGATGATGAAAGGTGATGTCTTGTCTGGATTTAAAAAAATTAAGGTTTGTACTGAATATATATATGATGGTAAATCTATAAAACACTTTCCCTATTCACTAAATATTGACAAGTTAAAACCTCTATATACTGAGTTCAAAGGATGGAAGGAAGATATTAGTCAAATTAATAATGAAGAATCTCTTCCAAAAACATTTCTTGAGTATGTCAAGTTTTTAGAATTAGAATTAAAAGTTCCAATTTCTATAATTTCGTTGGGACCCGACCGAACCCAAACTATAATTCGTTAATTAATTCAAAAATTGAAATTGAAAATAAAAATATCTATACTATTTCTGTTTGTTTTTAATTTTATTTATACACAAGAAAAAAAAATTATTGAAATAATTCAAGCTGGATCATTTGACAGAAATGAAAAGACAAATCCTGGTGCAAATATTTTAAAAAAAAACGACAAAATAAGAGTTCACCTCTTCCATGATGGGATGAATATATATTCTGATTATGCATTGTTCTTTAAAAAAAATAATTCTTTCAAAGCCTCTGGAAACGTAATTTTAGAACAGGGAGATAGTATTAGACTGTTTAGCAACAACTTAGATTACGATGGAAATGATAGAAAAGTTATAGCAAAAGGAAATGTTGATTTTTATAATAACGACACTAATTTAAAAACCAACTTACTTTATCATGATAGAAATGCAAAAGAATTTTTTTTTAAAGAGGGTGGCACAATAAAAGACAGTGTCACTACGATAAAAAGTATTGAAGGAAAATACTTTTTAGAAAATTCAAAATATAATTTTAAAAAAGATGTTGAGATCAATAATCCAGAATACTACATACAATCTAACAATTTAGATTATTTTACAAAAACAGAACATGCGTTTTTTTTTGGACCAACAAAAATTATCGGATCTGACTATGATATTTATTGTGAAAAGGGATTTTATGATACAAAAAATAAAAAAGGCTATTTTACAAGGAAATCTAAAATTAACTATAATAACAGAGTTATTGAAGGAGATAGTTTAACATTTGATGATAATTCTAAATTTGCTTCAGCTTCTAAAAATATTATTTTAACCGATACGCTTAATAAAAGTATTATAAAAGGAAATTATGCAGAAATTTTTAAAGCTATTGACTCTGCTATGATTACTAAAAGAGCAATGGCTATCAAATTAATAGAAAATGATTCATTATTTATAAAGGCAGATACTTTGTTCGCTATCGGTCCAAGTGAAAATAGAATTATAAAAGGACGCTATAATGTTAGGATATTTAAACAAAACTTAAGTGGTAAATCTGATAGAATATTTATAGATCAAAAATCAGGATTAACAAAACTGCTTAGAAATGAATTAAGTAATAGACAAAAGCAAGTGATGACAAATAACGAGATAACTAAGTTAAATCCTATTTTATGGAATGGAGATAGTCAAATGACCGGAGACGAAATCCATATAACCAGAAATATAAAAACAAACGACTTAGATTCATTAAAAATATTAAACAATGCATTCATAATTGAAAAAGATACATTAGGAATAGAAAATTTTAATCAAATGAAAGGAATCAATTTATTTGGAAAATTTAAAGACAATGAGTTAAAGACAATTGAACTTGTTCAAAATACTGAAATGATTTATTATTTATACGATGATGACACAAATGAGTTAATAGGAATTGATAAAGCTATTTGTAGTTCAATAATAATGGAAATCAATAATAATACCATTAAAGAAATAACTTTTATAACCAATCCTGAAGGAGAAGTTTATCCAGAAAAAGATATAGAATTAAGTCTTAAGATATTAAATGGATTTAATTGGCGAATAAACGAAAAAATAACAAAAAAAGAAGAAATATTTATTAAATAATTTTTTTGAAAAAAAAGTTTTTAAAATACCAAGCCCAAACTACCAATAATCCTATTTCATTAGAAATTTCTTATGCTAAGGGAAGTTTCATTTATGATGTAAAAAAAAATAAGTATTTAGATTTCGTGTCGGGTGTTTCTGCTTCAAATTTAGGACATAGAAATAAAGCTGTAAGTAATGCAGTAAAAAAACAAATTGATAAATACTGGCATGTAATGGTTTATGGAGAATTTATACAAAAGCCGACCGTTGATTTGTGTGAACTTATTTCCAAAAACTTACCTAAATCTTTATCTAATACATATTTAACAAATTCTGGTACTGAAGCAATAGAAGCAGCTATGAAACTTGCAAAAAGATCTACAGGCAGAACTAAGATAATTGGTGCTTATAATAGTTATCATGGTAGTACCCAAGGAGCTATGAGTGTTATGGGGTTTGAAAAAAGAAAAAGAGCGTACAGACCACTATTACCCGATATAGATTTTATTCACTTTAATAATGAAAAAGATATAGAGAAAATTGATTTTAAAACAGCTGCAGTAATATTAGAAACTATACAAGGTGGGGCTGGATTTATAATTCCATCTCATAATTATCTTAAAAAAGTAGAAAAAAAATGTAAAGAGGTTAATGCATTATTAATATTAGACGAAATTCAGCCAGGTATAGGTAGAACAGGCAAGCTATTTGCTTTTGAACATTATGATGTAATTCCAGATATATTAGTTTATGGTAAAGGTCTTGGTGGAGGTTTCCCTATTGGAGCTTTAAGTTCAAGTAAAGAAAAAATGGAAATGTTTCAAGAAAATCCAATTCTTGGACATATTACTACTTTTGGGGGACACCCCGTTATTGCATCTGCTGCTTTAGCCAATTTAAAAGAAACTTTAAATTCAGGTATTATGACAAAAATAACAGAAAAAGAAAACTTAATAAGAAAGTTATTAAAGCACAAGTTAATTATAGAAATTAGAGGAAAAGGATTAATGTTAGCTTTGATTTTAGAAAATAAAAAAATAGCTAATCAATTAGTTGTAAAAAGTTTGGAAAAAGGATTAATACTTTTTTGGTTGCTATTTGAAGGAAAAGCAGTAAGAATAACACCTCCACTGACAGTTAGTGATAAAGAAATTAGATTAGGCTGTAAAACCATTATAGACACCTTAGACAAGATTAATAACACTGTTAATTAGTTTGTTAAAAACATAATAAAAATACTTATAAGGACTTATTTACTCTCACTACTTTTGTTTTAATAAGTATAATTTTCTATGAAAGATGAATTTGAAGATTTTGAAGACCATTCTATAAGCAAGTTTGAATCAATGCTCAAGACAAATTCATTTTTGTTTTTTGATTCTAACGAGTTTGAAGAAATTGTTGTTTATTATCTTGAGATTGGTAATGTTTCACTTGCAAAAAAAGCTATTTCATTAGCTATAAAACAGTACCCAGACTCTATTACTCTTTCTCTTTTACATATTGAGATATTATTACTAAACAATGAGATTGAAATGGCTGAAAAAATTGCTTTGGATATTTTCGAAATAGATCCATTTAACCCAGAAATAATAATTCAGAAAGCCAAAATATATTCAAAAAAAAAGAATCATGTCAAAGCTATAAAACTCTTAGAAAAAATTAATGAAATCTCTGATTTATATTACGATGCACAGTCTTTAATTGGTAAGGAATACCTGTTTGTTGATGATTTTCATAATGCAAAAAAAAAGTTTATCAAGTGTCTAAATCAAAGCAATTTTGATTATTCTATATTAAATAATGTTCTTTATTGTTTTGACTCTATTGGAGATTTACAAAGCACAATAAATTATTTAAATGATTTTTTAGAAGTTAATCCATATTGTGAAATAGCATGGCATCATTTGGGAAAACAATATGTCAAAAATAAAATGTACCATGAAGCTTTAAGTGCATTTGATTTTGCAATTATTTCTGATGATTCTTTTATTGGAGCATACCTTGAAATGGCTAAGATTTTAGAAAAGTTAAATAGAACAAATGAAGCCATTGAAAAATATGAAATTTCTATTGGCATAAATCAACCAACTTCATTTGCTTTGTTTAGAATAGGAAAATGTCACCACAAATTAGGAAATAATGACTTAGCATTATCTTACTTTATTCAAACAATAGAAGAAGACCCAATACACGACAAAGCTTGGATGTCGATTGCATTACATTATTTTAATAAAAAAGATTTTAATGAGTCAAAAATAAATTTAATAAAAGCCATAGAAATTGAATCTGATAAAATAAAGTATTGGGAATTATTCACAAAAATTAATATTAATTTAGAACTTATTGAAGAAGTTGAGCTTGGTATTAAAGAAATTTTATCACTTGGTCAACTAGACATTAATACTCTCACTTTTTTGACTGAAACCCTAGTCAAAATACCTCATAATGACAATTTATTTAAAGGGTTATTAAAATCAATAAATTTATTTCCTAAATCTGCTGAAAATGAAATAAATTATCTTTTATCAGCCATATACTTTACACTTAAAGAAAAGGATAATGCTATATCTCATTTAAAAAAGGCGTATTTTTATAATCCCTCCAAATATGATTATTTTAAAAAAATATTTCCTATAATTCCAAAACTACATGTTTTTAAAAACATGCACACAATCTAATTTATTGTTATAATTATCTTAATTTTATTTATATGAAAAAACATGTATTATCACGTTTTTCAATATTTCTTAAGGGAATGGCAATGGGTGTCGCAGATATTATTCCTGGAGTTTCAGGTGGCACCATAGCAATTATAACAGGCGTGTATGAAGAATTTCTGAGCTCACTTAATAATTTAGATTTAAATCTATTAAAATCGCTAATTAAAGGAAATATCAAAGTTATATGGAATAAATATAACTTGAGTTTCTTGTCAAACTTATTACTTGGTATATTAACTAGTATGATCATATTAAGTAATTATATCACTTACTTAATAGATGAACACCCCATTACATTATGGTCATTTTTCTTTGGATTAATATTATCAGGGATATTTATTCTTATTAGAGATATTAAAAATTGGAAATGCAAAAATTCAAGGTTTATATTTTCTCCTCAGATTTACCTAATAATAATAGGATGTAGTATAGCTCTTTTAGTTCAAACAGTAAATCCTGGCAATAATCAAATTAACTACTTATACTTATTTATGTGCGGAATGATTAGTATAACAGCTATGCTACTTCCTGGAGTATCGGGTGCATATATATTAGTTCTATTAGGAGCTTATGAGACATTACTAATAACATTCAAGGAAGTAGTCAAATTTAATTCAGAATATTTTCTAGATTTTTTATCTTTTGTGCTAGGAGCATTACTAGGTATTAAATTATTTTCAAAGTTTTTGACCTGGTCATACAAAAATCATAAAGATAATACTCTTTCTTGTTTAATCGGATTCATGATTGGCTCGCTTCCCTCTTTGTGGCCATGGAAAATTAATACATTTTCAAATGAACTATTTCTTTCAAATTTATATATTCCAAAAGGATTTTTAACAAATAGTGATTTTATAACAGGATTAATGTTTATGATAATTGGAATTATGGCTGTTTTAATTTTAGAATATTTATCTAAAAAAAATGCAAAATCGAAATAAAAAAGACTTATTAATACTATTTATTAAAAGTATTTTAATGGGAACTGCTAATAAATTGCCTGGAATATCTGGTGGCTTAGTGGCTTTAATAACCGGTTTTTATCACGAAATGATAACCTCTTTTAAAAATATAAATTTAAAAATATTTAAAGTTGCTGTAAAAGGAGATTTCAAAAAATTAATTAGAGACTATAATATTTTATTTTTATTAACTATTCTTTTAGGAATAGTAGTCAGCTACTTTACTACATCAAAAATTTTAGATTTTTTTTTCAAATTATCAGAACTTAATGTTTGGTCTTTTTTTTATGGAATGATAATAGCATCATTATTAATTTTAATAAAACAGAACAAATTAAACAACAAAAAAGAAATACTCTTCTTAATTATTGGCTTATTGATTGGAATAATATTAAGTTTCTCAGAACCAATTAAGGAAAACCAGAATATATTTTTTGTTTTTATTTGTGGGGTGATAAGTGTTTGCGGTATGATAATTCCTGGAATTTCAGGATCTTTTTTACTGATATTATTAGGTAATTACAAACTCCTTTTAGTAGATTCGGTTAATGAACTTGTAAAATTATTTAATTTAACTTTTGGAATAGATGACTCAATTGAGGTGGATTTTCATTTGATAAAAGTTTTAATAGTTTTTTCATTAGGTTCACTAGTAGGGTTAATCACACTCTCAAACTTACTAAGTTATTTAATAAACAAACATAAGAACATAACAAATCAACTTATTATAGGGTTCGTTACAGGATCTTTGTTAATAATTTGGCCATGGAAAAAAGTAATTACAGGAAATGTAGAAGATTTTAATAAAATAAATAATTTAGAAAACACAAGTAATTATTTAAGATATTTACCTGATATTAGTCAAACTTCAAATGTTATTGCTTTAAGTTTAATATTAATAGGATTTGTAATTGTATTATACATAGAAAATTATGGGGTCAGAAAAAAAAGTATTTGGGCTAATAGGAAAGAATATTAGCTATTCATTCTCAAAAAAACATTTTAACGAAAAGTTTAAAAAATTAAATTTAAAAAATTGTCGATATGAAAATTTTGATATACCAAACTTAGAAGATTTCGAAAAAATTATTTGTAGTAATAACATAAAAGGTTTAAATATTACAATACCCTTTAAAAGAGAAATTATATCATTACTAAATTCGATCGATATTAATGCTGAAAAAATAGGAGCAGTAAACACTATAAAAATAAATTCTAAAAAAAAAATAATAGGATACAATACTGATTATATAGGTTTCATAAAATCTATAAAACCCTTTTTAAAAAAAAAACACAAAAAAGCAATTATACTTGGGACTGGTGGTGCTTCAAAAGCAATTATTTATGCCTTACATATGCTAAATATTTCTACCATAAATGTTTCCAGAAGTAAGAATAAGGGTGATATTAGTTACAAAGATTTAGATTCAAAAAAAATGAAAGAATGTCAAATCATAATAAACTGTAGTCCAGTTGGAACGTTTCCTAAAATAAATGATTGTCCAGAAATACCATATGAACATATAAACGAAAATCATATTTGCTTTGATTTAATCTATAATCCAAGAGAAACTAAATTTATAAAAGAAAGTAGAAAAAGAAATGGAGTTACAATTAATGGAGAGAAAATGTTAGAAATACAAGCAGAAGAGAGTTGGAAAATATGGAATACTTAAGAAAAAAAAGTAATTAAAAAAATATCAAAAGTGAAATTAGAGAAAAATAGAAATTTTGATCTTAAACAAAATTTAGAAAAGAAAAAGGTTTTAATTGAAAGATTAAAAAATCTTATATATCTAGATAATAAAATGACTGATAAATATTTAGAATTCAAAAGAATTCAAGAAGAATGGTATAAAACTGGATCTGTACCAAGAAATCATGATGGATTAATTTGGAATAATTTTCAACATCACACAAAAAATTTTTATGATTACTTACACCTTAACAGGAAGTTTAAAGAAATTGATATAAAACATAATTCAAAACAAAAAGAAAATATAATAAAACAAGCAAAAGAGTTACTTAAAGATGAAGATAAAATTAGATCATATAAATATTTTGAAAGACTTAAAAAAAAATGGAAATATGAAATTGGTCCAACTACTAAAGAGGTTGAAAATAAATTAAATGAAAAGTTTACGGAGATAGGGATTGAAATATCTAACAACAAAGAAGAATTTGATAAAGATAAAGATTCAATTTTATCTAAAAATTTTTTAATAAAAGAAACGCATTTAAACGAACTTAAAGATCTAATTAATCAAGAATCAAATACTTCTAAAGATTGGCAAAAAAAAATTAGAGAATTTGAGAAAATAAAAATAAAACTAGAAACTACAGGGCCAATTCCCCATAAAGAAAAAAATGATTATTGGAAAAATTATAAGGACACTTTAAAAAAATATTATTTATCAAAAAATATTTTTTTTAAGAATTTAAAAAAACTATATAAAGAAAATATCCTTAAACAAGATTTACTATTAGAAAAGACCGAAGATTTAAAAAATAAAGACAACAAAGAAAACATTAAAAAAGAAATTCTTCTTATTCAGAAAGAATGGAAAAAAATCAATCCGGTTCCATATAAAGTGAAT
>CESI01021208.1_pt1 | contig 12049 bp, 8 predicted proteins | sample 356301 | NCBI WGS metagenome assembly CESI01 (sample SAMEA2621423, study PRJEB7988) | marine metagenome | biome: marine biome (ENVO:00000447); feature: deep chlorophyll maximum layer (ENVO:xxxxxxxx); material: "saline water (ENVO:00002010), including plankton (ENVO:xxxxxxxx)" | depth 40 m | reverse complement strand
TAATCTCCTCTGATAAAACTGGTATAAAAAAGAAAATGTTTAAAGAAGATCAAGGGACTACTTCCTTTAAAGGTAAAACAATTTATTATAACACCATAAGTCTTAAAGATTGTAGGACACTGGTTGAAAAATATGAAGAATTAATAGAAAAAGGTAAATCTTCATTAGATAGACGTAAACTAAATAATACCTTATATTTTGACTATACAATTTCAGAAAATTTATATATCTCAATTGAACATGTAAATAAAAGTTCCACTGGATATCGAATGTATATTCATATCTGGTTAAATGGACAGAAATTTTCATTATCATCAAGAAAGATTATTCCAAAAATCAATAAGTTTATTAATTGGGAAGTTAAATGATAGACTGTTAAAGTAGGGATCAACCTAAAATACCCCACTACTCTACCGTGACACTTTTTGCCAGATTTCTAGGCATATCAACATTACATCCTCTCATTAATGCAATATAATATGATAACAACTGTAAAGGAATATTAGTAAGCAAAGGAGATAACTCATCCAAACAATCTGGAATCTCAACACAATAATCCGCAAGTTCTTTAACTGTTTTATCTCCTTCAGTCACAATAGCAATTAATCTGCCTCCTCTTGCTTTTACTTCCTGAATATTACTCACTACTTTATCATAATTTCCTTTTTTTGTTGCAATAACTACAATTGGCATTTCATCATCAATCAAAGCAATAGGTCCGTGCTTCATTTCAGCAGCTGGATACCCTTCAGCATGAATGTATGATATTTCTTTTAGTTTTAAAGCGCCTTCCAAAGCAACTGGGAAATTATAACCCCTACCTAAATATAAGAAGTTTGTTGCATCTTTAAATTCAGTAGCTATCCTTTTAATTTGGTCATTTTTTTTCAATACGCTTTCAATCTTATTAGGGATTAACTCAAGTTCAATAATTTTCTCATGATAACTACTATTTGAAAGTGTACCTTTTTGTTTAGCAATTCTTAATGCCATTAAAGTAAGTACTATAAGCTGAGTAGTAAATGCTTTAGTTGATGCCACTCCAATTTCTGGCCCAGCATGAGTATAACTTCCTGCATGAGTTGTTCTAGCTATAGAAGATCCTACAACATTACAAATACCTAAAATAGTTGCACCTTTTTCTTTAGCTAGTTCTAAAGCCGCTAAAGTATCTGCCGTTTCTCCAGACTGTGAAATTGCTAATACTATATCTGTTTCTCGAATAATAGGATTACGATACCTGAATTCAGATGCATATTCTACCTCAACAGGTATTCTTGCTAAATCTTCGAATAAATATTCACCAATTAATCCTGCATGCCAAGAGGTTCCGCAAGCAACAATAATAATACGATCCGCGTTCATTATCTTTTGTTCATAGTCTAAAATTCCTCCTAAAGTTACTTGCTTTGTAATAGGATCAATCCGACCTCTTAAAGTATTTAATACACTTTTAGGTTGTTCAAATATCTCTTTTAACATAAAGGAAGAGAATCCTCCTTTCTCTATAGCTTCTAAACTAAGTTCTAGTTCATGAATAAATGGAGTCTTAGACACATTAGATATCGTTTTAATATCGAGTTCTTCATCTTTATTAATTCGAGCAATCTCACCCTCACCAAGATAAACGACCTCTCTAGTATATTCAATAATTGGACTTGCGTCAGAAGCAATATAATACTCACCTTTACCTATTCCAATAACTAAAGGACTTCCCTTGCGAGCTGCAATAAATTCATTGTTTAAACCCTTCTGCATTACTAGAATAGCATAGGCTCCAACCACCTCATTTAAAGCTAAACGTACAGCCTCAAAAAGCCCTACTTGTTCATGATTTTTAATTTCTTCAATTAAATGAATTAATACCTCAGTATCAGTATCACTCTTAAAAATATGACCCTTAAATATTAATGCTTTTTTTATTGAATCATAATTTTCAATAATCCCATTATGAATTATTGATAATTTTCCGTCTCCTGAAGAATGTGGATGTGCATTATCTTTACTTGGTATTCCATGAGTAGCCCATCTAGTGTGACCAATACCTATAGAGCCCTTACAATCTTTTTCAGCAATATAAGCCTCTAAATCAGAAACCTTTCCTTTTTGTTTTAATAATAAGATTCCATCTTCATTCCCAATTGCAACCCCACTAGAATCATACCCTCTATATTCTAAACGCTTTAGTCCTTTAATAATAATAGGATATGCCTCTTTATCACCTACATAACCTACAATTCCGCACATATTTTATAATTCTGAATAGTGAATAGTTAATTTAATGTCCTTATTAAGGATGGTTCTATTTGCATTTACAGCGGCACCAGAAGGTAATAAATACAAATCATTAGTATAAGAATCATTATTAAATAACTGATAAAAAAATCTAGTAATATTGAACTCATAAGTATACCCTTCCAGTCTACCACCAAAATGTGTTTCGCCTTCGATTGTGTAGTCTGTTAAAAATACGTTTTTACCCTGATCATTTACACGAACTAAAAATAATTTATCGTGTGCAGCATAATCAATCTGTGTGTTAGGCTCAACATCAAAAGTCATAGTTACTTTGTTAATTGATTTTCCTTGCAACATTGATTTAATAGAATCAATATTATTAATCATTATCTTTGCTTTATATCCTGCCATTGACTGAAGGTATAAATTCCCACCAAATTCAGGCAAGTTTAAGAGCGTTTTATTATTAAATAAATTAATTCTTGCAGCATCAGCTCCTAACTCAAAATCAAGTGACAAAGTATCTGTTCCGCTTTCATCATTGTGATAATATATTTTTAAGAAAGAATTTGAACCATCAGGATTTAGATACAACATTGTATTTTGTGCACTTGCTGTAACACTAATTCCTTTAAAATTTTCTAAAAATGTCTCATTATCTTTTAATCCTTCATTCTCAAGGTCAAGAATTTCCTGCCCAAAATTATCACTTAATCTTATGCTTAATAAAGGGCTTGTTGACGCATCTTGAGAAACTGAAAATGATTCAACATAAGACATGCCTGCTGGACTAGGGATTGTATATGATGTGGAATGATAGATTGAATCTTTATAAATATCTTCTTGAAGTACTAAAATATCTAAACTAGTAAAATTTACTAAATCACCATAATAACCTGAATAAGTGTAAGATAATACGACTGAATCAACAATAGGTGAAATTCCTAAATCAGTGTTATTCTCAGTTAAAAGGATTTGAGTATAAAACCCAGAATTATTATATCCAAAATATGGATCATCTATACCTCCTAAAATTAAATTAAGCGCTTCATCTGTTCGCAAAGAATCTTCTGATTCTGTATTAGAGTTTATCCCTTCAAAATTTGCACTACTAATGATTATATTGTCTGATGTTGGCTGCACTTCTAAACCAATTGTATTATTATCAGTACAAGATACTGTTATTAAACCAATAATTAGGCCTAATGATATGATTCTATTCATGATTTATTTTTCTATAATTGCTGCCTCCTCCTCTTCAATAAATTGCTCATAAAAATCTTGATAAGCGTCAATATAATCTTCTGAACCTGGATATTCCATAAATGGTTTTTCTGATAACTTAATGTATTCATTCACCTCTTCTTGAATGCTCTCACTTGCCTGTACAACAGCATCAGCGTAATCAATAGCATGTTTATGTAAATTAATTATGTTTGACTCCTTTAAAACAGAAACATCGTTTTCTTCTAAATTTTCATATAATAACTTATCAGTAAGAGTAGTACTTAACACTCCTTCGAAAGAATTATCAAATACCGAATAAATCACTTTTACATCCTCAAAAAGAGGATCACCAGCATATAATTTTTTGATGTACATTGGAACTAAAGAAGTAAACCAGCCTTGACAGTGAATTACATCAGGCTTCCAACCTAACTTGCGTACAGTTTCAATCACTCCTTTACAATAGAAGATCATACGCTCATCGTTATTAGTCATAAAACTCCCATCCTTATTGTTAAACATCTGTTTACTTTGAAAATATTCATCATTATCAATAAAATAAACCTGCATTCTCAATTTTTGGATTGATGCTACTTTAATAATTAACTGATGGTCAAAATCATCAATTATCAAATTCATTCCCGAAAGACGAATCACTTCATGCAACTGATGCCTTCTTTCATTTATTGAACCAAATCTTGGTAGGAACATTCTGATGTCCTTTCCATTCTCTTGCGTCTTTTGTGGGAGTAGACTAGCTACCTCGCCCATTGCTGTTTCTCCAGTGTAAGGAACTATTTCCTGCGAAACGTACAATACTCTCTTCTTTCCCATTGATAAAATTATTAGTTTGCAAAAATATAGAAAAAAAAGCTAAACATCAAAGCTTTTCACTTAGTTTTGTCTCAAACAAGTTCAATTTTACTAGCGTATAGATGTTTATTTTTAAATCAAAAAGGGAACTGCAAGAGCATTTAGCTGCTTTTGTAAATATCAAAACAATAGGCTTTACTCCTACAATGGGAGCATTACATGAAGGGCACTTGCATTTAATCGAACAATCAAATCTAAAATGCGACATCAGTATTTGTAGTATTTTTGTAAATCCTACACAATTTAACAACTCTACGGATCTAGCTAATTACCCAAACACCTTAATTACTGATTTAGAAAGATTAGAAAAAGTAAAATGTAATATTGTCTATACTCCTGACGCTGATGATCTATACGATAAAGGAGAAGGAGCTAAATCATACGATTTTGGAACATTATCTAATAGCCTTGAAGGAAAGTTTCGACCAGGTCATTTTAATGGGATGGCAACTATAATAGAAAAATTATTAAACATAATAAATCCAAAAATTGCTTTTTTTGGCCAAAAAGACTTACAACAATTATATATTGTAAAGGAATTAGTTAAGCAAATGAAATCAGCTACTTGCATAATAGGAGTTGAGACAGTCAGAGAAAAAAATGGCTTAGCCAAAAGCTCACGCAACAAACTCTTATCAGAAAATGCAAAAGAAGAAGCTAGTCTAATCTACAATTGCCTAGAATATTGTAAAAAAAATAAAGGGGATGGAATAACTACTCTTAAATTACACATCCAAAAACAGTTTTCAAAACATGAAAAAATTACTCTAGAATACGCTGAATTTGTGGCAATTAAAACTATGCTGCCTATAAATAGTTGGGGGAATAAAAATGAGAATGCAGTCTGCATTTCTGCTTATCATTCTGAAGTTCGCCTAATTGATAATATAATTTTATAGTTTTACAAAGTGAATAAAAAAATAATTTTAAAGGCCCTAAAATACATAGCTTCTTTAGTTTTTGCATTTGGTATTCTCTACTTACTTTTTATGAATCAAGATCCTATTGAATTAATAAAAGAAATACAAAAGGCAGACGGGAAATGGGTATTGCTATCTATGTTTTTTGGCGGTTGGGCCTATGTAAGTAGAGGTTTAAGATGGATAGCCCTAATAAATGCTCTTGGCTATAGTTCAACAAAGCTTAATAGTGTTTCAGCAGTTTCAGTAGGTTATTTCACTAACATGTTTATTCCTAGAGCTGGAGAAATCTCAAGATGTACAGTGCTTAACCAAGTTGAAAAAATACCTGTAGACAAGCTTTTTGGAACTATACTTGTTGAGAGAGTACTCGATTTTATTTTCCTTATATTATTAATGTTTCTAATAGTTGTTCTAAAATTTAATGATCTCTTTAATTTTTACTCTGTACTAAAAGAACAACAAACTGTAAACGATGGAGATAATAAATTTATTTTCCTTTTAGTTATGTTGTTAATTGGAGGAGTTTTATTCTTTTTATTCAAAAGATTTCTAAAAAATTCAAAATTCTATAAGAAGGTCTTAGTTTTTATTGAAGGATTAAAAGAAGGTTTTAAAAGTATCAAAAATATGAAAAGAAAGCCTGCATTTTGGTTTCATTCCTTCAGCATATGGACTATGTATTTTTTAATGACCTATGTTTGTTTTTTCAGTATGCAAGAAACAAGTCATTTATCAATAAGTGATGGACTTTTCTTATTGGTATTAGGGGGGATAGGAATGGTAATCCCAACTCCAGGAGGAGTAGGCTCATATCATGCAATTATGATGATTGGCTTGTCTGTACTTGGAGTAGGAACTATATTTTTAGGAGAAGGAGGAGATCCTTCAAATCCTGCTTTATTATTTCCAACAATAGTGCATATTGCTCAAACTTTAGTCGCAATTATCATGGGATCAATTGGATTACTCATTTTATTTCTATCAAAAAAGAAAAGCCATGTCGTATCTTAAGAACCTAGATAGTAAAATATATAATATTGACAAACTAATAGCTGAAGTAGAAAAATGGAAACAAGCTGGAGAAGATGTAGTTTTTACTAATGGATGCTTTGATATATTACACAAAGGACATATTGAAGTTTTAGCACGTTCCGCTGATTTAGGAAATAAATTGATTATAGGACTAAATTCTGATGAATCAATACAAAAAATAAAAGGAGAAGATCGTCCAATTATTGATGAGCAGTCCAGAGCTATTTTATTAGCTGCGCTTAAATGTGTTGATGCAGTAATTTTGTTTTCCGAAGAAACACCCCTAAACTTAATCAGTACTTTGAAGCCAGATATATTAGCTAAAGGAGGTGACTATAGAATTGAAACTATTATTGGTTACGAAATTGTTCAGCAAAATGGTGGGAAGGTAAAAGTTATTCCTTTTGTAGATGGGTTTTCTAGTACCACTATCATTGAAAAAATCAAAAAATCTTAATGGCAAAAAAGAAAATTCAATCTGCATTTTTTTGTCGGAGTTGCGGCACACAATCCCCAAAATGGCTTGGGAAATGCCCACAATGTAATGAGTGGAATACTTTTGTGGAAGAATTACTTACTAAAGAAACAGAAATAAAAGGAGGTTACAAAAGCAATAAAATTAATATCCCAAATCTAGTTAGTGAAATTGACTACAGAAATGAAAAACGAATAGTAACAAATGATAAAGAACTAAATAGAGTGTTGGGGGGAGGTATTGTGCCAGGCTCTCTCATTCTTTTAGGAGGAGATCCAGGAATAGGAAAATCAACTTTATTATTACAATTTGCTCTAAGCTCAAAAAGCAAAAAAATACTTTATGTTTCAGGAGAAGAAAGTCAGAAACAAATCAAAATGCGTGCAGAACGTATAAATAAGAGCTCCGAACATTGCTATATACTTACTGAAACTTCTACTCAAAACATATTTAAACAAATCGAACAATTACAACCTGAAATATTAGTAATTGATTCTATACAAACCCTACATACTGCTCATGTCGACTCATCACCTGGTAGTGTATCTCAAATAAGAGAATGTACGGCAGAGCTGATAAAATATGCTAAAGAAACTGGAACAGCCATCTTCTTAATTGGCCATATTAATAAAGATGGTGCAATCGCAGGGCCAAAAATACTAGAGCATATGGTAGACACTGTTCTGCAATTTGAAGGAGACAGAAATCATGTTTACCGTATTCTTAGAACCATTAAAAACCGATTTGGTTCAGCATCAGAATTAGGAGTATATGAAATGAGTCATAATGGATTGAGAGAAGTAAACAACCCGTCAGAGATACTAATATCAGAAAGAGATGAAGCAACTAGTGGAGTTGGAATTGCTGCTACTATTGAAGGTGCTCGTCCAATTCTAGTTGAGATACAATCTCTTGTTAGTTCAGCCGTATATGGAACTCCACAAAGGTCAGCTACTGGATTTGATACCAAAAGAATGAACATGCTTTTGGCTGTTTTAGAAAAGAGATGTGGATTTATGCTTGGAGCAAAAGATGTTTTCTTAAACATTACAGGTGGAATAAAGATTGATGATACTGCTATTGATTTGGCAGTTGTCTGCTCTATACTTTCTTCTGATCAAGATATTGAACTTAATATGCTTACTTGCTTTGCGGGTGAAATAGGTTTATCTGGTGAAATACGAGCCGTAAACAGAATTGAAAATCGTATTGCAGAAGCTGAAAAGTTAGGTTATCAACAAATTATTATTTCTAAATACAATAAGTTTAATGCTAAAAACTTTAACCTTGAAATTATTCAATGCGGTAAGATTGAAGAAGTGTTTAAGCTCTTGTTTTAAAATAACTGTATAATTACCTTAACAAAAAAATATCTCCAATATATTGGTAATGCGTGTCTTTTAAATTAATGATATCAATAACATATGTGTAAGCTCCATTTGAACACTTTTTTCCTGACCATGGAGTATTTCTCTTTCCATTAAACACTCTCTCCCCCCACCTATTATATATTTTTATATTATAGCTTATAATACCTTCGCCTAAAGGAAAGAAAAGCTCATTATGATTATCTCCATTAGGAGTAAATGCTGAAGGAATATTAATTATATATGAAGGAACTATAGAGACTGTATTAATGGCTGTATCTGAACAACTATATTCGTTTTCAGCTATTAACTGAACTGAGTAAATTCCTATATTTTCATAGCTATATGTAAAGACCATGCTATCTTGAGAGAAAGATCCAGTATCTGAACCGTTCCGATATTTCCAATACAAATTTAAATAATCAGTACTTACATTAAAAAAAGTAATAGGAGTATCCTGTTTTACAATATAATAATCGCAGTAAAAGTCTGCAGTAGGTTTTGGATAAACAGTAATTATTTCATCCTCTATGGCAATACAATTAGTTGTGCTATCAATATAAGTGTATCTTAATATATGTTCACCAACGCCAACATTAGAAGCCGTAAATAAATTAGCAGGTGTATTATCTATAAAATAAAATCCTCCTTCCGGAGACGCGTTATTTAACACAAAAGGAGGTTCATTAACGCAGATATCATCTAAAAAAATATCAACTATTGGCAATGGGTTAACTGTAATAATAATAGTGTCATTAGTGAAGAATTGACAATTATTTTCATCTATAACAGATGTAAGTATTAATTGAGTTGTCAACTTAGGAAGTAAATAAATTGGGCTGCTTTGCGAAACCAGATTCCCTAAAGAATCAACTAAAAAAGTATATGATGTACTTGATTCATTAAGAGTTATAGAATATCTATTATTAACAGCATCATTAATCTTAACAGAAATAATTGATGAATCATTTACACATATTGGGGAAACCGCATCAATTGCGTAAGAAGTTATATTTAAGTCTAAAGTAGCGATAGAATCACAGCCAATTACATTTGTAGTGGTATAAGTGTAAATTCCTGACAAATCATATATAACGGAATTCCATAAATATGGATTACAATCCTGTACTGAAGTAATGGATGTAGAAAGGTTTTTAATTGTTAAATTTAAATTAGCAATAGAATCACAACCATTACTATTAAGCGTATTAAATATATAAAATCCAGATGCAATATATGTATTTCCATTCCAATCGTAACTATCACAAGCTGTTATAGTAGTTGTAGAGTTAGAAGCATTACTAATCGTTAAGTTTAATATTGCAATAGAGTCACAACCATTAGAGGCTATTGTTGGAAAAGTATAAACTCCACTTGTAGTATAAAGCATACTATTCCAACTGTAGCTAACACAAGAAGTAGTATTTGTTAAAGATGTTATATTAGAAGGGTCATCTATATAAATTGAAGTGTCAAAGATACATCCATTAGCATCAGTAATAGTTATATTATAGCTTCCTGAAAATAAATAGCTAATATCTTCATTAGTGCTAGTAAATCCGTTAGGGCCAGTCCAGTAAAAAGTAAGTAAACTACTGTTAGCAGTTACTGTTAAATTAATCGCACCATCGTTATACCCAATACAACTGACACTATCTACAGATATACTTGTATTAAAAGGATTTGAAGTTGGAACTACTATTACTTCACTGAAAACACATCCTATCGAATCAGTAATAACTAAATCATAAGTCCCTAATGACAAAGATATAATATCCTCATTTGTACTTGAGAAACCATTTGGACCAGTCCAGCTATATAAAAGTGAAGCAGTATTTGGAGTTACCGTTATATCAATAGCTCCATTATTTACACTAACACAACTAACGCTATCTAATACAGACACAATATTCAGATCAGCAGGATCAATTATATCTATATTATCAATAATTATACATCCCGCAGCATCAGTTATAGTTAGATTATAAGTTCCTGAAAACAAGTAGTTAATATCTTCATTTACACTAGTAAAACTATTAGGCCCAGTCCATTCGTACATAGTCATACCTGTTGTCCCGGAAACTATTAAGTCAATACTACCATCATTATAGGTTATACAAGATGGATGATTAATCTGATTATATATTATATTAAAACTACCATTTGATGAAAGAGTAATTGTATAAGTATAAGAGAACTGATTATTAATAGGACACGCGTCATCTTCAACACTTACTGTAAAAGTAAATGGGCTATTAACAACATCACTTAATTGAGGTACCCAATTAAATATCCCCATTGGGTTATTAGAGTTATTATTTGTTATTAAAAAATAAGCTGATGGAACCCCGTTAATTCCTGACCATGACATAATTTTATTATTAGAAAGTCCTAAGCTAGAATTAATAGTAAAATTTATATTATTTAAGTCATTCGCACAAAAAGATAATGAATCTTGTATTCCGATTGCATTTATCACATCTGGTGGGCTTCCATTAAAACCACTTAAAACTGGAGGAGGAGTAGGACAGTTTAGGACAATAATTTGAATATCCCTTAATACACTCCCAATTTTAAATCCATTTCGATATTCTGTAATTTTCATTGCTATTACTGATACTTGATTCTGAGTAGCATTCATACATAAATTGCCTGTTAATGGATCGAAATTAGTTGTTCCGGAAATAGGATTTAAAGCTGAAAATAAACCTGAATAAGTAACGCCACCAGATCCATTATTAGGTACTTCTAAAGAATATACTAAGGAATCTCCATCAACATCTACAGCGCCATTATTGTAACAATAAGATTGGCCAGCACAAATATAAGGGGCAGGATATTCTGTAAATGATGGAGAATTATTACATACAGAAAGATTATCTATTTCTGCTTTAACACATAGATTTTCCAATGTGGGATTTTGAATTGTTGTTATTGCACTATTTCTATTACCATTAGCGCAGACTGTTAAAATCCAATCATTACAATGAATAAGACTAATGGTTGTTTGGTATATATACTCCTCCAATTCAACAAATCCATTGTTACAATTAGTAGGTAAAGCTGAGCAAAGAGGTGTTATAAAAGTTGGTCCAGAAATTTGAGGAAGAGAAAGTGTTGAGAATCCGCAACTGGAAGTATAATCTAAATCAAAGCTACTTGCAGCCGTAGAACTTGCAGAGCAATCTCTATAATATTTAACTGTTATCTTATAATTATTAGAATTAATACCCTGAGAAACACATTCATAACTAATATCTAGACCGGCACCATGAGATGCAAACAAATTTTGCTGATAGAAAATGGATAACAAAATCCCTAAAAATACATGAAATAGCCTTTTAGTCATAAAAAGCAAAGATATTTTATTTTATTTTAATGTCAAGTAATCCGTTTTACACGCCTTAGGTCTTCAGATAAATACTGCTAGGTTTTGTAAAACCTTTAAAAAATAATTAGCTTTTGTGGTGTAGTATATGTTTTACCGTTAACAATTGTTACCAAATATTTACCTGTAGGAATTTTAGAAATATCTATTTTGTATTTCTCGTTTTTAGAAATATTGCCAATACTTTGCTTGTAAGAGATAGAACCATTATGGTATCAAATGCCTATGAAATGGAACAATATACATCTAAGTGAATACTTGCTGTCCAATAAAAGTAACTGCTAATACAAATAATAGTTTTTTCATAATTTTAGTTCAAGATTTGGCTGGTATGTTCCTTAGTTTTTACTTTTTCAATAATATCCTCTATTATTCCTTTTTCATCAATAACAAAAGTAGTTCTACTTATTCCATCATACTCCTTGCCCATAAATTTCTTTGAGCCCCATACGCCGTAAGCATTGAGCACCTGTTTACTTTCATCAGAAATAAGTGGGAATGGTAAATCATATTTTTCTATAAATTT
>CESI01108885.1_pt1 | contig 12053 bp, 8 predicted proteins | sample 356301 | NCBI WGS metagenome assembly CESI01 (sample SAMEA2621423, study PRJEB7988) | marine metagenome | biome: marine biome (ENVO:00000447); feature: deep chlorophyll maximum layer (ENVO:xxxxxxxx); material: "saline water (ENVO:00002010), including plankton (ENVO:xxxxxxxx)" | depth 40 m | reverse complement strand
GCGGCGTGAGGTGGGTAGGGTACGGCGATGAAGGCGGAGACGCACCTGAGCGCACGACCCGCCAGCGTGGCGCATACCAGGCGCATGCGGAGGTCCGCAGCGCCCGTGAAGGTCACGTAGTTGGTGGGCATAGCGTCCAACACACGACAGGAAATGTGTGTGCAGAGCGCTGGAAAGCGACCTCAAAAAGAAACTCGGCCAGAGCTGTGCTCGTCTTTCACACGCGGGTGTTGTCACTGAAAAGGCATACGAGACCACTGAAAAGTGGGTCTTCGTGAGGTTCAAAACCCGAGAGGACGCCCACCGCGTGCCACTCTTGGAGCACGCGACCGGGACTCTTCACCGCCGCGCACTCTTCACCAGTCAGCCACGATGGCTTCTAATGAAGTCCACGAGGAGCCGGAGGTCGAGGACGACGTCGAGGACGTCGAGGACGCCTTCGGCGACGCCCACGCGTCCGATGACGACGACGACTACAACGCCGAGGCCGCGATGGAGGAGTCCGACGACGACGAGGCTGCCGACGTGCTGAGCCCGTCCAAGATCGCGCTCGCCAAGGCGGAGAAGGCCCGTCTCAGGTCGCTCAAGAAGCAGCAGAAGGACGAGATCGAGAAGCTCCGCGAGAAGCAGAACGCCTCGATCGCCAAGGTGAGATCATCAAACCCGCAAATCTCTGACGCCCGCGCGGGTGTGCTCCCGCGCAAACGTCCCTTCCCTGCCCCGCCCCGCCGCGGAGAGGCGGGCACATCGCGGTCGTTTCCCGCGCCCGCGATCGCGATCGACGCCGCGGGTTTTGGTTAAGGGTCGATACGAGCACCGGCAGGGGTTCGCCACGCGCGATCCGACCCACGCACGGCCGGCGCGCGTCACCTGCCCGAACACCGCCTGCGCCGATCAGGGTTCGCCGAGTTTCAAGTTTTTTCACTCACCGATCGGAACCCTCCTCTTACCCAAACCCTTCCAGGACAACTCCAGCGGCAAGTGGAAGTACCTGATGGCGCAGACCGAGGTGTTCTCGCATTTCCTCGCGGGCACCAAGGCGCACAACGCCAAGAAGGGCGGCCGACGGTCGAAGCAGGCTGAAGATGCCGAAGATCACGAACTGGTGGAAGCCGCCGAGGAGTACCACGCCGTGCGACTCACGGTGCAGCCCGAGTGCATCAAGTTTGGCAAGATGCGCGAGTACCAGCTCGCGGGGCTCAACTGGATGATCCGGCTGTTCGATCACGGCATCAACGGCATCCTGGCCGACGAGATGGGCCTCGGCAAGACGCTCCAAACGATCTCGCTCCTCGGGTACCTCAGCGAGTACCGCGGCATCACCGGACCGCACATGGTGGTGGTGCCCAAGTCCACGCTGGGTAACTGGATGAACGAGTTCAAGCGCTGGTGCCCCATGATTCGCCCGTTCAAGTTCCACGGCAACCAGGAGGCGAGGGCGGCGCAGAAGGCCAAGTACCTCGACCCCGTCAACGCCTTTGACGTCTGCGTCACCTCCTACGAGATGGTCATCAAGGAGAAGAACGCGCTCAAGAAGTTCCACTGGAGGTACATCATCATCGACGAGGCGCACAGGATCAAGAACGAGAACTCCCGCCTGTCCATGGTGATGCGCACGTTCGCGTGCAACAACCGTCTTCTGATCACCGGCACCCCGCTCCAGAACAACCTGCACGAGCTGTGGGCGCTTCTCAACTTTTTACTCCCCGAGGTCTTCGGCGACGCCGGGCAGTTCGAGGAGTGGTTCGGCACCGGCACCGGCGAAGAGGGCGACAAGGAGGCCACGGAGGTGGTGCAGCAGCTGCACAAGGTCCTCAGGCCTTTCCTCCTGCGCCGCCTCAAGGCGGAGGTTGAGAAGAACCTGCCCCCCAAGAAGGAGATGATCCTCAAGGTTGGCTTGTCCGAGATGCAGAAGGACTACTACAAGCGCGCGCTCCAGAAGGACATCCAGGTTGTGAACAGCGGCGGCGACAGGAGCAGACTGTTGAACATGGTGATGCAGCTGCGCAAGTGCTGCAACCACCCGTATTTGTTCCAGGGTGCCGAGCCCGGCCCGCCCTTCTTCACCGGCGAGCACCTCGTGGAGAACTCCGGTAAGATGGTCCTCCTCGATAAGCTGCTCAAGAAGCTCAAGGAGAAGGGCAGCCGCGTCCTCATCTTCTCCCAGATGACCCGCCTCCTCGACATCCTCGAGGATTACCTCCTCTTCCGCCGGTACAAGTACTGCCGCATCGACGGTAACACCGACGGGGACACGCGCGAGGACATGATCGACTCTTACAACGCCCCCGGCTCTGAGAAGTTTGTCTTCCTCCTCTCCACCCGCGCCGGAGGTCTGGGTATCAACCTCACCACCGCCGATACCGTCGTCATCTACGACAGCGACTGGAACCCGCAGATGGACCTCCAGGCGATGGACCGCGCGCACCGCATCGGCCAGACCAAGGAGGTTAGCGTGTTTCGCTTTTGCACCGACGGGTCCGTAGAGGAGAAGGTGATCGAGAAGGCGCTCAAGAAGCTCGCGCTCGACGCCCTCGTCATCCAGCAGGGCCGCCTTCAGGAGAACCAGAAGAACCTCAACAAAGATGAGCTCCTCTCCATGGTGCGGTACGGCGCCGATAAGATCTTCGACAGCACCAACAGCACCATCACCGACGAGGACATCGACACCATCATCGCCAAGGGCGAGGACGAGACCAAGATGCTCAACGAGAAGATGGCCGGCTTCACCGACAAGGCTCTCAAGTTCTCCATGGACGCCGACGCCACACTCTACGAGTTCGATGACGAAGATGAAAACAAGGAGGTCTTCGAGGGGCTCGACATGAAGGCTGTCATCGCGCAGGGCTGGATCGACCCGCCCAAGCGCGAGCGCAAGAAGAACTACAACGAGTCTGACTACTACCGCGACGTCATGAACCAGGGCCCACGGAAGCCCGCGGCGTCCGGCCCGAGGATCCTCAAGCTCCAGAACATGTCAGACTTCCAGTTCTACGAGGTGCCCCGCATCACCGAGCTCTACAACAAGGACGTGGCCAGGAGGCAGTACGAGTGGCACCGCGAGAAGCAGCTGGAGGCGCTGCAAAACAACGCCGTGCCCCAGGATCTTCCCCCCGAGGAGCCCAGCGCCCCGAAGCCCCTCACCGAGGCTGAGCGCGAGGAGTACGAGTCCAAGCTCAACGGCGGGTTCAAGGACTGGAACCGCCGCGACTTTCAGGCGTTTTGCCGCGCCGCCGAGAAGTACGGCCGCGCCGACCCGGAGGGCATAGCGAGCGAGATTGAGGGCAAGACGCTCGAGGAGGTCAAGGAGTACAACGCGTCGTTCTGGCAGAGGTACACCGAGATTGCCGATTACAAGCGCATCCTGGGTAACATCGAGAGGGGCGAGGCGAAGCTTCAGCGCCAGAACGAGATGCTCAAGAACGTGAAGCGCAAGCTCGAGATGTACAAGAACCCGTGGCGGGACCTGAAGCTGGTGTACGGCAGCTCGTCCAAGGTCAAGTCATACACCGAGGAGGAGGACAGGTTCCTGCTGTGCTCCATCCCCGAGGTTGGGTTCGGGAACTGGGAGGAGCTCAAGGCGCAGATCCGCCAGCACTGGCTCTTCCGATTCGACTGGTTCATCAAGAGCCGCACCCCCAAAGAGCTCCAGAGGCGCATCGAGACGCTCATCAACCTCGTGGAGAAGGAGTTTGAGGAGATTGATAAGAAACGGCCGGGCGGCGGCGGCGGTGCCCCCGCGTCGAAGAAGCCCAAGGCTTGAACGAACTCAGGGGGCTGGTAATTCTTTACTAGAGGGACGAGCGCGGGTGTTTGTGAGGAGGACTAGAACCCAACTCGAGACGAATGCAAAATACGACAGTGTCAAAATATTATTCCAACGGCGTCGCCCAAAGTAGATTGTACCCAATACATTAGTTCCCAGTACACGAACGGTGCATCACTTGCCGAGCACGGCCATCGCACGCGAGGGCCTGGGGCCCATGGGCGCGGGCTCGAAGTCGTCGAACACGTCCATGCCCTTGAGCTGCTTCGTGGGCGTCATCGCCGGGGCAGCCTTGCTGCCGAAGATGCCGCCGATGTTGACCGAAGCCTTAGCCTGGAAGCCGGCGCCCCTGGACGCGAGGCCGCTGGAGCGCCCGCCCATAGACTTGGACGCGACACCACCCTGGAACACGAGCCCATCGTCGTTCTCGGACCTCGCCATCTTCTTGGCCGAGAGCATCTTCGGGGAGGTCAGCGGGGACGCGGATGGCGTGATGTCGACGTAGTGCGTGTCCAGGAGGGACGCGCCCATCGACGCAGCCTTGCCCGCAGCCTTGTCCAGACGCATCTCGATGGCATCGAGCTGGTCCTGGAGCGTGTTCATCGCGCTGCCGCTGTACGCAGCCGCGGCAGCGGTGGCGGCGTTCTGGTCCAGCGCGCCGAGGGCGGTGCGTCGCCTAGCCGCCATCTCGGGGGTGGTGGAAACGGAGATGCCGCTCGCGTTGACAACCTTGCCTCCTCCGTTGGACGTGGACGCGGTGGCGCTGGACGCGTTCGGGGGCGCGGCGAGCGCGCGTGTCCTAGACGCGAGCCTCATCAGCTTGTGCGGGTTGGCCATCGCGAGCGCCGGGTTATGGGTCCACTCGGAGCAGATCTTGAGCTCCTCCTCCTTCGCGACGCGGGTCCTGTTCCCGAGCCTCGCGGCGGCAACCTCGGCATCCACGAGCTCGATGTCCACCTCGTTGTCCATGTCGCTCACCAGCGCCAGGATTTCAGCCAAAAACTCCGTCGGGGTCTTCTCGGTGTACGCCACGAGCTCGTCTCTGTACTTGCACACCTGCACGGCGTACTGGTGCTTATCCGCGACTCTCGCGTCGTTGAGCACGGTCACCTTGTTGAGCAGCTCGTTGTTCTCGTCGACGTACTTGGCCTTCTCGGAAGCCTCACGCGCGGTGGCCATCTCGGCGGCGTCCTTCTTCTTGGCCATCTCCTCCAGCATGCGCTCCACCGAGTTCTTCTCGGTCATGACGGCGTCCAGCTTTTGTTTCAGGAGCTCACCCTCCAAGTCAGCCATCTCGGCTTTCTTCTCGGCGAGGTCGGCGGCAGCCTTGGTCGCCTCGAGCTTCTTGGCCTGATCCCGGAGGAGGGACTCGATGCCGGCGACGCGCGCGGCGGCGTCGGCCTCGCGCTTGGCGCGCTCCTCGGGGCTGAGGTCCTCATCGTTCCCGCCACCTCCGACTTTCTTTTTGATGTGGACTGTTGGGACGCGAAGGGGGAAGGAGGGGTCAGAGGGGTCGGTGACGCGATATCGGGGCGATGACGCCGGCGTTAGGGATGGCCAATGTGCCGTCGATCGACTGGGACGTCGTATCGGGCCCGAGAGCCCGTGGTGACGCCCCGCGCTCGTCGCGTCGTGGAGGGGGACGTTGTCGCGAAAAAATGGTGACACGAAAAACGGTACATTTGAATGACTCACCAACTATGGTCCCCACCGCGGCGCCGAGGACGAAGACGTGAGCCATGACTACGTCTGACGCGCCCTGTAAACCGTGGTACCGCTGACACCCGGTATCGTCCGAACTGCACACCCCCGGCGCACGGGTATGAGTATGAGACTCGTCGAGTCATCATCCCGCGAAAAGTTCGGGAAATATCGAAGAGTTCGTAACGGCGAGATTTCCGAGTTTGTAAGAGTCAGGAAAGTTTATTTTTATTTTCGTATGGGCGATTAGATTGACGACGTCGTGTTTTTAACAATTTATTTGTATTTTCCGTATGGGAAATTGGACTGACGTCGTGTTCTTTTTTACACGATCGCCCGTGCTGCATTGAGCCCCACTCACCGAAGAGCTCGGCCATTATCATCCTCGACGAGCGTGTGATCGCCCGCCCGACAGTGGCCGGGACCGAAAGTCGCCATGGCGTCCCAGGACCCAAAGCTGCAGGAAGCTATCGCCTTCCTGCAGAAGACCAACCTGAACGGGGAGTCCGTGTACGAACAGCTCGCCAAAGTCGTCGGTGCGTGCCCCGCCGGGGTCAATTATCACCCATTTTTAGCACCCTGATTCGGCATCCAGCCCCTGATTTCCCGCCCGCCCCGCTGACCTTCCTCCCTCCGTACCCGCGATCGCGACAGGCAAGGTTCTCGACGAGAAGCCCGATGACGCGGTCGATCTGTTGGAGACGTCCGTGATGGTGAAGAAGACCGCGTTCAAGCCCGCGGACCCCCCGCTCATGGCTGCGGATCCCAAAAACGTCGCCACCGCGGTGGCTCTCAAGGAGCTGTACTGCGCCCCCAAGCGCGAGATCGACCCGGAGAGCGGCGAACCCATCGAGCCCGCGGAGGACCTCCTGAACGAATTCGAGTCCGAGAACATCGTTGGCGACGCGGCGATGTACGAGGCCGTCGGCCTCGGCCTCTCCATGTCCGAGATGTACGGCGTCATGCTCTGCGCGAAGAGGCTCGGCGAGGATCCCAAGAAGAACTGCGCCACCGTCCGATTCTTCGGCAAGGTGCTCGGCACCGACGGCGATTACTACGTCTTCGAGACGTCCATCAAGGAGCACGAACCGGTGGAGGACGCGCCGGAGACCCCGCCCGGCCAAGTCCCGCCCGAACCCGCCGGCGAGGGATCCAACGAGTACACCTACTTTGTCTGCTCACACCTCGGCGGCGCGTTTACCAAACTGCCCGATCTCACCCCAGCCGCCGTGGTCGCCGCGCGCAAGATTAAGAAGTACTTCACCGGCGACCTGACCGCGCCCGTGTGGTCCTACCCGGCGTTCCCGGGCGATGAGGCTATGTACCTGCGAGCGCAGGTTGGCCGGATCGTCTCCGCGACGGTGGTCTCCCCGGCTGGGTACCTGGTGGCGGTTGGCGAAGACGAGGAGCCCAAAAAGTTGGTGCAGCCCGGGACTGAGGATTACCCCGACCTCCCGGCGTTCGAGGAGAAGGAGGACTTGCAGGAGATGAGGGAGCCGGTGAACTGGAGCCACCGCTACAGGTACCTGAAGAAGCAGGGCCGCGTCGAGCAGTACACGCCGCCCGAGGATGCTGATCCCGACGCTCCCGCCGTGGATCCCCCCGAGCCGGATGTGGACCCCGAGCTGCTGGTCACCCTGGACGGCGACACCGAGAGCGAGTGCGTGGATTGGGGCAGCTGCGTGATGGAGGAGATCGACGGCAGCGCCCAGAAGCAGCCCGCGTGGACGTCGTGCACCAGCTCCAACGTCGTGGGAGTGAAGAACCAGACGGTGGCGATCAAGAGCATGGTGTGGCCCGGCGCGTTTGCGGTGTACCAGGCGGGTCCCAAGTTTTCAAACTGCTACGTCGGGTACGGGATCAAGAACGCGCCGTACGTCCCCGCGCCTCCCCCGGCGGTACTGAATGAGGCTGAGGAGGTCCCCAAGGAGTCCGACGCGCTGCCACCCAAGGCGGACGCCGCCCCCGCGGAGTGAGACTGTAACTTAGAAGACTAGTGGTTGTGACACCAACACCGTATTTCCTCAAAATCCTCGTCAGTCCTTCCGTCTTCCCTTCACCAATCCCTTCTTCGCTTCGCACACACCACCGCGCGAATCTCTCGCATCAACACACGCGTCGAATTCGTCGGATGGTAGCCTGAACAACAATACCGTAGGAAAGGACGATGGCGTCGAAGAACCTGGAGAACTACGAGAAGATAGGTGAGCGTCTCGTCGCGTGCTAACCCTCGTCAATCATCGCGACAATCCCGATAGATGGGCCCGATCCCTCATCCTGACACCCGATACGCCCGTTCCATCCCCCAGGACGCATCGGCGAGGGCACGTACGGCGTGGTATATCGCGCGAGGGACAAACAAACCGGCGATGTCGTGGCGCTGAAGAAGGTGCGCATGGACAAGGAGCGGGACGGCGTGCCCGTGACCGCCCTGCGCGAGGTGCGGATCCTCCAGTCCTCTCGGCACAGCAACATCGTCAACCTGCTCAGGGTGGTGAACGGCAAGAAGCCAAACGCGATATTCCTCGTGTTCGAGTACTGCGAGCACGACCTCGCGAGGCTCATGGAGACGATGCGGGTGCCGTTCACCGAGGCGGAGAGCAAGTGCCTGTGCCTGCAGCTGCTCCAGGCGGTGGAGTACCTACACAAACGGTGGGTGTTCCACAGGGACCTCAAGCTCAGCAACCTGCTGCTGAACAACCGCGGCGAGCTCAAGCTCTGCGACTTTGGCCTCGCGAGGTTCTACCAACCAGGAAACGAGGGTTCCTACACCCCCAAGGTTGTCACGCTGTGGTACCGGGCGCCCGAGCTGTTGTTCGGCTGCGCGCAATACACCGCCGCCGTCGACAACTGGGCCGTCGGGTGCATCCTCGCCGAGCTCTTAAAGCACGAACCCTTATTCCCGGGTAAACAGGAGGCACAGACGCTGGACATGATGTACAAGCTGCTCGGCACGCCAAACGAAAAGATCTGGCCGGGGTTCGATACCCTGCCCAAGTACGGCAGCTACCGCATAAGCGCCGCGCAGGCGCAGCCGTACAACTACCTCCAGACCGATTTCAACCGGCTCAGTAAGAAAGGCGTGGACCTGCTGAACAGGCTGCTGACGTACGACCCGAGGCGACGATGCACCGCGTCGCAGGCGCTGGAGCACGAGTACTTCCAGGAGCATCCACGGCCCAAACGCGTCGAGGAGATGCCCACGTTCCCGTCGCTTCACGACGTGCTGGCGCCAGTCAGACCAAATTTAGGTCCAAACAGGTCGAATGGCGATGGTGCTGACAACAACGACGACCGTTCAGGAGGTACGTCGAATGCGGCGAACGGCGGTGGGGTTGGAAGCGCGTGGGAACGACCGGACGAGCGGCCGCGGCAGCGATCGGTCGCGTTGGGCAGACCCGGGGCACCGGGACCCTCGGGGGTGAAGAGGAAGCAGCCGGGCGGGTACGGGCAGGCTGATCGGTTCGGTAGCGTGTTTTAGTCTCTAGTCAAATCGAAGTCTTACATCAGGATCTTACAAGGTCTAAAATCAACTGGTCCACCCCACGGTTAGTATACCGAGGAGGCTGACTCGTCGCCCAACCGGGCTAAAACACAAATGAATTTTCACCGGAGCGCTTACTTAAGCGTTGTATCCGTCGGTGGTGATGGAGTCCGCGGAGTTCATGTCGGACCAGATGGTGTGGTGCCAGCCGTCCATGTCCGTGCGCTCGTACGTGTGCGACCCGAAAAAGTCGCGCTGCGCCTGCACCAGGTTCGCCGGGAGCCTGCCGCGGCGGTAGGAGTCAAAGTACGCCAGGGACGAGGACATGGAAGGGGTGGCGACGCCCGCGTTGATCGCGCTGGTCACCACGTTCCTCCACGAGTCGTTGCGCTCCACGAGCTCCTTGGCGAATTCGCCGTCGACGAGGAGGGACGGCAGGTCGGCGTCCTTGTCGTACGCCTGCTTGATGCGGTCGAGGAAGCGCGCGCGGATGATGCAGCCGCCCTTCCAGATCCTGGCCATCTCGCCGAGGTCCAGGTCCCACCCTTGCTCCGTCGACTTGGCGCGGATCAGGTTCATGCCCTGCGCGTAGGAGCAAATCTTGGAGGCGTAGAGCGCGGCGCGGACGTCGTCGACGAGCTGCTGCTTCTCCTCCGGGGTCATGGTGGACGCCTTGGCATCCGCGGGCTCGAGACCCGCGGCGGCGTAGGTAGCCTGCGCGGCGACGCGCTCATCCTTGACGCCGGAGATGAAGCGGGCGTCGAGGGAGGACGCGACGGTGGGGATGGCGACGGAGAGCTCCGCGGCTTGCTGCACGGTCCACTTGCCCGTGCCCTTCATGCCCGTCTTGTCCAGGATCTTGTCCACCAGGAAACCATCCCCGGGCTTCTGGTCATCCTCCTTGGCGAGGATGAGCGCGGAGATCTCGATGAGGAACGAGTCCAGCTCCGCGGCGTTCCACTCGTTGAACGCGGCGGCGAGCTCGGCGTTGGTCAAGCCGCCGACCGTCTTGAGGACGTCGTACGCCTCGGAGATGAGCTGCATGTCGCCGTACTCGATTCCGTTGTGAACCATCTTGACGAAGTTGCCGGCGCCGCCGGGTCCGACGTAGGTGGTGCACGGGCCGCTGTCGGTCTGCGCGCACACCTTGGTGATGATGGGCTCGATGACGTCGTAGGCCGCCTTGGAGCCGCCGGGCATCATGGAGGGGCCGTTCCTGGCGCCCTCCTCGCCGCCGCTGACGCCCATGCCGAGGTAGAGGAGACCCTTCTCCTCGAGCGCCTTGGCGCGGCGCTCGGTGTTCTCGTACCACTCGTTACCGCCGTCGATGATGATGTCGCCGGGCTCCATGTGCTGCGAGAGGCCCTCGATCGTGGCGTCCACGGGGGCGCCAGCCTTGACGAGGATGATCACGCAGCGGGGCTTGGCGAGGGACTGGACGAACTCGCCCATCTCCTTGAAGCCGACGAGGTTTTCGCCGAGGCCCTCCTTCTTGGCCCTGGCCACGGCATTGTCGGTCTTGTCGCCCGAACGGTTGTACACGGAGATCTTGAAACCCTTCTCGGCGACGTTCAGGGCCAGGTTCTGCGGATCGGGCGGGCGGGGGAATTGAATTGTTAGCCTAAAAAGCATAAAGCGCTGCCGTCAAAATGATCTTTTCGGGGCGGCGGCGATTCCAAGGCGATGTGCGCGTCGATGTTAGGTATCGGATCGGACGGAGACTCACCTGGCCCATCACGGCGAGGCCGCAGAGTCCCACGCGGGACTTATCCGCCTCGGCCATGGCGCTGACCCTGACGCCTGCTCGAGAGAAGGGAGTGGGAAGGGGCGCGGATTGTTCAGATATTTTGTCACAAAAGGGTCTCGAGCCGGACGACGGCCTCGAAGCGGCGCAAAACCGGGACGGATCTTGAAATATCATCCGAAGGCGCGGGGTTGCGGCGGCGCACGGCGGGCTTTGGGTGATCGCGCGGTTACGTTTCACGGGATGAAAGGGCGTTTTCGGTCGGACATCACGCGTTTCACGCACCGGAACGGACGACGGGCTTGGAAGCCTTCGAGGAGGCGCGCTTGAGAGCGCGGAGGGAGTGACCGGAGACGGTTGGCACTGCGGCGAGGGAGCCGACTGCGGACATGGTGATTGCGCGTGGCGAGGGTTCCTCTCCTTGCGGGGGAGCCTCTGGTGTGCCTAACCCGCGAGATGCGTGGAGAGGCGAGTGTCGCTCACGAACCTTAGGGTTTGCGAGGCGATGCGTGCCTTGGACGGGCGCGCGTTGTGAACTGTGGATGATGGCGGCAATCATCATCAAAGTTTGTCATGAACGATCTTCTGGCTCCCAGGGACTCTCTGGACGAAAAGATCCTTCGTATGTTTTAGTAGACGTGAGGAAATATATAAATAGGAAATGCGGATCGCGTGAACTATGAACTCGTGTGTTTGGCGATTATTATGGGTAAGATCTTTCGGCTCTGCGGACCAAAAAGAGCATTCAGAGAGCGACGAACGTCGCACTCGACGCCGCGTACGAAGCCCGTCGCGCGAATTCATCGCGTCGCACCCGCGTGCGTACGTATCGAGGCACCATGTTACGCGGTTCCGGTCGCGCACCCGTGAAAACCCACGCCTTGGCGCTGCTGGTGGCCTCCATGGCGCTCCTCGTGACGGGCGGTAACGGGCAAACGCCGGCGCCGGACGCATCGGGCGGGTCGTTCGTGGACGTGAGCTCTGACGCCGCGTCCGAAGTGGAGGGCCGCTTCGGTACCCAGCCCAGCCAGCGCTCGGGCCAATCCCTGGTGCGCCCCGTGCCCGGATACACCCCGATACGACCCCGCCTTTGCACCGCCCGGCGACATCCCGAAACGAGCACACAACGGTTTCTTTTTCGGGCACCTCTGACCGCATCCGTCCCTCTCGACTTCACTTTTAGACACTCGTGGACTCGGACACCGCCGTGCTCTTCGGCGGTTTGTCACCCACGGGCACACAGAACGACGTGTGGGAGTACAAGATGGCGGACAAGAAGTGGACGCGGCTGCACGAGGGCGGGGCAGGGCCGATGGACACGGTCGCGTACTCAACCGTCCCGTCCCCTCGCACCGGCC
>CESI01025782.1_pt1 | contig 12053 bp, 9 predicted proteins | sample 356301 | NCBI WGS metagenome assembly CESI01 (sample SAMEA2621423, study PRJEB7988) | marine metagenome | biome: marine biome (ENVO:00000447); feature: deep chlorophyll maximum layer (ENVO:xxxxxxxx); material: "saline water (ENVO:00002010), including plankton (ENVO:xxxxxxxx)" | depth 40 m | reverse complement strand
TTAAAACAATTAATCTTTTTAACTGACGGCGCTGTAACTCAAGAAAGTAAACTGTTCTCGCTTATAAATAGAGAGTTAAAGACAGCACGATTATTTACCATTGGTATAGGATCAGCACCTAATAGTTTCTTTATGAGTAGAGCTGCAGAACTTGGAAGAGGTTCACATATTTACATTGGAGATATGGATGAAATATCTAATCGAATGACAGATCTGTTTGGTAAAATTGAAAACCCTGTGATTACTGATTTAGAGCTTATACTTCCAAAAGGCTTTGTGGCGGAAGTGTATCCAAATCCACTACCAGATTTGTATGCAGGAGATCCTTTGTCTATAGCAATTCGAGGCAAGAATGCATCAGGAATTGCAAAAGTAATAGGTAAAATAGGCAACCAAAAATGGGTTGCTAGAGTAACATTAGATCAAGGCAGTGACCAAATAGGTATTGCAAAACTTTGGGCGAGAGAAAAGATTTCAAACCTTGAGCGTAATAGAATTTCGTTAAGTCCAAATGCAAGTCAGAAAGTAGATATTGATAGTGAATTATTACAAACAGCACTAAATTATGGATTAGTATCCCGCCTAACTTCCATGGTTGCGGTTGATAAAACACCTTCGCGGCCTCAAGGTGTTAATCTCGACACTTCAAAGCTAAAAATTGCAATTCCAAATGGCTGGGATGCAACGCAATTTGAATATAATTACAAAGAAATTATACCACAAAGATTACAAAAAATGTCATCTAATAATGAGTTGCTTATAACTGCTAGCCTAATTCAAAAATCAGAAATGTACTCACTTCCTCAAACTGCGTTGAATTGGAAGAGTTCTATTCTTTTTGCATTATTGTCTACACTATTGGGAGCAATTGTTCTCATCACTATGGGTCGTAAAAATAATGTATAAAATGATTTTCATGGCACTTGGATGTTGCTTAGTTCTAGGTGGAGTTCTTGGAATAGCAAAGGCAAGTTTAATGCCCATCAAAGCAATTGTTGGGCAGCATTATCTAGAGGTTGCATGGCAAGAATCTTTGAGAACTAATGAAACAGAAAAGCCTTGGAAAAACGCTGATTTTTATACGATTGGAGAACTAAAAGTAAAAAGGCTTAAAATCTCTAGAGTTATCTTAAACACTATCTCAGGTGAAGCAATGGCATGGGGAATAGGACGAATAAATAATATAAAATCTAAATCATCTAGCGGGCCAGTTATACTAGCAGGCCACCGGGACAGTCATATGAAATTTATGTATGAATTAAATGTAGGCGATAAAATTGAATTAATAATGTCTGACGGATTAATGCAAACATATATAGTTTCTAAAACAGAAATTACTAATAAACCTGAGCTGGAAATTCCAGAAAGTATATATAAGAAAAATAGCTTGATACTTACAACATGTTGGCCACGTAAATCATCCAAACAAGCGCTTCAAAGATACATTATATTTTCCCAACAAGCAGTGTAATTACTTTTTTTCGCACAGATAGAACTTAAAATGTTTGAGTGAAGAATATAGCTAAAAACTATATATATGCATCAAAATAGATTTAATCAGATTTTAACAAATTTTGGTATGGCGGACACCCACGCCACCAGATTATGGCGTTCTTTGTACTCACTTGCAAAATTTGATGGTTACTGATTATATAGATCTGCAAGGTCGTTATCCCAGCTGAAATTTTATTCAAGAAGAGGAAATACCTTGCCCAGTGCTGATCACCCTATCTTAGAAATTATTGATTTGACCATCACATTGCCGATTAGAGCGGATAGAACTTATGCTGTTGAAAACGTTTCCCTTAAGATTAATCGAGGGGAAATAATGTGCGTTGTTGGAGAAAGTGGTTCTGGAAAATCTGTTATGACAAGTGCGGTTCTTAACGATATTGCAAGCACTCTAACACTTCAGTCTGGTCAGATTTTATTTGATGGAAAAGATGTTTTAAAACTCTCTCAGAAGGAGTTAAATAAATTACGCGGTGCACGCATTTCAATGATCTACCAAGAGCCAATGGCAGCACTCAACCCTTCAATCAAAATTGGGAAGCAGGTTGAAGAGGTGTTTAGTTTGCATAGACCTGAGATTTCGGCATCACAGCGTAGGGTAGAGACCATAAAACTTTTAGAGCAGATGAAATTACCAACTCCAGAAAGGATATATGCAAGTTATCCTCACCAGGTCTCTGGGGGGCAATGCCAACGCATTGTTATAGCAATGGCATTAGCTTGTAAGCCAGACATTTTGATTGCGGATGAACCAACAACAGCCCTAGACGTCACCACACAAGCGGAAATTCTTCGACTTATTCAGGATCTTAAAGAAGTTTATGATAATGGAACAATTTTCATTACTCATGATTTTGGAATCGTTGCTGATATTGCGGATAGAGTTGCTGTGATGTGTAAGGGAAAAATTATTGAACAAGGTTCAAAAGAAGAAATTCTTATGTCGCCTAAGGAGCCTTACACAAAATTACTTGTTGATGCGATGCCTCTTTTAAAGACTACCAGAACTCCAGTTTTAGACCGGGATGATGCGCCTGTTTTAGAGGTTAATTCCTTACATAAAATATATGATACTGGATCTAAAGAAGTCCATGCATTGAAGGATGCAAATTTTTTACTTCGAAAAGGTGAAACACTAGGAGTTGTTGGAGAAAGTGGATCGGGTAAATCTACTCTGGCAAAGACACTAATAAGACTAGCAGAACCAACATCTGGTTCAATCATGATTAACCATCAGGATTTTTTAGCTCTATCTGGTGAAGATTTGGTTAAAGCGAGGAAGAATATTCAGATGATTTTCCAAGATCCTTTTGGGTCTCTTAACCCATCGCAGACTGTGGGTTACATGGTAACTCGAGGGCTATTGCTTCAGGGGGTACCTGCCGCAGAAGCTCATCAGCGTGCGGTAGAGCTTCTCACGCAAGTAGGATTAGGCGAACAGTCTCTTCACAGGAAACCCATTAATTTCTCTGGAGGTCAACGACAACGAATTGGTATCGCACGCGCACTTTCTATGGGACCGGATGTGCTTGTTGCTGATGAAAGTGTATCTGCTTTAGACCTTTCCGTACAAAAACAGGTACTAAAGTTAATGAATGATCTGCAGAAAAGCTATGAAATGGCAATAATTTTTATTACACATGATCTCAGGGTTGCTGCACAAATATCAGATTATATTACGGTAATGGAAAAGGGGATAATGGTTGAGTTCGGTTCGGCAGAACAAGTCTTTAATAATCCAAAGCATGATTATACAAAAAAGCTACTGAATGCAGCACCAGGCCGTAACTGGAATCCTCCAAGGCTTGACCCTAAAGAAGCCGCCAGGATCGTAAGGGAACTTGAAGAATTTTAAATTCTTAATGATGTTTTACATATAAACTAAAACAGATACAGTAAGTTAATTACAACTTTAATAACTTGAGGTTCGCCATGCCTATTGAAGACGACTTTCCACCACTACCAAAGATCCCGAGCATCTTAGGCGTCCGTGTCTCAGGTATAGCCGCAGGTTTAAAGGGTAATGGAAAGCATGACCTATTTGTCGCTGAATTGGTCCCTGGCTCAACGATAGCGGGAACTTTGACGCGTTCGCGATGTCCTGGGATGCCAGTTGAATGGAGTAAGCGCCAATTACCTGGAGGTAAGGTTCGAGCCATTGTAGCGAGCTCTGGAAACTCTAACGTCTTTACGGGAAGCCAAGGGCGCAAGCTGGTAGAAAATACTGCGGCTGCTGTTGCAAAGTCAGTTGGTTGCCGCACGTCTCAGGTTTTTCTCGCATCAACTGGTGTAATCGGTGAGAAGAAAGATATTCGATTTGTTGCTGACAAGGTACCAATGGGCGTTAAGGCCTTGAAGAACGCGGCATGGCATGACGCGGCGCGAAGTATCATGACAACTGACCGATTTCCAAAAGCGGTTGTGCGTAAAGTGAAGATTGGCAATGTTGATGTGACCTTGGCAGGTATAGCTAAGGGTTCAACGATGATTGCGCCAGATATGGGAACCATGCTTTCTTTTCTTTTTACGGATGCAAAAATACCAGCAAAGGTGCTGCAAACTTGTCTAACTCGTGCAGTCGACCGCTCGTTTAATTGTATTTCGGTAGACGGCGATACTTCCACCAGTGATACCGTGTTACTTTCTGCGACTGGCCAAGTGAAACGTCAGCCGAAGATTGAACGCGCGAGTGATTCCACTTTAAAAGAGTTTCGCGCTGCGCTTGAGGATATGACAATTGAGTTAGCACAGATGATTGTACGTGATGGTGCTGCCACGGGAAATTTATTGACCTGTGATGTAGTAGGGGCGGAGTCGCAACGGGCAGCTCGGAATATTGGTCGTGCCATTGTCGATTCCACATTAGTACGCAAGGGTATTGCGGGGGCAGAACCCCGCGCAGGCCGTATTGTTATGGCAGTTGGTAAAGCTGGAGAAAAAGCTGAACGTGATCTACTCGGCATTTCTATTGGTGACATCGTTGTAGCAAAATCTGGGGAGTCGTCACCTAATATCGATGAAGGGGCAGTAGTTTCTCATCTTCGTTCTGGTCAGGTTCATTTCACTGTCGATATCGGAATTGGACGTGGCAACGCCCGTGTTTGGTCTGCATTGTAAGTTTTTACTCTCCCAGGTGGACCTGTAACTAAAGTTCATGATTCTTGAATCGTATGTCTAGATACAAATAAATGAACCTGAGCTTTTGTGAAGCTAAACCAAATTATTAATTACCTCGACAGTTTGAATGTTTCATGTTTAGATTTGATATAATATTTTACGGATGCACTAAAACTAGCAAAGAAAGGGACTCATAATGAAAAATAAAAATTTTGTACTTTCATTAATTGGCGCGTTAGCGGCAACCATGATGTATTCTCCAGCCTATGCCGATAAGTCAAGTGATACACTAAATATAGCAATAGACCGAGAGCTAGAGTCAATTGATAACTACTATAATACTGCTCGTGAAGGTATTGTAATATCAAGGATGATCTGGGATGGCCTTTTATATCGTGACCCAGCTACAAATGAATATATTCCAAATCTAGCTACTTCGTACGAGTGGATCGATTCTAAAACACTCCAGTTTGATCTTAGGTCAGACGTTAATTTTCATAATGGCGAAAAGTTTGATGCGGATGATGTTGTGTTTACAATGAATTATCTTGCTGACCCTGCTAATGGTGCTAAGCCTGCCCGTAATGTGAACTGGTGGAGTAACGCTGAAAAGCTTGGGGATTACAAAGTCCAGTTAAACTTGAAAACAGAATTTCCAGCAGCGTTAGAATTTCTTTCTGGTCCTGTTGTGATGTATCCTAACGAATATTATGGTGAAGTTGGACCGGAGGGTATGGCACTAAATCCTGTAGGGACGGGACCTTATATGGTTACCAGTGTTGAGCCTGGTAAGCGCTACAAATTTTCGAAATATGCTGGCTATCATTCAGGTAGCCCAAAAGGTTCAGCAAGTATTGGAAAAATAGTTATCCGTACTATTGCGGAAAGCAATACGCAACTTGCGGAGTTGTTCTCTGGTGGAATTGACTGGATATGGAAAGTTAAGCCAGATCAGGCCCAAAGAGTTGAGGCGCAAGGGAATTTCACAGTAAAAAATTCTTCAACTATGCGAATTGGATATCTTAACTTTGATGCTTCTGGTCGACATGGTGAAAATCCTATGAATGATGTGCGAGTGCGAAAGGCTATAGCTCACTCGATAAATCGTGAAGGTATAGTTGAGGCATTGGTGCAGGGAGAATCTATAGTGGTTAATTCACTTTGCTTCCCCACTCAATTTGGTTGCACTCAAGACGTTGCAAAATACGATTATAACCCAGAAAAAGCAAAAGAACTGCTTGCAGAAGCTGGGTATCCAAATGGTTTTGAAACACCATTCTTGGCATATCGTAACCGTGATTATGCAGAAGCAATGATCAATAATCTAAACGCAGTTGGTATTACGGTTAAGTTTACTTACCTTAAATACGCAGCATTCAGAGATAAGGTGCAGGATGGTGGTTCGCCATTTAATTTTGGTACATGGGGATCATACTCGATAAACGACGTATCGGCTATTACTAGTCATTTCCAAAGAGGTGGAAAAGATGATTACTCACGGGATTCCGAAGTTATGGAAAATCTGAAGACTGGTGACACTTCTGTAGATTTAGCTGTTCGAAAGGATGCCTACAAAAAGGCTCTTTCCCGGATTGCTGAAGAAGTGTTCATGTTTCCCTTATGGTCGTATAATACGAACTACGCTTTCTCAAAGGATTTAAATTTTAATCCAACCCCTGATGAGATACCGCGTTTCTTTACGGCAACTTGGAAATAATACACATATGGCGTCTATGCTTTTAGAAAGCGTAGACGCTTTTTCTTAAACATTTTAGTAAGGCTTAACAGAGATGATTGCTTATGCATTTAAACGGTCGATACTTGCCATTTTAGTGGCTTTGACTGTTTCAATGATTAGTTTCAGCCTTCTTTATATTTCCAGTGACCCAGCCATTGCAATGGCAGGGGAAACTGCTTCTGACGCTGACATTGAAGCTATACGTCAATTATATGGATTTGATCGTCCTATTGTTGTGCAATACTTAGACTGGCTGAAAAAAGCAATTTCTGGAGATCTTGGTAAAAGCTATTATTTTCGTACGGATGTTAGCCACCTAATTGCTGAGCGCTTACCAACCACTATGACCCTTGGACTTTGTGCTATTATTTTTGCAATAGGATTAGCAGTTCCGCTTGGTGTTGCGTCGGCAATTCGACCAAATAGCATCATTGATAGGGTAGCGTTGTTCCTTTCAGTTATGGGGCAAGCTCTTCCAAGTTTTTGGTTTGCACTTATTCTGATTGTTTTATTTTCAGTCAATCTCCGTTGGCTACCCGTGTCAGGATCAGACACTTGGTTGCATTTTGTTATGCCAACCATTGTTCTTGGTTACTATGCGGCTCCCGCAATAATGCGATTAACTAGAACTGGTATGCTAGAAGTGTTAAGCACAGACTATATCCGCACAGCGCGCGCAAAGGGGCTTCGGCCACCAGTCGTGCTTTTTAAACATGCTCTTAGAAATGCAATTATCCCAGTAGTCAGCCTTGCGGCAGTACAATTTGGGTTTATGCTGGGCGGATCAATCGTTGTTGAGACAATCTTTGCGCTGCATGGTGCTGGTTTTCTTGCTTGGGAATCTATTACAAGAAATGATTTACCGACAGTGCAAGGACTTATTCTAGCATTCTCACTGTTTTATATCATCTTAACGTTAATTGCTGATCTTATTAACGCATGGCTAGATCCAAGAATAAGGATCAGTTAAATATTATGACTAACTTACCTCAGACAACTTCGACCCTCCCCGTTTCGGGACTGAAAAGTCGCGTTCTTAGGCATAAAGGTATGATGATTGGCTCTACGATTGTTGTTTTTGTTGTCCTTTTAGCTTTATTAGCTCCACTGATTGCTCCTCACGATCCTTATCAACAAGATTTGCTTAATCGCCTAAAGCCTCCAGTATGGGATCCTCGTGGCAGCTGGGAGCATATATTTGGTACAGACCATCTGGGACGCGATTATCTTTCTAGACTAATTTATGGGTCACGAATTTCGCTACTGATAGGAATAGGTGCAGCATTAATTTCTGGAGTAATTGGAACTTTCTTAGGTGTTATGGCGGGTTACTTTGGTGGTCGTGTTGATATGGTGGTCACTTTTTTGATTACTGTTCGTCTATCAATGCCAGTGGTATTGGTCGCCCTTGCAGTGGTAGCTATTGTTGGTGGTTCGCTGCAAGTTGTTATCGGGGTTTTAGGACTTTTACTGTGGGACAGGTTCGCAGTAGTTATGCGCTCCTCGACATTGCAAATTAGGTCAATGGATTACGTTACGGCAGCACGAGCTGTTGGTTGTTCGACAACGCGAATACTGATGACTGAGGTTATGCCAAATGTAGTTAATAACCTCATAGTAATTGCAACGTTAGAAATTGCTCACGCAATCATCTTAGAAGCTGCGTTATCGTTTCTTGGGTTGGGAGTTCAACCACCTCTCCCATCGTGGGGCTTGATGGTATCAGAGGGTAAAGATATGATGTTATTTGAACCATGGCTGATTACCATTCCTGGGGTTGCTCTCTTTGCATTAGTACTATCGGTTAATCTTTTAGGTGATGGAATGCGGGATGTGACTGCGCCTGAAAACAGGAATTAGGAGTGTAAGTGGCTGATCAAGTATTAAATGTTGAAAACCTCTCTATCGACATACCTCTTTCGGGGGATATTTTACATGCAGTTGATGGTATTAGTATTAGTGTCAACAAAGGTGAAACCCTCTGTATAGTTGGAGAGTCTGGATGTGGAAAGTCTTTAACTTCATTGGCTATAATGGATTTATTACCACAAAAGGCGATCAGAACTGTTGATAAACTTGAACTGAACGGTACTAGCATTGCAAATCACTCAGATAAGCAAATGTCTGATATTAGGGGTAGTAAAATTGGGATGATATTCCAAGAACCTATGACAAGCTTAAACCCTTCATTTACAGTTGAAAATCAGATGGTGGAGACATTAGCACGACATCGAAATATAAGGGGTAAAGAAGCAAAAAAATTAGCAGTTGAAATGTTGGAAAAGGTAGGGATATCCCCAGCCAAACAACGCCTTAAACAATATCCACATCAGCTTTCAGGAGGTCTTAGGCAGCGTGTAATGATTGCTATGACACTGTTATGTGAGCCGGAATTAATTATTGCAGATGAGCCAACGACAGCTCTAGATGTGACCATACAGGCTCAAATCCTTGAATTGTTGGCGAGATTACAGACAGATTTTAATACAGGGTTGATTTTAATAACCCATGACCTTGGTGTAGTTGCAAAAATTGCTGATCGTGTAGCTGTTATGTATGCGGGGCAAATTGTGGAAGAAGGCAGTGTGTATGAAATCTTTGATAATCCTTCTCACCCATATACAAGAGGATTGTTGAGTTGCATCCCAGTTCCAGGAAAAATAAAAAGAGGTGAACATTTGGGATCAATACCGGGCATGGTCCCATCGCTAATTGGAGACTTTACTGAATGTCGGTTTTCTGGAAGGTGGGAGGAATCTTCAGATAAAGATGACGAAAAGATTGCAAACCTTGTCTCTTTAGAAGGCATTGAAAATGCATTTCTGGTGCATGGAACAACGGATCATATTGTTCGATTTTGTTGTGACAGTTGTTTAAAAAAATCTAAATCTAAGATAAGCAAAGGTGTCAATTAATGACTGAAATAATGATTGATGCAAAAAATATTGTTAAAGATTTTAAAATTTCTAAGGGCCTATTCCGGGGAAAAGAAAACTTACGCGCTGTAGATGGAGTGTCTCTTCAAGTTATGCGAGGGGAAATATTGGCGATAGTGGGTGAATCTGGTTGTGGTAAAACCACATTAGCGAAAATTCTCCTTGGTTTACTACAGCAAGATAGTGGAAGTGTAGAACTCTGTGGATCAAAAATTGAACAAATTCCTCGCCTGGAGCTTGCCAAAATGGTCCAACCAATTTTCCAAGATCCATATTCGTCACTGAATCCCCGAAAATCCATTGGATCTATAATTACATTACCCATGCGTATCCAAGGTGAAAAGAATTCTGATGTTTGGATGAAAAAAGCTCTCCAAATTATGGATTTAGTTGGATTGCCTTCTCGAATGTTTGACCAATACCCAAACCAGTTATCAGGAGGGCAACGACAACGCGTAGCCATTGCAAGGGCTCTGATAAATAGTCCCAAAATTGTCATATGTGACGAACCTACCTCTGCATTAGATGTCTCTGTTCAATCGCAAATTCTTAATCTTCTAAATGACCTACGTGAAGAACTAAACCTTACTTACGTTATTATAAGCCACAATCTTGCTGTTGTGGAGCATATGGCGTCGCGTGTTGCTGTAATGTATTTCGGAGAGAAGGTCGAAGAGTCTGAGACTGATCAATTATTCTCAAACCCCCAACATTCTTATACTAAAATGCTTCTTAGTTCGATACTTTCACCTGACCCGAGGCAACGTATAAAAAAAAATTAGATTCTGTATGCGCCTATATAGAAATAGTAATGCAGTTTAAGGTGGTGAACTTTGAGGGTTTAAAGTTGTAAGACTTGTTTGGTTAATTGTGAATTTTGTATTTCTTGAGATGCATAGAGTTTAATTGGCGGCGATTATGTGACTTTGGTTGGCTCAAAAACCTAATAACAATGTCCAATTTAAAATCTGAAGTTAAACTACATCAAACCCCTGCATTTTTAAAACAACAAGCCTTAGGAACTTTTTTGACAATAAGTTGAAACCCTCTTAGCGTATATTACTAATTAAGCCTTATAACTTTTGTATATTACATTTGAGGAGATCGTCATCATGAGTCGAGTTCAGGCGTTAGAAAAAATTGAAGAGTATTTTCAGTCAGGTGGCTTTGAGTCTGATCTGGGTCAACGAATTGCCTATAAAACTGAAAGTAACTTACCCAATTGTGATGTTGCACTAAAAAGTTATCTAGAAGAAAATCTTTCACCCTATCTTCAAGAGTTAGATTTCACTTGTACCATTCACCCAAACCCGCGTGCGGATGCGGGGCCCTTTTTAGTAGCTTATCGTTCTGAGGGGGATGATCTACCAACGGTGATGACTTATGGTCACGGTGATGTTGTTGCTGGTTATGATGATAAATGGGATAACAAAATGAACCCCTGGGAAATTACCAAAATTGGTAATCGGTGGTATGGACGAGGTACCGCTGACAACAAAGGACAGCACACTATTAATCTAGCTTCCTTAAAAGCTGTTATTGAAACTCGAGGTCAACTAGGGTTCAACGTTATCGTATTGATTGAAATGGGTGAAGAGAGAGGTTCGCCGGGCCTCAGGGAATTTTGTGCTGCAAATAAGAACCTTTTTAATGCTGATGTGTTTATTGCTTCAGATGGACCGCGAACTGCTCCAGAAATGCCAACAATTTTTATGGGCGCTCGGGGAGTATTAAATTTCACAATGCGACTTAACTCGCATACGGGCGCACATCATTCAGGGAACTGGGGTGGATTATTAACGAACCCTGGCGTTGTGATGGCGCATGCACTTGCCAGTATGATTGATCGCAATGGAAAAATTCTTGTGGAAGGATGGCGCAACACAACACTTTCTAAGTCGGTTCGAGAAGCAATAGCCAAATTAAAAGTAGGTGGAGGTGAAGGCTCGCCAGAGATTAACCCTAATTGGGGCGAGCCTGGTATGACACCGGAAGAACGTGTGTTTGGAAGTAACACTTTTGAGGTGCGGGCTTTTGAGACTGGTAATCCACAATTTCCAGCAAATGCCATTCCATCAAATGCAGTAGCATTTGGTCATTTACGTTACGTAGTAGGAACTCAACCTGAGGAACTAATACCAATGCTGAGGTTGCATCTTGATAGGCATGGGTTTGAAGATATTACTATCACCAGCGAGCCTGACCCGATGTATGCTACCCGTCTTGAACCTAATCACCCATGGGTATTGTGGATAGCAAAATCACTTACACACACAGCAGGTGCTGATATTGCAATAGTTCCAAATCTTGGAGGCTCCTTGCCAAATGATGTGTTTTCTGAAGTACTTGGCCTACCGACTATCTGGGTGCCGCACTCCTATGCCGGCTGCTCTCAACATGCACCAAATGAACATATACTCGAAACAACTTCGCAAAGTGCGCTAAAACTCATGACTGGGTTATGGTGGGATCTTGGTGAAAGCGGGACGCCGTAAAAACACAATTTAATCGGGCCATAGCGCTAAAGGATACCAGGTCTATACAGTAACTTCGAACTCACGGCTTGTGATTGTTCTAACATTAGCTCTTCGGTCAAATCGGTAATAACTCTGGCACATCCTTCTAGTTGCTTAATCTCCACCACTAAGTTTGGGCTATAGCTCCCGCAATTTAGACTATCTATTATGGATATCACCTCTTTAATATAAGATAATTTTTAATAGGAATATATGCTATTATCAAAATTTAAA
>CESI01033384.1_pt1 | contig 12063 bp, 10 predicted proteins | sample 356301 | NCBI WGS metagenome assembly CESI01 (sample SAMEA2621423, study PRJEB7988) | marine metagenome | biome: marine biome (ENVO:00000447); feature: deep chlorophyll maximum layer (ENVO:xxxxxxxx); material: "saline water (ENVO:00002010), including plankton (ENVO:xxxxxxxx)" | depth 40 m | reverse complement strand
GGTATTCAACAGGCTGCAGGTCTTATTCGATATTTCGATGAAGAATCTGAAGATGCTTGGAAGATTACTCCGTTCCAAGTATATGCAGCATGTATCGGTATTGGAACATTTTTCTACCTTGTAAATCAAGGCGTCGTATCTTGGATCCTCGACCTGTTTTGAAACTCAGTTTCAAAGAGGTTGAATCATAATGATTCGGTTTTCTTTTTGTGCCATACATTGTGCAACTTTCATTGCAGTACGCATATCAGTCGTAGCGCCAATCACTTTCTCGCCTTCAGCATCATGCAGAATGAGTTTGTGTGTGAGATTGTAAAGAACACCTTCTTCGATACGTTCGAAAACCCAATGCTCATTTTCAATTCGAACCATAGCAGGAATTTCAACAAGTGGTCCCATTTGAGAGCCTATTGTCTGCGTACGTGATTTCAAACCTTGGAGATCTCTAACTGGACTCCAATTGCGTCGGCGAATCGGTGCGTGAATTCTTTTGTTTTTGGCAATGCCTTCTCTAAATGCTCTACTCATGAGGGTCCCATCCCTTGAAGTCGCTTGACTTCATTCCGAAGCGGACTCCATCTGCTAATAAGAACCGCGACGCGTTCAATGGAGAAAACTGCGTTTTGTTCGAATGGAGGAAATACTCAGTGCTTTGAAAGTGGAGAGAAATGATGGAACAGGGAATGTCTCAATCGGTGGCTTCATCAAATACCGACGATTCGACAAATCGGAGACGGACTAAATGAGCGACATTCCAGAGGGACAATACTACACCAAAGAACACGAATGGTTACGCGTCGATGGTGATGAAATAATCATCGGCATTACAGACTATGCTCAACATGCCCTTACCGATATCGTCTACATTGAACTCCCTGGAGAAGGAGAGGTCCTTACTGACATGGAAGAATTTGCAATCGTTGAATCTGTGAAATCTGCCTCACCAATCTTCGCCCCGTTCGCTGGAAAAATTACCGCCGTGAATGATGCACTTGACGACGCACCTGAACTCATGAATACCGACCCATATGGAGAGGGATGGATTGTTCGAATGACCTTGGATGACCCGAATGCTGTTTCAGTGTTGATGGATGCTGCAGGTTACAAAGCAGAAATTGGCGAGTGAAGCGTGTGGCTGAGCACAAATGGAGCCTCTACGTAGATGGCTCCTGTCTTGGCAACCAGAACGTTGATGAAAATACTCCTGCCGCTTGGTCAGTTGTTGTCGTTATTGGAGACACTGGCTTAGGGAAGAGAAGTGGTGAACTTCATCACGAGTTTGCTGATGTTGTAGTAACACAGCACGGTGATGAGCATTTCATTGGGGCCGAGGTTGGCTCAAACAACACTGCAGAACTGTCTGCATTTGCGGCAGCGTTACGATGGCTCTTGGTCGAAGGAGGCAATGATTCTGCAGTGATTCGGGCTGATTCCCAATATGCAGGTAACCTGGCTTGCGGTGCATGGAAAGCGAAAGCAAACCGTGAATTAGTAGCTCATGTCCAATCTTTGTGGGATACAGTTTCTGAACTTCGAAATCTTTCATGGGAGCATGTCAAGGCCCATCGAGGCTATCGTTGGAATGAGCGCGCTGATCATTTGGCACTTCGTAAAGCACAAGGAGAGCAGCCTGTGCCACTGTCTTTTTGGAAACCTGGACAGCGTTAATCTTCACTAAGACGCTCTTGGAGCCATGCTCTAAAAGAAGCGGAAAGGTCGTTACGGCGAAGTGCGTGGTCAACCTGTGCTTGGAGCCAAGGCAACGGCTTACCCGAATCATACCATTGAAAATTTGTAAGTTCGACACCGACAAGACCGTCGTTTTTCATCCAATGCTGTTGAATCGCAATCGACTGGAGTTCACCATAGGTTTCAACATCATACTGTTGGAGTAAACTTTTGGTATCGGAAGTGAACAAATAGCGGCCACAGAGTACAAGATTTGACGGGGCATCTTCTGGTAATGGTTTCTCACAGATTTCAATGATTTGGGCTCCTTCTTGGCGAACGACACCGTAATTGGAAACTTCATCGGGGTGAACAGCAAGTAAGCCAACGCATGGCAGGCCATTCTTTTCAAAACTCTCAACTAATTTCATACTTGCTTTTGAAGGTGAAAAGGCATGTGGCGAAGTATGTTGGTCAAGCAAAATATTGTCGCCGAGTAAGACTAAAAAAGGGCCGGCGATTTCATCTAAAGCACATTCAATAGCATTTCCTAAACCAAGTGGTTCATGTTGAATATGGACAAATACCTCTACATCAGCAAATGGTGAAAGGAGTTGCGGGTCAAGGTCAGGTCGTTTCTCTTGAAGCCAAGCATGGTCTCCAAGTAAGGCCTTCATGTCCTTTCTCGGCGAGGAAATAATGTGGAGACGTCGTGCTCCAGCAGCGACTGCTTCACGAGCAAGATGGACAAGAGCAGGTATGTCGACAAGCGGAAGAGCCTCTTTGGGTACCGATGCACTTGTTGGAAGCATTCGAGTCCCAAGACCCCCTGCAACCAGTAAGGCATCTTGAACGACCGCCATGAGACCTGCTGGATGGCGTAGGCTTTCAAGCGTCGCCCTTCTGCCTTGAGTTATGGGCAGAACTCTTGAGTGGCGATGGTTCGCCATTGTAGGTGTCTTTTTCGTCGCTCAATCTTTTATTGATATCACTCCCGAAGGTCCTTGGGATTCTCGTTCTTTCTCAAGAGGAATGGTTGGTCTAGTGGGTTTATCGTTGCTTTATTTGGCTTGGTTTCGATGGGCCTTTGACCGCAAAGGCGTAGCACCTACAGTCAATTTATGGGAATCTCCAGAAGAAACATGGATGAACGTACTACTGTTTGGACTTGGATGTTTATTATTTGTCAAAGTAATGACATGGGCTGATCTTAGAGATTGGGCTCCTGAACCAACTGGAATGTTACTCACACTCATTGGAAGTTTAGTCGTTCTCAACGCGCTCTATGTAGGACTCATTACTGTAGGGCCATTGGCTCCTTCAACAGAAGAAGAATGATTTCAATCATCGATGAAGCCGAGTTCTTGGTCGAGGATTTGATACGCATCGTCAACAGATGGTAATTCTCCTGATTCGTCCATATCACTGTGAAGAACTGGGCGAGATTCGGGCAGAGTAGGTTGTTCTCCTTCACCGTTAAACCAAGCTTGCCATAGCTGACTTCGTTCCGGTCGGCGTTGAGTGAGTGGTTCCCAAAGTGGTTCAAGAGGGCAACCTTGTTTCTTGAAATCAAGAAGGCGTGCAGCAAAATGGTCAGGAGAAACTTCTTCCATTCGCATCAATAATTCACGCATTCGTGTACGAACTACTTCATCACCATCTTGCCAAAGAATTGGAAGAAGACGACGCTCATCTTCTGGATATTGTTCAATGTAATCGCGCAAAAAAGGCACGAGATTTCGGCGAACAATTGGGAGTGGGTGGTGTGCTAACTTGGCGAGGGTATCGGCCCATAATTCAGAATCAAGGAACCTCAAATCCCCCACAGTTGCACTTGCAGCAGCGAGTACGCCTTCATCTTGGTCTGCAAGCATGTCATTCAGGAACGGTACAGCATCCCATTCAAGGCGACGGAACATTCGAGTAAGGACATCTGCCATTCCTCGCTTAACCAGAAGTTCGTCTCGCTGGTGGAGGCGTTTGGCAAGTTCAAGGCCTGAGTCTCTGTTGAATTCAATGGCTTTGGCGAGACAAAGCGTGACACGTGCAGCGACTTCTGCCTCAGGGTCAGAAGCGCGTCGCAGTAGTATAGACACAAGTTCAAGTGGCTCGATGAGGTTTGGACGTTGAAGGAGTAGTCGAACCCATTCCATCAGCAGAAGACGGCGATTGAGAGAGTCGTTTTCTAACTTTTCAATCAGCCATCGGGCTGCTGTTACACCAGCATCGTGTGCTACAACACCTGAATTGCGAGGGATGACTGCATGAGGGTTCCATTCCGATTGGTGAGGTCCTGCATCAGGTTGTGTATGCCAGGTTCCAGGGCGTTCTGCTAATGCGATTGATTCGACCAGATGGTATCCTTGGTGGACTGGCTGGCCATGTGGGGTGGTGGATAAACCGTTGAGAAGAGAAATAGCAAGCCACCAACGGTCTGTGTTAGGGGCCGTATGGTCAAACGCTTGAGCCAGCCAATCGGTTGTGACGGTGAACAGAAGGCTTTCGGCCACTTTGTCAACTCGCCGGTGGAGCCACTTTTGGTGGACTGTAAAGGGGTCATCGCTGAGATTCATCCGATGAGGTACAATCAAATCGACAACTGTATTGAGATTTGATTCAAACATTGCTCGGTCCATTTGTAAAATTCCAATCCCTTGTTCAATGACGGATTCAGGGGAGGCCGGAGTGATCGGTGGGAAGTCAGGGTCGGTCATCGGAGGTTGAGGCAAAGGCCAAGCAATCGTGCCGCGTTTCAATGCTTCAACCATTCCAGCAGATACTGCCTCAAAGACAGTGTCTGACAATTTAGTTCGCTCTTTTCCCATGGTGAGACCTCGAGGTTTGAACAGGCTCTCACTTCAAATATCAAGTTCGATATTGAGATTTTGGATGAGTTCCTTGTAACGATTACGAATGGTAACTTCAGTTACACCAGCAACTTCTGCAACTTCACGTTGAGTTCTGCGCTTTCCGCATAAGACAGAAGCGATGTAAATGATGGAGGCTGCGATTCCAGTTGGTCCACGGCCACTTGTCAATTCCTTTTCTTGAGCTGCTTTGATGAGTTCGTAAGCCTTTGCTTCGACTTCTGCATCGAGTCCAAGTCCAGAGCAGAATCGAGAAATATAGTCTTCAGGACCTGTTGGCATAATCTTCATTTTGAGTTCTCGGACCATGAAACGGTAAGTTCGACCAATTTCCTTTCGCCCAGTACGGGAGGCTTGACCAATTTCGTCAAGTGTTCGAGGAACACCGCATTGACGGCAGGCTGCGTAAAGTGATGCTGCTGCAACACCCTCAATCGAACGGCCACGAATCAAACGCTTGTCGACTGCTTTCTTGTAATTCACTGCTGCTGCTTCACGAACAGATTTTGGAAGTTCAAGACGGCTGGCCATACGGTCCAACTCGGCCAAAGCCATGGCTAAGTTTCGCTCTGTTGCGTTCGAAACTCTGCTTCTCTTTTGCCACTTACGCATTCTGTAGAATTGCGATCTATAACGTGAATTAATGGTTTTTCCAGAGTAGTCTTTGTTTTGCCAGTCGATATCTGTCGAGAGGCCTTTGTCGTGGAGCATGACGGTCATTGGAGCACCAGTACGGGCACGTTGGTCGCCTTGTTCCGGTGAAAACACACGCCATTCAGCACCTTGATCGATTACATTGTCTTCTAACACTAAACCGCAATCGTCACAAACGACTTCGCCACGAGTTTCGTCACGAGTTAAATTTCGACCTGCGCAATCACTGCATTTTACGATATCTTCTACTTGTTGTTCATCCATATGTATTCCTCATCTCTTGCCCTGGTTGAGCCTTATCGCTCAACTGATTAGGGAACCTTATTATACACCGATGCACAACTGTATTTAAACCTAATTATCAATACCCTTAAACTTGTGGACTGAGGGAACTGTGTTTTTATTGAAAATACGGCACTTTCTATGAGATTTTTTTCCCGAACCGGTTATCAACACTGAGCACTTGAAAGGGTTTGAGGGGGAGCCATGAGAGACAATTGGCCGCCAGCAAAAATTGCCCTCAACCCTGAAAAAAGGGTCCTCTTTCTTACGAAAGACCTTGAACTCATCAAGCAACAATTGTACGATGGGCTCAATTTGAAAATGGAAGATCTAACTGTTGACGATTTACTTGATGATATTAACACAGACGTCATGACCCCCGCATGGGTTTGCTTTGACCATGACCCTGCCGAGATTGCAAAAAATGCATATGCAGGATTAATGCATAATGGATTAAGAGTTTTTAATGAAAATGCACTCAAGAATGGCAACTTTGAGGTCATTGTTTCAGGCCAACGTAAAGGAACCGGTTCTTCACGTGAAACCGCCCCGCAGTGTGAACGTTGGGCTGGAATTAATATTGTCATAGCTGCATCTTTTGCCCCAATTCATGCCCAGAATAACATAAATCTTGGACAAATTATGGGCGACCATTCAATGCTTGAACGATTGCAAAAAGGCGAAAATATCGCTCTTGAAGAATTTACATCTCGCTATGATAAAGTCACGCAGATTATTCTCGAGAAGGGCGGATTGTTTGCTTTTGCGAAATTACTCAAAAATGGAGAAATCAAACTTCCGCCATTGGACACTCCACCTCGGCCAATGACCATGGCTGAGAAGATCATTGCCCGTAACCTTGTAGGACAAGTAGAAGGGCAATGCGTCAAACCAAATGACCCCGTTATTGCTCAAGTTCAGGGCGGATACTCACATGAATTCACCACGGCTCAAGTACACACATTCCTCCAGAACGAGTATGGTGAAGACTACACGCTGCCAAATCCGAGTAAATTTGCAGTTTTCGAAGACCATCTGCTTTATGCTCATCACAACCCTAAGTTTGTCCCCCATATGGATAAAATTCAAACTTTACGAGACCTTCAGGTTGAGTTTCAAAAGCATACTTCAGTTCGCGATTACTCTGCTAAAGATGGCGTCTCGCCCGGAATTTGTCATCAAGTTGCTCGAGAAGAATTTATTGAAGTGGGTGATTTCATTCAAGCAACAGATTCGCACACCTGCATGGGTGGCGCGTCAAACGCACTCACTTGGGGTGTTGGGGCAACTGAATATGCCAACCTTATCAGCGCTGGATTTACATCAATCAAAGTCCCCGAATCGATTCGATTCGAATTAGTCGGCACGCTCGTACCGGGTTGTACCGCCAAGGACGTCATCCTCTACATCTTAGCCGACCACGCTCGTGAGGAGTTAACACTCAATCGAAGTATGGAATTTGGCGGTGAAGGCCTAGCAAGCCTCTCAATTGACGAACGTGCCACGCTCTGTAACATGGCCACCGAGTGCTCGGGGCGAACTGGTATTTGTGAAGCCGATGATTTGTTGTTTGAATGGATGATTAAATCTCAGCCTCATTTGGATTTAGAAACCCAAAAGAGTCGAGCAGTCCATGCTGATGAAGGAGCCCAATACCACGGCGGAGTTCACACCATCAACATGTCAGAGATACAACCGATGGTGGCTCACCCTGGCAATCCTGATGAAGGAATTCCGAGTGACCCAACCAACGGCGCAAACATTACTGATATCGGCGCTGTTTCAATCGATATCGCCTACGGAGGCTCATGTACTGCCGGTAAAGCAGACGATGTGGCCTACTATGCTCAAGTTTGCCAGGCCGCTGAAAATGCTGGTCTTGTTGTCAAAGAAGGCGTAGATTTCTACATTCAATATGGCTCTGGTATCGTGAAAGATTTGGCTGTAAACGAAGGATGGCATGATTTGTTCGATCGAGTCGGCGTCAAACTCATCGACCCGGGCTGTGGTGCTTGTATTGGTGCAGGGCCCGGTGTTTCTATTACCCCTGAACAAGTGACTGTGTCGGCAATCAATCGTAATTTCCAAGGGCGCTCAGGCCCTGGTAAACTCTATCTCGCCAGCCCGTTAACTGTAGCTGCTTCTGCTTTCATGGGCATCATCACCTCATGGCATGAAGAATTGTTTAACTAATTTGGAAGGGCTCAAAGTCCTGAAAAAAGAAGTTCGTTGATGATCTTCGGTCTTAGACATTAAAAACCGTCGGTCGGCAAGGTTGCTTACCACAAAGGCCCGATGTCATTGGGACAAAGGAGGACCTGTGTTGGAGGAATACCATGACTGGCATCGCACAAAAACTCGCATCAAATCAAAAGCAGGTTGCAATTTCTGAGTTTTTTGAAAAGAATAAGCACTTCCTCGGGTTTGATTCTCTAGCTCGTTCGCTCATTACTGCAGTAAAAGAAGCCGTAGATAATGCACTGGATGCGTGTGAAGAGGCTCGTATCCTCCCAACTATTCGAATCCAAATCACCAAAGTCGATGCACAGAAGGACATTATCCGAATGGTTGTCGAAGATAATGGGCCAGGAATACCTCAAAAGAGCATTGAGAAAGTGTTCGGACAACTTCTCTTCGGTTCTCGCTTTCACGCCATTCGACAATCTCGTGGACAACAAGGAATTGGAATTACCGGCGTAGTCATGTATTGCCAATTAACCACTGGACGAACAACCCATGTGCGCTCAAAAATTGCCACAGAACCAACTGCCGCTTTTGTCGATATTGGACTCGATACTCGGAAAAATAAAGCGACAAAGGCGAACGCTGGCCGTGAGATTTGGTATAATGAAGATGGTACTGGAAAAGAACACGGCACTGAAGTCACTGCTGAAATGAAGGCGAAATACCAGAAAGGGCGTCAAAGTGTTTGGCAATACCTTCGTATGACCAGTATCGTCAATCCACACGCTGAAATTATCTTTGTTGACCCTGATGGAGAAAGGCATCACTGGACTCGAGTCACTGAACGCCTACCAACAAAAGTGGAAAGCATCAAACCCCATCCGCATGGTATTGAATTGGGCCAGTTACAACGTATGATTGCTGAATCAAACGATTTGAATTTGAACCACTTCTTGTTGAATAATTTCTCCGGGGTAACCAATCGTGCTCGCAAAGAATTGTGCGAAGCGGCAGACATTGCTGGGACGAGAAAAATAAAGACCGTGAAAGGTGATGATATTCGTCACCTCTTAGAAGCGTTCCAAGGTGAACGTGTGTTCAATGGATTGCCAGTTAAATTACTCAAGCCTCCAACGAATTGTTTGTCGCCAATTGAAGAATTACTCATCAAAAAAGGCCTTTCCAAAACCATTGACTCTCGTTTCGTGTCAACGCTTACTCGGGTTCCAAGTGTAACGCAAGGAAACCCGTTCCAAATTGAAGTTGGACTGATTTTCGGAGGCGCGATGGCTGCTGATAAGCCAGTTGAGATTCTTCGGTTTGCCAACCGAGTTCCATTGATGTATCAGCAAGGTGGCTGCTTACTCACCAAGGCAATCGAAAGCGTTGATTGGCGGCAATATGGATTAGACCAAGCTGGTGGAAGAGGGGTGCCAAAAGGGCCTGCTGCCATTTTAGTTCACCTCGCAAGTACAAATGTTCAATTTACTTCTGAAGCTAAAGAGGCTCTTGCAGATAATGCTGAAGTCATGGAAGAAGGAAGGAAAGCAATGCTTGAGATGGGCCGTGGCTTACGAAAGCATTTGGAAAAGAAAAAGAAAATGGCGAAAACGAAGGAAAAGTTCGAACTCATCAATGACATTTTACCAGCCATCGCAAAAAAATCAGCAGAAATTCTTGAACGACCTGTGCCTGAACTCTCGGGCTCAATCACCAAGATCATGTCCGCCGTAATATCCGAAACCACGACAGAATGGAATAAGCAAACAAAGCAAACGGATGTTGAGATTATCTTGTTCAATTATACGAGCCGAGTGCGCGCTTACACAATACTTGCAACATGGCCGGAAAAGTCGGGTGCAAAGATAGAGAACAATGGAACTGGAGGTCGAAAGGAAGCCCTTGGCGTATGGGCTTGGAAACTTGAATCATTACAGCCTGGTGAAAAGAAAGTAATTGCTTACAGTCTTAGTGGATTAGAGCGCGGAGATTGGACTGAGACTGAGGTCTTATTCCGAGGTACTCAAGATGTCATTGGGGCAACAAAAATGGACGAGAAATTCCTGCAAGAGATTCGCCGCCAAGAACAAATTATGGATGAAAGTGGTGTTGATTCACCAGAAACAGAACATGAAGACGAAGTGGTTGCTGAGCCTGAAAAGAAAGAAGTTCCAAAAGCGCCAGCCGAAGAAATTGTAGAACCTGCCGTCGCTCCACCAGAAGGCCAACGCACACTCTTTGGAGGTGATGACTAATGTCTCGAACACGCACCGCAGAAGAAACAAAAACGGCAATGCACAAAGTCGTTGCAGAAATGTATGACCGAATTGTCAAAGGTGAACCACCTACGATGACCCTACCTGTGCGAACAAAAACCAACATCGGTTTTGATAAGAAACTCGGCGTATACAAATACGGTAAAAAACAATCAGTGCGAGATGCAACCAGTTTGGGTTCAGCCAAACAATTACTTCGAACACTACACGTTGTTGAATTCATTGAGGAAATGCTTGATGCTGGAAAGTCTTCAACACTGAGAGAAATGTACTATATTTCCGAAGGATGGGGAATGGGTAAGTTCGGTAGTCAAAATGATTCAAATAACTTGGCTGAAGATTTAGAAATTGTAACCAAATGTTTGCGCGAAGATTTCAAATTACGCCCTGAAGAAGACGGGGCACGAATGATCGGCAATTTGACCCTACGCGAACGAAATCGACGGGGTGAATGGATGCGAATCAATGCTCGCGATGATGTCGGAGATTCGGGATACGGCGTGCCATATAATGTGGAATTAGAAAAGATTGAACTGCTCGAGCATGATATTGATTTCATTATGGCAATCGAGACCGGTGGTATGTTTGACCGTTTGATTGAAAATGGATTTGATGAGCAGTACCGTTGTGGATTATTGCATCTCAAAGGACAACCTGCTCGTTCAACTCGACGCATCATGAAACGTATGAGTGAAGAATGGGATTTGCCCGTTGTCGTCTTCCTTGACGGTGATCCGTGGTCCTTCCGTATCTTTGCCTCAATCGCATATGGCGCTATTAAAACTGCACATATTTCCGAATATTTGGCGACACCGTCTGCGACCTATCTCGGCATTACTGCAGACGATATCGTTGCGTATGACTTGCCGAGTGACGATTTGTCAAAGAAGGATGTTGAGGCACTGAATGCTGAACTTACTGACCCCAGATTTGCCGACAGTTGGTGGCAAGAACAAATCAATATGATGTTGGAACTAGGAAAGAAAGCTGAACAACAATCCTTGGCCAAATATGGTTTAGATTTCGTAACTGAAACATACTTACCTGAAAAATTAGCCGAATTAGGATTGGCTTGACACGCGCAAGGATTCATTGAGGAAGAAGGCTGAGGACAGACCATGGCAGAGGGGGCATCACAGAAGTCCCCTTGGGCTTCACGTCTGGCAATATTAGGCGCTCTCTTCCTTGTGGTCGGTGCGATTCTTATGTCTGCACAAAAAGAAACGATTGATTCGGTTTACGACCCTAGAGAAATGTCCATCGCTCAAATCGACGGCGAGGGTTCAGTAACTTTTGATGTTCAAAAGAATGGTTGCTATATGGCAATTGTCATGAAGGGTGAGTCCGATATGGACGTCACTTTAACCCCCAGTGATGGCTGGGATGCGGATGAAGATTTGTCACCAAAATCATGCTTTTCTGATTGGATGCCAATGGCTACTGATGGAGAGGCTTTTGAAATCCATGAACAATGGATTGCTGAAGAAAATGGTGAAGTGCTTGCTCAAAGTTCGTGTGATGAAGGATGTGAAGAACAAACAGTTTGGTTGGTCCACATTGATAACTGGGGATTAAAACTTCTCGGATCCAGTGGAATGGTATTTGGATTCGGAATCTGTTGCTTAGGATTCCTTTTCCTACCTATTGCCGGAATCCTGGCGTATTCAGCACGGAGTAATGCGATTCATGGTTCACTAAGAGTCATTGGTCGAGATGAAGAAATTCTTCAATCATTTGAAAGTCAAGAAGAAATGTTGGCAGCATTACACGATGTGAACAGTCCGATATACATGGGGTCAGAGAAAGAAGACATCGGGGAAATAACAGGAAGTGATGATGGATTTGTTGATGGTTCAAAGGATGTTATGCAAGGAACACTCATGACAACTGAACAGGTCTACGCTTTCATGAGAGGGGATGCGCCTGAAGAAGTCCACAAAGTCAGTGATCCTTTCGCTGATTCTCCAACGCCTGTCACAAAAGCAATTGAACGTCCTGTTGCGAACATGAGTGAAATTTCAGATTGGGACGCAGGAGGAACAAACGAGGTCCAAAAAACCTCGACCCCATCTCCTCGTCCAAAACAAAAGGAAATCAAAGGGAAAAAAACCGATTCAAATGAATGGTCGGCA
>CESI01010069.1_pt1 | contig 12082 bp, 10 predicted proteins | sample 356301 | NCBI WGS metagenome assembly CESI01 (sample SAMEA2621423, study PRJEB7988) | marine metagenome | biome: marine biome (ENVO:00000447); feature: deep chlorophyll maximum layer (ENVO:xxxxxxxx); material: "saline water (ENVO:00002010), including plankton (ENVO:xxxxxxxx)" | depth 40 m | reverse complement strand
AGCGCTTTGGAATCTCAAATTAATGTTGAAATAGGGGAAGTAGCTTATTATGAATCATTAGTAAAAAAAATACCAATTTCAGAGCGTGATATGGCTTCTATACAAAGAAAACTTAAAATTAATGAAAAGTTATATGATTTCTTATTAGAGAAAAGAGCTACAACTTCTATTGCAAAGTCTGGGATAGTTCCTCAAACAAAAATAATTGAAAAAGCTAGAACAGTCGAAAAAGTAGGTGGAAAAAGTAATCAGAACATAATTATTTTTATCATAGTTGGATTTGTAATTTCATTAATGATTTCTATTGTCAAAAGGATGTTTTTTGAAAAGATTCAGCAAGTGAATGAGTTAGCTGACTCTACAAATGTTCCAGTTTTAGGTGGAATTCCTTTTTTGAAAAATTTTAGTACAATAATGGATATCAAAATTAGATCAAAAGATAATTTTGTAGAATCTTTAAGAGCCATACGTACATCTATGAATTTTTTATTAACTGCAACTAATAAGTCTAAAAACTTTAAATCATTTTTAATTACTTCAATTCATCCCGGTGAGGGGAAAACATTTTCATCTATTAATATCGCAAGAATTTTTGCAAGTTCTGGAAAGAAAGTTTTAGTTGTTGATTTTGATATGCACAAACCCAAGGTGCACAAAGAACTAAATATTTCTAATGAGATTGGAAATTCTACAAATCTTTCTAAAAAATCTATATTTAAAGATTCTTTAAATGAAATTGAAAAAGATTTATTTGTTATATCTAGTGGTCCTGTCCCTCCAAATCCATCCGAATTAGCTCTTTCAGAAAATGTAAAGGAACTTTTTAATTTTGCTGAAAATAATTTTGATTATTTATTTATTGATACACCACCAGTTGGATTAATTACCGATGCTTTAGTCTTATCATCTTTAGTAGATCATTCTATTTTTGTTATGAATGTTAAATTTGCCAATAAAAAAGGTCTTAACTTTATTGAAGAAATTATCCAAAAATCAAATATAAAGAGCAATGCAATTATTTTAAACGGAATTAGAAAAAACAGACTTAAATATTACTATGGTAAGTATGGATACGGTTACGGTTACGGTTACGGTTACGGATATGGATATGGATACGGTTACGGATCGAACGAAAAATAATTTTTATGTTGAATTTTAAAATTTATCTTTCAGACGAAGAATATGGTCATATTGTAAGACAAAGAGCTATTTTAGAAAAGTTAAATGACTTTTCAAATGATCCAATTGATTTCACTCTACAATCACATAACCATTTAAAGGCGGCAAAAGATATTTTTGGAAAAAGAAATTTTATTTTTTGATGAAGCAATCACCGCCTTATATGACCAAACAGAAAAATTTTACAGAGGCAATTCATTCTTTAAAAAATGTAAACCATGAACTTGAATCATAAAAATATACTAATTACAGGAGGTACTGGATCTTTAGGGAGAAAATTAACGAAAAGAATATTGTCTAATTGGCCTCAAATCAATCGCTTGGTTATCTTTTCAAGAGATGAACAGAAACAATTTGTCATGGCTCAAGAGTTTTCAAATGATGAATATCCATGTATGAGGTACTTTTTAGGTGATGTAAGAGATAAAGAACGATTAATTCGAGCTATGGAAGGTATTGATGTCGTGATTCATGCTGCAGCAATGAAGCATGTGCATTTAGCAGAATATAACCCTGATGAAGCAGTTAAAACAAATGTCATTGGAGCTCAAAATGTAATAGATGCCTGTTTGATCAATAATGTACAATCTGTTGTAGCATTGTCTACCGATAAAGCTTGTGCTCCCATCAATTTATATGGGGCTACTAAATTGGCTTCTGACAAACTTTTTGTTGCTGCAAATAATATTAAAGGGAATAGAGATATGGTATTTTCTGTCGTTAGATATGGAAATGTTATGGGATCTAATGGATCTGTTATTCCCTTTTTTCAAAAGAAAAGTAAAGAAGGAATATTACCAATAACTGATGAAGGAATGACAAGATTTAATATTTCCTTGGATGGCGGAGTAGATATGGTATTTCATGCTATTGAACATTCTATGGGAGGTGAAATTTTTGTTCCTAAAATACCCTCTTATCGAATTCTAGATGTGGCAAAAGCAGTAGCACCAGATTGTCAAACACAATTAATTGGGATTAGACCAGGAGAAAAGTTACACGAAGAAATGATTACCGCATCTGATTCGTTTAATACATGGGATTTAGGAGCTTATTATGTGATTTTACCTTCCAAAACAGCTTTTGATCTGAATGAGTTTGTAGAAAAATTTCAAGCAATTAAAGTACCTGTAGGTTTTGAATATAATTCAGGTACCAACGAAGATTGGGAAACCATAGAATCATTACAAAAGAAAATAGAAGAACATGCCCATGTTTAAAACAAAATCTACTATTCCCTATGGAAGACAAGAAATAACGCAAGAGGATATTAATGCTGTTGTGGAAACACTACAGTCTGACTTTTTAACGCAAGGTCCAAAAATTAAAGCATTTGAAGATTCCTTTCAAAAATATATAGATTCAACGTATGCCATTGCTGTAAGCAATGGTACGGCGGCACTTCACTTAGGATGTTTGGCTTTAGGGATACAACCTGGAGACAGAGTAATTACATCTCCTATTACTTTTGCTGCAACTGCTAATAGTATCTTATATTGTGGAGGGATAGTTGATTTTGTTGACATAAATAAAAATACCTATACTATTGACTTAGATTTATTAGAAAAGAAATTATCGACTAAGCCTAAAGGATATTTTAAGGGAATTATTCCTGTCGCATTTGGTGGTAATCCTATTAATACGGAGAAGCTTAAAGAAATATGTGATAATTATGGTTTATGGATGTTGTTAGATGCCTGTCATGCCCCAGGAGCCAGTTATATAGATAGCAAAGGGAAGAGTATTAAAATGGGTTCTAATGAATATGCTGATGCTACTATTTTTTCTTTTCATCCCGTAAAGCATATTGCCACAGGTGAAGGAGGAATGATTACATGTAAAAATGAGGATGTTTATAATCAGTTAATGAAGCTTCGTACACATGGAATAACTAAAGAGGGATTATCTTATCCTTTTGATGATAAGGATATGCAAGGTAGTTGGTATTACGAGATGCAGGAATTAGGGTATAATTACCGTATAACAGATATTCAAGCCGCATTAGGGGTAAGTCAATTAAAAAGAGCAAAGGATAACCTAGTAAAGAGACAAGAAATTGCAAATTCATATCAAAATGCTTTTGATTTGCTAGGTATAAAGTACCAAAAAGTAAAGGATAATTGTAGTAATGCTTTTCATCTTTTTGTTATTGAAGTAGAGAACAGACTGGGGTTATATAATTTCTTAAGGGAAAATGACATCTATGCTCAAATACACTATATTCCAGTACATCTTCAGCCGTATTATCAAAAGATGGGCTGGAAAAAAGGAGATTTTCCTGTTTCTGAAAATTACTATCAACATTGTATCAGTTTACCAATGTTTCCTACTTTAAATAATATGGAATTAGAATACATAGTAAATAAAATAATATCATTTCATAATGTATCAGATAATTGAAATAGCTAATGTACATGGCGGGTCTAAAGAGTATTTACTATCATTATTAGATGAGTTTTCCAATTTTAATAATGGTTTTGGAATAAAATTTCAACCTTTCAAATTTGATGAAATTGCATTAGATGATTTTGAATGGTATCCAGTTTACAAAAAATTATATTTTGATTTTAATGATTGGAAAGAAATAATCAATAAAGCATCATTAACAAAAGATATTTGGATAGATGTTTTTGATAAATATAGTATTTCAATTATTAATGATAACCTGAATAATATTTATGGTTTAAAATTACAAGCATCTATTTTATATAATAAAGAAGTAATAGCTGAATTAAAAAAAATAGACTTGCAACAAAAACCAATAATTTTAAATATTAGTGGTTTAAAAACATATGAAATAAAAGGTCTAGTTTTCCAGTTTGAAAGTGATTTCAATAAATCTGAAATTATACTACAAGTTGGTTTTCAAGGTTACCCTACAAAGATAGAAGATTCAGGAATTTCTAAAATTGATATTCTGAAAAATGAATTTGAAAATAAAATCATTTTTGCAGACCACATAGATGCTAACTCAGAGGATAGTTTATGGCTACCTGTTTTTGCAAGCTCAAAAAATATATACGGAATAGAAAAACATGTTAAACATTCCTCTCTAGAGACAAAGTATGACTTTTACTCTTCTGTAGATGTAAAAAAATATAATCAATATATAGAAAAGATTAATGTTTATTCTCAGTTAAAATATAAAACTTTTATTTCTGAAGAAGAAGATTTGTACCTAGTTAAAACTGATCAAATACCAGTTTTGAAGGTAAATAAAAAAAAAGGAGACTTACTTTCATGGGGTGATTTTACTTTTAAAAGATCTAATTCGAAAGGGTTGAACTCTAGAAAGCTAAATAATTATATAGGTTTAGGCTACTGTTTGACTAGAGATTTAAATATTAACGATACAATTAGTGATTTTGATTTAAAAAAAGTAACTACAGCAACCATTGTTGCTGCAAGACTAAAATCGTCTAGATTAAAACGTAAAGCATTATTAAAAATAGGAAATTTAAGTTCTATTGAATATTGCTTAAAAAATGCTTTAAAATTTAATGACATTAACCATACTATATTGGCAACATCTAATTTAGGTTCTGATTATGAATTAATGCATCAAACACTTAACTCTCAGGTAATTTTTCGTCAAGGAGATCCTGATGATGTAGTAAGAAGATACTTAGATATTATAGATGAATTAAAACTCGATATTGTAGTTAGGGTTACAGGAGATATGCCTTTTATTTCTAATGACATATTACAAATATTGTTGAAGTCTCATTATAAATCAGGAGCGGATTATACTGTTGGTAAAGATGCGGCAGTTGGTACAAATCTTGAAATTATAAATTCCGCTGCATTAAGAGAAATTAAAAAACAATTTAAAAGTGCCGATTACTCTGAATATATGACTTGGTATTTTCAAAACAATCCAGAATATTTTAAATTAAATTTTGTTGACCTACCAGACCATTTAGTAAGAAATTATAGATTAACATTGGATTATCAAGAAGATTTAGATATGTTTAATAAAGTCGAAAAACATTTCAAAGATAATAACTTAGAGGGTAATATTACTGAGTTATTTAATTTCCTAGATGAAAATCCTGATGTATCTAATTTAAACAATCATATTACTTTAAAATACGAAACAGATCAAGAATTGATAAAAAAACTTAATAAAGTTACTAAGATAAATGCAGTATAAATGTTTGAATATAAATAATTTCACTCACGGTCAATTCTCTATCAAACCTTTAGAGTATAATAATCGATTAGATATAATGAAGTGGCGAAATGAACAAATTTATCATTTACGCCAATACAAATCTTTGACTGAAAAAGACCAAAAGAACTATTTTAATACCGTTGTTTACAGTCTATTTGAACAAGAAAAACCAAAACAATTGTTGTTTGGATATTATCACGGTAAAAAGTTAATTGGTTATGGTGGTTTAGTTCATATGGATTGGAATCATAAGAGAGCTGAAATTTCATTTATAATGAAAACTTCATTGGAAGAGTTAGAGTTTGCTCTACATTGGAAAATTTTTTTGCAATTAATAGAAGAAGTTGCTTTTAATGAACTTTGTTTTAATAAGATTTATACCTATGCTTATGATTTAAGACCTCATTTATATCCAATTCTAATAGATCAAGCATTTGAATTTGAAGCTAGATTGAAGAAACATTATTATTTTGATGATAAATATGTAGATTGTTTGATTCATTGTAAATTTAACGAAGCTCATACTTTAAATAATTTAAATTACAAGGAAGTAACTTTAGAGGATAAAGAACAGTTATATATTTGGGCTATTGATGAACAGACAAGAAAAAATGCAATAAATCAAAAAGAGATTAGTTATGAAGAACATTTAAATTGGTTTAATTCAAAACTAAAGTTGAAAAATAAAAAGTACTTTATATTAAAAAATGAAATTACTTCTTTAGGATTGTTAAGATTAGATAAAATCGATGGGTATTGGAATATTTCTTATTTAGTTGGTAAGAAATATAGAGGCTTTGGACTTGGTGAAAAGATTATAGAAAAAGCAATATTAGAAAAAAATGGATTACCATTACGAGCAGTAGTTAAAGAAAAAAATATAGCTTCTGTTAAAATATTCGAAAAATACATGTTTACGGTTATTAATAGTAATGAATTGATAACTTATGAAAAAAGATAAGGTGTTCATAATAGCAGAGTTATCCGCAAATCATAATGGTAGTAAAGAAGTAGCACTTGAAACAGTAAGAGCAGCTAAAAGGACTGGGGCAGATGCTATAAAATTGCAAACGTATACTGCAGACACCATTACTTTGAATATTAAAAACGATGATTTCAAAATATGTCAAGGAACTTTATGGGATGGTAAATACTTTCATGATCTTTATCAAGAAGCTCATACCCCATGGGAGTGGCACCAAGAAATATTTGATTTAGCTAATGAACTTGGATTGGTTTGTTTTTCTTCTCCCTTTGATAAAACAGCTGTTGATTTTTTAGAAGGATTAGGTAATCCTATTTACAAAATTGCTTCTTTTGAAATTACAGATATTCCTTTAATTAAGTATGCTGCGAGTAAAGGAAAGCCAATGATAATTAGTACAGGGATTGCGGAACTAGAAGATATTAAGTTAGCATTGAAAACTTGTTATAATGAAGGGAACATGGATGTAACCTTATTAAAATGCACCTCTAGTTATCCTGCTCCGGTAGAAGAAGCCAACATGGTTATGATAAAAGAAATGGCAGATAGGTTTGGTGTTAAAACAGGATTATCCGATCATACTTTAGGTTCAACTGTTCCAATAGTAGCGACGTGTTTTGGAGCTAAGGTGATAGAAAAACATATTATTCTAAACAAAGAAATTGGTGGTCCTGATGCTGCCTTTAGTTTAGATGAAACTGAATTTACCCAAATGGTTAAATCGGTAAGAGAAGCAGAAAAGTCTATTGGAGAAATTTCTTATCAATTAACTGAAAAACAAAAAGCAGGGAAAGCCTTTTCGAGGTCTTTATATATCGCAGAAGATATAAAAGAAGGTGAATTATTTACCGATAAAAATATTAAATCCGTAAGGCCTGGATTTGGGATGCATCCAAAATATTATTCAAAGATTATTGGCAAAGAGGCAAAGAAAAACTTTAAAAAAGGTGAAAGAGCTGAATAAAAAACGAATATTAGTTATTACTGATTATTTAGGATTACCGAGAAAAGATTCTTCAGGAAATGTTGGACTCGATAATACATGGCCTTATATTTTGAGAAATGAGTATGAAGTATTCCAAATATCGTTATTAGGAGAAACAATTAAATATTTATTTGATAAATCATTACATTATAGTAATTCTTATTTTGACTATATCATAATTCAATCAGGAATTGTAGATTGTTCTCCTAGAGCAATTTCTAAAAGAGAAAAATATTTAATAGAAAATATTCCATTTGCAGCTAGAATATTTTACCCTTTATTAAAAAAGCACAAAATTAAATTAAGAGAAAAAAGAGATATTACCTACACTAAAATTGAGGATTACAAAAAATACATAATAAATTTTAAGGAAACTTTTAAAACGTCAAAGTTAATATTCATTAATATATTACCTGCTAATAATGAATATGATTTGGAATTAGATAATATATATACAAGTGATTTACACCACCTAAATGTAAAAGGAAATTATTTTCTTTACAAGAAAGTAAAAAGTAAATTAAATGATTAACTATTATATTTTTATTTCTAAAGTTTTGATTCTAGGATTATTTGATAACAGTTATTATTCTGTTATTAAAAAACATATGATTAATAAATCATTCAAATTTTCTAACAAAGACAATAAAAGTATACTTAGCTTACTAAGAATATTTAAAAAGCATTTAAAATCTAAGATTTATTTTAATAAACCTGATTACTTATTAAATGATAATTTAATATTTGATAATAATATGGATTCATTTAAAGAAAGAGTCGACTTTTTGAATTTTTATTCACAAAAGAAGAAATATAACTTATTAGCTTACGATACTACTTTGAAGTTTTATTCAATTAACCAAAAGTTAGAATGGATTTTATTAACGATAGTTTTTTCCCCATTATTTATAATATCATCAGCTTTTGATCCTAAGTATAGAGCTTCATATGGATTGTTAATAGAGTATCCAATAATGTTGGCTAATATTATTGATTTTCTTAAAAAGAAAAAGATTACTTTATTTTATTTTAATATATATGAATTAGAGTCTAATTTATTAGCTCATTTCTTTTTAAAACACAATATTAAATTTTATAAGATTACATCAACCACCCCATTGGGATTTAATAATCAAAACATATTAACAGATGGTTTAATATTGTGTGATTTTATTCAGCAAGATGAAGTTTTATTGTATAATAAAAGTATAATCAATAAATCTCAAGTAACATTTGGTCCTGAAGATAGTCATAGATATATGAATTTTTATAAAACAAGTAATTGTAGAATGATTTATGATATAGGGTTCTATTCTACAGCTTCATGGTTAAGATTTAAAGAAGGACACTTAGACACTGAGGTAAATATGTTTAAAAATGAAATTTTAGTTTTAGAAGAATTAAGAAATATAGTTGATGAATTTAAAGTTGTAATAAATTTACATCCTAGAGAATATATAAATAAAGATATCAAAAAGGAGGCATATGAATACTATATAAATATTTTGGGAGATAATATATCATTTAATGATAAAGCACCGGTCAATAAATATTTTGATAATTATAACATTGGTGTTGGTTGGTACTCAACAATTTTATCTGAAAGAATTTACGCTGGCTTTAAAACAATTTTAAAGCCATATGATACTCCTCTAACAAAATTAAATTCAAATATTAAATCTATCTTTTTATCTAAAGAAGATTCATTAGAAGATCATATCAAAAAATATATAAAATATTCTGATTATGAATTTTATTTAGAAAAGGATATATTAAAATATACAAATAGGTTTTAGAATGTGTGGAATTTTAGGATACTCTAAAAATAAACCTCAATCTGATTAAGATATTATTGAGGCGAAAAAAAGTCTTTTATCGATTAAGCATAAAGAACCTGAAGCAGAAGTAATGATTTTATTAAATTCTTTCACTGGAGATTATGTAGAAACAGCTGTAGAAGATAGACTTACAACCTTAAGCCCAATTAAAAATACTTCAGAATTTCATAGTTATAATACAATTTTAGATCACAGTAGACTTTCAATTATAGAAATTCTGATTCAGGACATTAACCAATGTCTAATCAAAATAGTATTCTTACCTTTGATGATGAAATTTATAATTATTCAGAGAAACATTTTATTTTGAACAATTCACATCAATTTATAAGAGAACAAGCCTACTTTAGTGTCATGACAATAGATAATCTTTCTTTGATAAAGAATATTTCTAAGGAATTTGAAAATAAAAGATTCTAATTGATTAATTAAAATGGCAAGAATTAAACAGTTTTTAGTAAAAAATATTTATTTCTCCACAGCAAGAAATATTCTATATTTATTTGACAGAGAACTCAAGAAGAAATCTACTTTTATAACCTTCTTTGTTCTATCCAACGTTTTAATTGATTTAGTTGGTTTGTCTTTAATTTTCCCAATAATTTTGATAGCTCTAGATGTAGAACTTCTATTATCTAATAAATATATTTTACATTTTTACAATTATTTTGAATTCTCATCTTCTAAGAGTTTTCTTATAGTTTTTGTTGTCTTAATTTTTATTTTTTTCTTTCTTAAAAACCTTTTATCAATTTTCATTAATAAGAAGCAAATTAATTTTGGATTGTATGTAGGCGAAAAATTTTCTTTAAATGAGTTCAGATTATTTAGTAATGAAAACTTTTTGAAAGTAAAAAAAATTAAATCTACTATAGTTGAAAGAAATATTGTTACTATACCTTATTTTTTGGTAGTTTTTATAGTACAACCATTTATTCTTATTACTACTGAGCTGATAATGTCTTTTATTATTTTGTTTAGTCTAGTAATTTATGATTGGAAGATTGTAGCTCTCATATTTTTTTCAATTACTCCTCCATTTATTTTTGCATATTTTTTTTCTAAAAATAAGTTAGAGTATTTTTCAAGGAAGATTATAGAAATAACACCTAAATTAAATCAGTGGATTTATCAATCTTTTTTTGGTTTTATAGATATGAAAATTCTAAGTAGAGAGAATTTTTTTTACGAAAAGTTTAACTCTAATTTAAGGGATAAAAATTATAATTTTGGATGGCAGTCTCTATATAAAACAATTCCTGTGAAAATAATAGAAGTCTCAATTGTTTTTCTATTGATCATAATTATTATGTATGGTTTTTTCTTTGTGGAAAACAGGAAAGAGTTTTCAGTTTTTCTTACTATTTTTTCAGTTTCTCTTTTTAGAATTATTCCTTTAGTAAATAGAGTTATTCAATCAATTCTTTTACTAAAAGGTTATGAATATGTTTTTGAAATCATCAACAAGATTTCTCCTCATTTTAAAAACGATAAATTGCCTAATAATATTGAGAAATTTAATTCCTTAAAATTAAAAAACTTAGATTTTGGATACGATAAAATAAATATTATTGATAATTTATCTTTAAATATTTTAAAGGGAGATTGTATTGGTATAGTTGGAGAGTCAGGTTCTGGAAAAACAACTTTAGTAAACATAATTTTAGGATTTTTAAAACCCAATAATGGAAAAGTATTATTTAACAACGAAGATGTTGAGTTAATCAAATCAAAATCTTGGCTAAAATCTATTGGTTATGTACAACAAGGAGTTTATATTATAGATGGTACAATTAAAGAAAATATCTTGTTTGGAGAAGATAAACCAGACTTAGATAAACTTGATGCTGTTTGTAAGAAAGTCAATATCTATGATTTTATCAATCAACAAGATAAAAAATACGATACAAAAATTGGCGAATTAGGCTCTATGATTTCTGGTGGTCAAAAGCAAAGAATAGGGATAGCAAGGGCTCTTTATAATAACTGTGAAATATTGGTTTTAGATGAATCTACTAATTCATTAGATCATAAAACAGAAAAAGAAATTATAGATTCATTAAAGACGTTAAATAATAATGGTTTAACTTTGATTATAATCGCTCATAACAATAAAGTTTTGAGTTTTTGCAACAAGATAATTAAATTAGATAAAGGTAAATTTGAAGTTTCGACAAATGAAGAGTATTTTAAGAAAAATAATTGATTTAACTACAAACATTAAAGTAAAGTTTAATCCTATTATTTTGTTATTAATCACTTTAGTATTTAATTCGTTAAATTATTTTACTCAAAATGCTACATTCAGATCTGTAGGCTCGGGTTCGTGGGGTACTTCAGTTGGTAGTCCTGGTTCGCCTTGGACAATTGTTTCCGGATCTGATGCCGATGGAATTCCTGATCTTACAGACACGGTTGAAATTCTAAATTCTCATACAATTGATGTATTAAGTTCTTCAAATACAAGTTTAGCTGCACTTAGACTAAATAATGGTGGAGTTTTAAATCTTAATCCTTCTCACAGTCTAATTTTTTACAATTTTGGTACAACATCAACTTTTAATGGAACAGTAAATAATAGTGGTACATTATGGTTTGCTAGGGGAACTAATATTGAGGGAACTGGAACTATTTCTTCTGCTAATGTATTAATTCAGTATGCTAATACCACTTTAAATACTGATTTAACCTTTAACGGTTCTGTAGTGTTGTCTGCATCAGGAAGCCTGACAATTCCTTCTACAGGAAATTTAATACTAAATGGACTTATTAGAACTGGAAATGGTAGTGTTGTAACAAATAATGGTACTATTACAGCTAATAATTCTTCGTTTTTTACAACCTCAAGTTTTCCCTCAACAACATCCTTAATTTCCTCAAATGGAAATATTATTTGGAATAACACTTCTACTTTTCAAATT
>CESI01023114.1_pt1 | contig 12093 bp, 10 predicted proteins | sample 356301 | NCBI WGS metagenome assembly CESI01 (sample SAMEA2621423, study PRJEB7988) | marine metagenome | biome: marine biome (ENVO:00000447); feature: deep chlorophyll maximum layer (ENVO:xxxxxxxx); material: "saline water (ENVO:00002010), including plankton (ENVO:xxxxxxxx)" | depth 40 m | reverse complement strand
CCGTGGTCATTCCTCACCTCATGCGTATGGAGGTCGATTTTCAACAGCGAGAGGTTATATTTCCAATTGTTACTGACGGACATGTCATATCTGGGATTATACAGCCGCTCAGGGTCGTTGGATCTCACATCGTCATAATCGGTAAACATGATATACAGGGTCTTGCGGTCCGGGCTTAGTATCTTAGCCTGGTACGATGACCATTCCGGGTAGTTGTATATGTCTAGGTTGGTGACATCATTTTTAGGTCCCGTCCAACTCCTGCCTTGGTCGCTGGTGATTCGGTAACTCCATGAAGAGGAATGACCGCCGGTGCGGTAATAGACTAATTCCCTGTCATCGTGAAGACGGAAAACTGTCGGGTAGGAGACCATTGGTGCGATATCCGGAAGCGCAGACCAGTCCGATTCTGTCTCGCCCATTCCGCCCGGCTTCTTCGCGACCAGGTGCGTACCGGGCTCGTTGTGACAGTGGTAAAGATAATGAAGGAAATTTTCTTTGTCGACCCAGACAACCGGGCAGTCGTGGTGGTCGCTGGAAGGCTCCCCAATTTTCAGTGGTGCGGAAAATGTACGGTTTTGCGCATCGTAGCTGATCAGCATGGCATAAGTGGGCGCCACTCTTCCCTTCGTGATATTGGCAGTCGTTCCACCACCCTTGTACCCGATAAAAATCCTGTCGTTGAAGTAGACCGCTTGCGGTCGTTGGCGAGTGTCATAAAGCATCTTCTTCGCGCCACCGAAGCCAAAGGCGATGGCTTTTGCATCATTACTCAGCTGGCGGGCCCATGAGGGTGGGAGTAGTCCAGCCAATGGTATCGCCACTGCAGTTTGCAATAATTTTCGTCTATTCATCTTAACTCCCCATAATGCGATGTTCAGGATTCCTTCCTCTGGCTAGCCAGGCTTGGCCTGATGATTCAGATCAAAGTCCATGGAGAGCGATATTTATAATGCAGCAACTCGTTTGCCGCGGGATTATTGGTAACCTGCTCGGGATCCGGGTGCCATTCGATTCGACCGCTCATTGCCATCGCTGTGCTGGCCATGTGCGCGAAGCTGGTGGAACGATGGCTGTCCTCAAGAGAGCACAAAGGCGCGTTGCGGCTCTTAATGCAATCCAGGAAGTTTCGAATAAGATTGGCCGTAGAGTCCTCGCCGATACCAAGGTCACCGTGCTGGACATCGTTTTTGAGTAATTTTTCTTTTGGGTCTACCAGCAGTTTCCAGGTCTGAACCTGGCCCGGCGGTACCAGTCTCAACCTTAAGCATGTCGACTCCTCAAGTTAACGTTATCATAGCGGTTACTACATCATGGCCCGAAAGACTTTGCAATAATTTCTTCGAAAAAGATTGAACAGACTTGCCGCCTATTGTGTGTGTTCTCTCCAGTCAAAAATATCTTTTTCTCTATAACTATCTGTTTATAATGTTATAAATTTTGTCTTTCGTAATTTTTTTAATCCTTATGTATTGTTCTCGAAAAATGTCCACACAGGCCACTCAATTTGCGTCATTCATTCTATGCGTTGGAAAGTATAGATGCATTCGATAAAACATGATAACGTTAACTATTTGTAAAGAAAGGAGGCCACCAGGTAAAAAAGGCCTGAATTGGTATTTTAATCCGCGCCACATGATTGAAATCGAATCTGTCTTTTATTGGGAAATACCCATTTATTGGTGAGCACAAAGGCGGATAATGATGTCCAATAGGGAACCAAAACGTGAAAATCAAGACTCAAATTCAGGTGGCAACTATCATCGTGGCCGGAATCTTGGCAGGAACTGTGTACGCCGCAGAATGGCAATCTCTGATTGGTAGTGACCTGACTGGATGGAAACAGGAGGGCGGCGAGGCAAGATATGAAATTCAGGATGACCAGATCGTTGGTTATACCGTTGCAGATTCGCCCAACAGTTTTCTGACAACGCGGAAGCACTACTCTGACTTCATACTTGAATACGAAATGCTGGCCGATCCGGCCATGAATTCCGGCGTGCAGATTCGCAGTCATGTCAATGATAATGGGGTTGTGAACGGATACCAGATTGAGCTTGATCCAACGCATCGTAGGTTCAGCGGTGGCCTCTATGATGAAAAGCGCCGGCGCTGGATGTATCCCTTGTCACGCAATGAAAAAGGCCGCAATGCATTTCAAAACGGACAATGGAATCAATTTCGTGTCGAGGCAATCGGCCATTCCATCCAGGTCTGGGTCAATGGCATACAGACGGTTGCCATGGTTGACGATATGACCGCCGAGGGATTGTTTGGACTGCAGATTCATAGCATCAGGGACTCAGCACTGGCTGGCAAGACCGTTCGTTGGCGTAACATGAGAATGCTGACCAGCGATCTCGAGGCCAACCGGACATCCCGTGACCCCGAAGTCGTGGAAATTTCCTACCTTCACAATCAGCTGACAGATTACGAGGTCCGACAAGGATGGCGCTTATTGTGGGACGGCAAAACATCAGATGGCTGGCGGGGTGCAAAACTTGACCACTTTCCGGCTGAAGGCTGGCACATGGTTGATGGTGTTCTGTCAGTTGAAAGTACAGACGGCGGTGAATCCACTGGCCCCGGGGATATTGTTACTCTGGCGAGCTTCGGCAACTTCGAATTGGAATTCGAGTTTCTCCTGTCCGAGGGTGCAAACAGCGGTGTCAAATATTTTGTCGATTCAGATTTGAATCTTGGGGCGGGATCCGCCATTGGTTGCGAGTTCCAGGTGCTCGACGATGCAGTACATCCCGATGCGAAGGAGGGTGTCAACGGAACCCGCATGTTGGGTTCGTTGTACGACCTGATCGCTGCGGAAAACCTGTCTACAAAAGGCAGGGCCAAGCAGTTCAAAGGTATTGGTCGATGGAACCAGGGTCGGATCGTTTCACACGATGGGCATGTAGAACATTGGCTGAACAACGAGAAAGTGATTGAGTACGACCGCTTCAGCCAGATTTTCAGGGCGCTTGTCGCCTACAGCAAATACAATGTCTGGCCCAATTTTTGTGAATTGCTGGAAGGCCGCATCCTGTTACAGGATCATGGTGATGCCGTCAGCTATCGTAGTGTCAAGGTTAGGGAACGCTGAGATTTTCAAAACAGTTCGCCGGTCTCGATGATGACGGCAGACTTTTCAGCAAGTGGAGACAATGAATCTACGTAGGGCGTCATGGTGTTTGCTTGAGTATATTTTCGTGCAGGATATGTCTCAATGCTTACGGCAGTAACTTGTACGTTGGCAGGGCATAAGAGACCGCTTGAGCCTTTTCAAAGAGACACTTTTCGGCTCGGAATCCCTCCAGTTTAGCCTGCTAACTGGAGGGTTTTTGCTTTTCTTCGCCTTTCTTGGAATTCGGTCTCAATCGTTTCTAAAAATTATTCAGCCATCGAAAGAAATTTTGATTTGGGTTGTCTATCCCCCAGCCAATTTTCAATTTTGGTGATAATTTCCGGATAATCCTTCGCTACACTCTTCTGTTCATTGTGTTGATCCCGATAAGCCAGGTTGTACAGCAGCATGGGTGAACCGTTGGACGGAACGACCGCTTTGAAATTGTGGTAGCGCACGAAATAATTCCATTGCGGCTCTGCTGGCAAATACTGGTGTAATTGCGCCACTACTCCTGCAAAATTTCTATCATTTGCCAGGTTGACGAACTCGTCGGGGTCTAGCTGCAGATCGTATAACTCGGCGGCCCCGTCAAAATAGTGAATATATTGCCAGCGGGGTGTGCTAACGGTGTGATTTCCGCGGCCAAAGGTCGTGTGTGTATAGCTTTGCCATTCATGGTCAGGATCTTTGACCAAGGGCAAAAGGCTCTGGCCCTCCCAATCCTTATTGAGTGGAGTACCTGTCATATCGGCGATGGTCGGGGCAAGATCCAGCAAATTGACCATGCGCGCGCTTTTGGTATGAGGCTCAAAACCGGCAGGCGTGTGACTCTTTGGCGGAACAATGACCATCGGTATTCGGGTTGACCGGAACCAGCCCGTCGCTTTGCCCCAATGCTGTTTTTCGCCCAGGTGCCAGCCGTGATCTGACCATAGGACAACCAGCGTATTGTCGGCGTAGACGCTGTCATTGAGTGCCGCCATGAGATTGCCTACTAGTTCGTCGACAAAAGAAATGGACGCAAGGTAAGAAGAAACTGCATTTTTCCACTCGCCATATTGTGCAACGCTGCTGTGCAATCCAGAGGTCTCCGCGGCTTCGGTATATTCCTTACCCGAACGGGGCAGATCACTCAAATCGTCTTTAAGAGATTGTGGAAGGACGACTGTTTCCGGGGGATACAGATCATGAAAGCGTTTCGGATTGTACAAAGGCTGGTGGGGACGATTAAACCCAACCGCTAGGAAAAAAGGCTTTTTCTGCTTTTTTTGCAACCTTTTGATTGCCCAATTGACCTTCCTTGTATCGGAAAACATCTCATCAGGAAGGTCCACCGGGCCCCAGTCGAAAGTATTGCTGGATCTCCAAAACCGGTCGGCCGGGAAGCCGTTGAGCGGAAGGCGGAATTCTTTGCCATTCTTGATTACCAGGTTGAATGGATTTTGCTTCTCAAGACTCAATTCTTCTTTGCTGAACGGTGATCCGGAACTGCCTTGCCCCCCAAACTCGTCCCAGGCATTTTCTGGCATTTTGCCTTCGCCGGCATGAAATATTTTCCCTGCGCCCATGAGGTAATATCCGTTCTGGCGAAAATATTCCGGTATGCTGATCAAGTGCGGCAATTGCTCCTTGTAATTAACCGCATTGGTGTAAATGCCGTTGGATGTTGGCCATAATCCGCTCATAATGGCGGTGCGGGAAGGCCCGCAAATGGGTGCCGGAACGTGCGCGTTGGTAAATGAGATACCTTGAGCCGCGAGGGTGTCCATGTGAGGTGTTTGAACCTGTGGATGGGTGTTTAAAAACCCGGCCCAGTCGTTCATATCATCAATAGCGATGAACAATACATTGGGGTGGGTTTCATCTGAAGCTACCGATTGTCCCATGACCGAGCTGGGAAGAATGGCAATCAGCACAAACAGAGATAGAAAAAAAGACAGTTTCTTTGACATATTAAATCCCGATTCGCTTCTTTGCCTTTAAATAGTCCATGACCGGCCTACAATCTTCTGCCGAACAGGACCAGCTTGCGCTCATCTACAGAGTGCATGTCTTTAAGGCTTAGTAGAAGAGCATATACCGGTAGATTGCCGAACTTTCAGTTCGTAATCGAGCAACACATTGGGCTGCGCTTTTTCGTGTGACTCGTCATTGATTTGCCGAATGTAGCGCACCAGTAGCTCAACAGACTCTTCGCCCATGGCCCGCAGGGGCTGTCGGATTGTTGTCAGTTTTGGCCATACAGAACAAGCGATAGGGGCATCATCGAAACCGGCAACGCTTAACTGCTCGGGGATTCGTATTTGTAACTCCTGCGCTGCCGACAATACACCAGCCGCCATTTCATCATTGCTCGCAAATATGGCGGTAGGGCGATCTTTTATTCGTAATAACTCGCGCGCACATTCGTTGCCAGACTGAACATCGAACGAACCTTCTTTGATATTGTAGGCGGGAAGTTTCAGGCCATGGTCACGAATCGCTGCCGTGAAACCTTCAAACCTCAGTGCGGAGGCAACATAGTCATAGGGGCCTTTGATAAACGCGATTTTTTCGTGCCCCAGCGAAATCAGGTAGTTAGTCATCTCATAGGCAGCGGCGAAGTTGTCGATGCTTACCCGCATCTGTATATCCTGTGCTGGTGTGCCAGCAATCCGAACGCAGGGCACAGCTTTTTCTCTGACGATTTCAAGCAGTTGCCGGTCAAAGCAGATAGGTGGTGGAAGTATTATTCCATCTACGCGGGAGAGATCTATAAGTTCAGCGATTTCGCCGTAATCAATCGGCGTGCCAAAACTTTCACCCTCATAATTACCAACACCCTCAATCGTGAGGTGATAGCCGATGTTTCGGCATGCGTGCATCATCCCGATCAACACTTCTGCGGTCCAGGTAACGTTCGGGTTATTAAAGATCATCAATAACTGATATGTCTGCCCGCTCGACAAGCGTCTTGCACCGATATTCGGACGATAATTTACTTTCGCGATCGCTTTTTGGATTTTTTCAGCCGTGCCTTTCTTTACATTTCCTTTGCGATTTACCACACGGCTGACCGTCATCAGTGACACGCCAGCCTCTAGGGCAACATCCTTGATTGTCGCTTCGCGTTTTCGAGAGTTGCGTTGCTTTTTTTCACCCATGAAGATTCTCTATTGTATTTGGTCGAATTCTATCGCAAAAAGGCTGCGACATTAATCGCAGTCAACACCCTCTCCACCGTAAACGCCAATGAACCGCTACTTCAATACGCACTCATCCTACAAAGCAGTATATATAAATAAAGTTAACGATATCATAATATTTACCTTTTACCTGCCTCGTACAGCGTACTACTTCCTTCGCTCTGGAAAATATTCCTGTGCGACTGCTTTATCTTTGTTATTTCATTTAAAAGAAGTAAATAAATACTTTGATACCGGTTCTTAGAGTATCCCGAGTGGAAAAGTCAACTTAAATCATCAAAAACTTGGGCAGTTCACTTACAGCAGTTCACTTACATACAAGATATCCTTTTTTATTAGATAATTATTGGCGAAAATGTTGAAAAAATGATAACGTTACCATTCAGTAAAAAAAATTGCGTAGCTTAGCTTAGCTTAGCTTAGCTTAGCTTAGCTGATTGCCTCCAGTCCAAGGTACAAACAGCAGTTCAGGAGACACACCATGAGAATTTACAAGTACGCTTTCGCTATCACCAGCACATTTTTTATCCTGGTCATTCTTGCGTCATGCGACTCGACCGGTGAAGGCGATCCAAACGCGCAGGCATCGGGCGAGATTGAAGTCGTTAATTATAATGTGACGTCCGAGCCTGAACGCGAAGTTGCGAACTTCGCCTCTGGCCGTTTCGTACCAGAACGTCAAGACGATTTCGCCTGGGAAAATGACAAGGTGGCGTTCAGGGTTTACGGCCCCTCCTCCGGCGGCGCCGGACAGGTCAGCGGAGTTGATGCCTGGTTCAAGAGGGTTTCATACCCCGTCATCGACAAGTGGTATGCAGGGTATCTGGCGGGACAGAGCTACCACGAAGACCATGGTGAGGGCTATGACCCTTACCATGTAGGTAGTAGTCGGGGTGTTGGTGGAACGGCAATCTGGCTTGACGGAGTTGCCTGGCCGGCCGCCATGTACGATCAATACGAGCTCATTCAAAGTGGTGGCGATGTGGTTGAATTCAGGTTGCAGTATGAGTGGGATACACCACTGGGGCGGGTAGGGGAAAGCAAGACAATATCCCTGGCGATAGGTGAGCAGTTGTACCAGGTGAGTTCGGTCTTCACCCTGAATGGGGAGCCCAAATCATTACCGGTGGCCATCGGCTTGACTACGCATGATGAAGCCGCGCAAACGTTCAGCAATCCTGAGCAGGGTAGGATTTCCACCTGGGAGCTCATCGATGGCAATGGTGTGGGGACAGGAGCCCTGCTGGCGCCTGACAGCATCAAGGAAACCATTCACACGCCAAGTGACAATAAGGATGCGAGTCACATCTGGCTTGTTACTTCTTCCAACGAGAATGGCGAACTTAGTTTTCGTGCCGGATTTGCTTGGCAGGCCGCGCAGGAGATTGACTCCATTGAGCGGTGGAATGAATATCTAGATGCCAGGGCGAACCAATAGAATTTTACAATCACATCTTTCAGCTCTAAGGCTGAATAGACAACTGGAGTTAGACATGGAATTTTTATATACCGCCGACCGCGAACGCTATCGACGCATGACAACGGGCGAATTGCGTGATGCTTACATGATCAAAGATATGTTTGTGCCGGGAGAAGTCAGCCTGACTTATACGGATGTTGACCGCGGCATCGTAGGTTCGGCAGTGCCACTTGAAGAGGTGCTTGCTTTACCGATACACAAGGAACTAGCCTCCGATCACTTTGCGCAACGCCGTGAAATCGGAGTCATCAATATAGGCAGCGCGGGGTCGATCACTGTCGATGGCGAGACATACCCGTTGGACAACCGTGACAGCCTGTATATCGGTCGTGGCAGCAAGGACGTCGGTTTCAATAGCGACTCGGCTGCAGACCCGGCAAAATTCTACTTCGTGAGTTACCCGGCGCATACAGCGTATCCCACGAAACTGGTGACAAAGGCCGAGGCCAATCGCTTGGAGATGGGAAGCAAGGAAGGGTGTAACGAGCGCGTGATTCACCAGTCAATCAGGCCCGGAATTGTGGATAGCTGCCAGATCGTTCTGGGATTCACGGAACTTGCACCCGGCAGTATCTGGAATACGATGCCGGCACATACCCATCGTCGACGAACCGAGATTTACATGTACTTTGACGTTGATGAAAGTGATTGTGTATTCCATTTCATGGGAGAGCCGGATGAAACACGGTCACTGGTGTTAAGGAACGGGGAAGCTATCGTATCTCCTACCTGGTCCATGCACAGTGGTGCGGGCACCCGGAACTATACGTTTGTGTGGGCTATGGGTGGCGAGAACCAAGAGTTTACCGACATGGATCACATCGATATAAAAGATCTTCGGTAACAGTTTTAAATACGTGAATTTTAGAGGTAAAGAGATGAATAACAAGCGGCTTTATGGTTTCAGAGTTCTGGGCATCGCTGTTTCTTGCATGATCGCGATGTCTGCATGTGCAGGTAACTCCGGCACAACGTCTGATGACCTTTTTTCTGCAAAAAACGTTAATGCTTTTGACCCCGCCACGATCGATGTGATCGGCGACAGAGTCGCAGACTGGCAAATCACCAATCTTGACAACCTCAGTAGCTATATGCGGAATTACCGCGCTAACACCGCCGACCGTCGAGGCTGGCACCATGGTGCACTGTACGTAGGCATGATGAGCTGGGCTGCGTTGCCCGGAAATGAAGCATATTACGCGCCGCTCAGAGAAATTTCTGAGGAGGAAGAGTGGCGACTGGGCGACCGACTTTTTCATGGTGACGATCACATTGTCGGGCAGATGTATCTGACCTTTTACGAGAAGGACAAGGACCCGGAAATGATCGATCATACGATCAGGCAGCTAAACCAGATACTGGTGTCCGATCCCGATGACACACTCGAATTCCTCGGTGATTCCTTACCTGGAGTGGGACAGGTATGCCAGTTGCGCTGGTGTTGGTGCGATGCCCTGTTCATGGCGCCGCAGACATGGATGCGACTGTCACTGGTGACCGGTGAAGATCAGTACATGGAATATGCTGATAGGGAGTTTTGGGCGACTACCGACTACCTCAAGGATCCCGAGACCCACCTATACTTCCGTGATAGCCGCTATTTCGAGCGTCGTGAAGAAGCGGGCAACAAGATATTCTGGGCGCGCGGAAATGGCTGGGTATTTGCTGGCCTGGTGAATATCCTGAGAATCCTGCCTGAAGACCACTCTTCCTACCCGAGGTATTTGCAGTTGTACAAGGATATGTCCGCCACGATCGCCAGTCTGCAGCATGACAATGGAATGTGGAGTCCGTCTTTGCTGGGGGAGCAAGTAGTAAAGGAAACCAGCGGATCGGGATTTATGACCTATGGTCTTGCCTGGGGCCTGAACAACGGTCACCTAGACAATACAGAATACGGTCCGGTGGTGCGCAAAGGCTGGCAGGCTCTGGTCGGTGCAGTCGGCGACGACGGTAAGCTGGGGTGGGTACAACCCGTCGGGGCTGGCCCGGACAGCGTGTTTGAAACTGACAGCCAGTTATATGGTGTCGGAGCATTTTTGCTTACCGCTTCTCAAATGCTACAGGCAAAGTAAGCCATGCTAAATCTATTCAATCTCGAGGGTAAAGTGGCCATGGTTACCGGCGCCAGTCGGGGGCTTGGCCGGGCAATGGCAGTTGCGCTTGCCGGCGCCGGCGCAGATATTGTTGCGGTCGCATCCGCCAGCGAGAATGCCGCGCAAACGGTTTCGGACATTGAAGCTTTGGGCCGTAATAGTAAAGCACTGGGCTGCCGCCAAGATGACCCGGCGGACGTGCGGCGTGCGGTACGTGATGGAATTGACGCATTCGGCCAGGTGGATATCTTGGTCAACAATGCCGGTACCATCCGGCGAGCGCCGGCCGAGGAATATAGCGATGAAGACTGGTCGATGGTAATGGATACCAATCTGAATGGTTTGTTCCAGTTTTGCCGGGGGATCGGTAAGCATATGTTGGAGCGAGAGCAGGGCAAGATCATAAACATTGCCTCGCTATTGAGCTTTTCCGGTGGCATCACTGTGCCGGCATATGCAGCAAGTAAAGGTGGCGTAATGCAACTGACCAAGGCGCTGGCAAATGAGTGGGCGAATCGTGGTATTCAGGTCAATGCAATCGCCCCTGGTTATTTCGCCACGGATAATACCGCGGCACTACAAGCCGATGAGGCCCGAAACAGGCAGATACTGGCGCGAATTCCGACCGGGCGCTGGGGTGAATCCGAAGACCTGCAGGGCGCCATTATTTTTTTGGCATCCGATGCATCCAACTACGTGAACGGCCATATCCTAACTGTCGATGGCGGCTGGATGGCGCGCTGAATCAATCAAACATAGTCTTAGTGATCACTAGCCAATGAACCCAACCTGGATTTACCTGGCAATCGAGGTGCTCCTTCATTAACAGGAAATATGAGGCATAGAGAATGATCATCAAAAATAACGATATTGCAGCGGTTGCTCTGGGTGAGGGCGTATCGAGGAAAGTCCTGTCTTCTGGCGGCACCATGATGACCGTGCAGTTCAATTTTATAGAAGGTGCGGTCGGTAACCTGCACACGCACCCGCACGAGCAGGTAGGGTACGTGATTCAGGGGCGTTTCGAGCTGACACTGGCTGGCGAAGTAACCACCATAGGGTTAGGTGATACCTATTATGTGTCCTCAGGTGTCGAGCATGGCGTCGTTGCGTTAGAAGATGGTATTCTACTTGATGTTTTCACACCCCAGCGGGAAGATTTTGTGGTGTAGATGAACATCATTGACACATACCGGAAATTTCTCTTGCTGATGTATAATCTCTGTTTTTCGACGATTACCTAATAAAAGCTAGGAGTTTGCTCAGAATATTTTGTGTTTTCAAATGTAGATATGTCCTTAACTGATAACCGGTACGTAAAAACTAAAAATGACGCCAAATAGAAGAAAAATTTTGAAAATAGCGGCTGCGACGACTGCCTCGATGATTCTGCCATTACACAGTACTTTTGGCATATTACATGCTCAAAATAGAGACCGTGTGCGTCTTGCCGTAATTGGAACTGGATCACGTGGTAAAGGGTTGCTCAATATCTTAAAAGACTTAGACTTTATTGAAATTGTTGCAATTTGTGACACTCTTGCCTTTCGGCTCAAAGACGCTCAGCAGATAGCGCCAAAAGCTAAAACTTATTCAAGTCATTTAGAATTACTAAATCACCCCCATCTTGATGCAGTGATAATTAGCACACCGTTGAGTTCACATGCGGAAATTGCAATGGATTCAATCGATGCAAAGGTTCATATCTATTGCGAAAAAACATTAACGAAGGGATCAGCTGACACCTTAGCATTACTCGAAAAAGTCAGAGCAAACCACAAAAAGATCTTTCAAACTGGACACCAATTTCATAGCTCGCGATTATATTCTCATATCGTTGAAAAGATCCAGGACGGCCAAATCGGAGTAGTTACTTCTGTTGAGGCACAATGGAATAGGAATGGAAATTGGCGTAGACCTGTCTCCGATCCTCAGTTTGAACGACAAATAAATTGGCGGTTGTATCGTGAGTACTCATCGGGTCTGCTGGCAGAGTTAAGCTCACATCAAATTGATTTCGTGAATTGGTTTACAGGCGCGGTACCAGAAAAAGTCACAGGGTTTGGCGGCATTGATTATTGGAAAGATGGACGTGAAACGTATGATAATACGCATGTAATCTACGCCTATCCTAAAGGAATCAAGGCCTCCTTTACCTGTCTCACATCAAATGCCAAAGATGGTTATCAGATAAAAGTGTTTGGTGATAAG
>CESI01036327.1_pt1 | contig 12140 bp, 6 predicted proteins | sample 356301 | NCBI WGS metagenome assembly CESI01 (sample SAMEA2621423, study PRJEB7988) | marine metagenome | biome: marine biome (ENVO:00000447); feature: deep chlorophyll maximum layer (ENVO:xxxxxxxx); material: "saline water (ENVO:00002010), including plankton (ENVO:xxxxxxxx)" | depth 40 m | reverse complement strand
GAAGAAAAAAAAGAATACGAAAGACGCGCTAAACTAAACGAACAAGTAGTAGCTAAGTCTCAAGAAAGAATTAATAGAATATCTGGTCAAATAAATCAAGTAGCTAACGCTAATAAGACTACTAATTTTGATCAAATGTATGATCTATTAGATGAGTATGGTCAGTACATGAAGATAAATCCTTCTAAAAGAACTAGAGAGATGAATGCTTTTATCAACAACATGGACAATAGCGGAACAACTATAAAAAACATGTTGGTTAACACAACTGCTAATGGTGAAGATTTTATGTCTGGAATGGAAAAAGGTTTTGGTGTAATGGGCGGAATGATGAAAGGTCAGGAAGATGGTGTTATTGAAAAAAATAGTATAATGTTTGGCTATAATCAAGCTCCTGGTAGTAAAAAATTAAATTTTAATCCAAGAGGTTTAGCACCAGAGATTAGAATAGATGTTTTAAATGAAAACGGTAAAAACGTTGGTTCTTCTTTGAACGCTGATATGGACGACTTAGATCCTGTCTACTTAATACCAGATGAAACCTCTGACATGCAGGAATTAGCTAAGATGGGCGCTTCGTTTATGGATTTAAAAAATCCAAATTCTCCTGCTTATAAAGATCAACCAGAAAATGAAGTTATTACATCAATCGGAGGTTCTAAGCAATACACAAAATCTAGATTACCTAGTAAAAAATATTTTTTAGAAAAAATAGAACCAGAAGCAAAAGCTCAAGTAGATAGTTTAACAGCTGCAGAGGCTATAGCTTTATACAATGATGTTTTAAAAAAAGAAGGTGGTGTTGTTATAAAGTGGCAAACAAAGTGGGTTGACGGAAGTCTAGAGTCTAAAGCTGCTAAAGAAATAATAACAAAAGCATATGCAGAGTATGTTGCTGATAAGTTTTCTCCTTTTTTAAGTGAAGGATTAAAATTTGGATCTGTTTTAAATAAACCAACTACACCGAAACCTACAACAAGTGTTGAAGATAAAGGTAAAGCTTTTTATGATAAAGTTAGGAAAAACCCTATATCATTTTTTAACCAGTATGCAAAAACACCGGCTGTTTATGATAAAGAAAAAAATACTATTACAATAAGCAAAAAATATATACAAGACGCTGATGAAGATAAGGTTTATAACATGAATAGTCCTGATCAAAGAATTTCTTTTTATACTCAGCTTTTAGAGTATTCTGAGGCCGCTAAAGGAGATTCTACAGGTGCTAAGCTTTATAGAGAACAATTTGAAAAGGCTCTTAGAACAGGTACTAGTAAAAAACTTAATCCATTAATGCAAAAAAACTAATAAAAAATGCCATATAAATATAAAGGAGAAGATATATCTGAAGAATTTGTAATAGAAGGTTTTGAAAACAGCAGTTTTGATACATTAGATGATTATATTTCAGCTACTGATGGATTACAATTAATTGAAGAAGAAGAAGAAACACAGGATTTTCAAAACGGAATTGCGGGAGAGGATGCGCCTGTAGTTCCAGTAAATCCAAGCAGAGCATCAATAATTGCGGGTGTTCAACAAGAAGCTACGGAATCACCATCGGTAGATATTTCTTCGGAATCAGAAGATCCTAAACCAAGGTTTATAGAACTTGAAAGTGGTAATATAATATACGAAGATACTTACTTAAAAACAAAAGCTGGTCAGAAAGGTTATCCAACAACTTTCAATGAATACGCAGAGGCTTTTGGAACAAGACCAAAAGAATTCGATACAGACGAGATAGTTGTACAAGCTACATCTTCTTTTGAAAAACTTCCAGAGCTTAAAAATACTTGGAAATCTAGAACATACAATAAAGATAAAGGTGTTTTTGAAGTTAATAATTTTAACAAAGAATTATTTGGCCAAGAAGAAGAAACAGCTGTAGAAATTTTTAGAAATTTATATAAAGGATCTGGTATTGAATTTGAAGAAACTGATCAAATAACAGATTCTTCTGGTGAAGAAATTCCAATTGAGCGTAGATTTTTACCTCAATTAGGAACAGAAGCGGTGGCTATGAAGATATTAGATCCTAGCACTGGAGAATATATTTACTCTAAACCTATAGAGTTGCAAAATGATAAGGTAAGTGAAAGAAACAACAATATAATAAACGATTTTATAGAGTCTAATAAAGATAAAATAAACATACCAGACTGGTCTAAAGAATCAAACAAGTTAGATGTTGGTTTTGCTAAATGGAAAAAAGAGCAATTCAATCCACAGTTAGCTATAAAAGAAGATCAAGCTTCTGAAGAGTATTTAACTAATGAAGATTTATTTAACACCTACGATAAGTATGTTTATACAAAAGGCATTAAACAAGACGATGGAACCACTATAAGCGGAACTAGTAGAGTTTTAAAAACTATTCAACCTTATGAAGACGAAATAAACGAAGAAGTAATAAAAATAAAAAGAAAAAGTCCAGATAAAAGCAATAAAGATGTTATTTCAGAAGCTAAAATAGCTGTTAGAAATAATTTATATGAATCAGCTAGAAATGAATCTATATACAACTTAAATGAACAGTATATAAATGAATCTGAAGATACGGAAAAAGCTCAAGGACTGTTGTACGCTTCGTTGATTAAAGAAAAAACAAATGAATCTGAAAACTACAATACTAAGTCTAAAAAGTTTCAAATAGCTAGTGAAAAAGTAAAGGAATCAAGAGATGACTTAAAAAGAGTATTAACTTTATATTCTGAAGCCGGTAAAGGCGGTGTTGAAGCTGCGAAAGAATTAGGTGACATTGTAAAAAAATACTCTGTAGACCCTGTAGCTGCAGCTGAAGTTGTTAATGATCCAGTTTTTAATTCTAAATTTAATTTAAACAAAGAAGCAAATGTATCTGCTAATTTATACAATTTATTCAACGCTATAGATTCATCTTTCAATTCAAATGCATCAGTTACTAAAGACGCTTCAAAAGAAGTAGATTCATCTATAGGTAATATTAGTGATATAGCTACTTCAATGAATGCTGTTTCTAAAAACTATGAGTTGCATGAAAAATACTTATCTAACGTAGGCTTAGGATTATCTGATATTGTTGTAGGTACTGGTTATTTAGGAGCAAGTATATTAACACTGGGCCAAAGTGAAGACTTAAAGAAATTAGGTTCAAAATACGTTCAAGCAACTAATGAAATAAGAGAATCGTATGTTAGAGATGTTGCTTTTGATGATGCTTTTTCTAGCGCTGCTAACACTGGTAAATTTATAGGTCAAGAAGTTTCTAATCAAATCCCTATATTAGCAGCAATGATTATGTCTGGTGGAGCCGCTAGTCTTGTTGTTGGAGCTTCTAGCGCTGGTGGAAAGATGATGGATATGCAGAATGAAATTACTACTGGATCTGCGGACTACTCAAATAGTGAGGTTTGGCTAAAAAGTTTAGGTTATGGTTTAGCTGAAGGAGTTTTTGCGCAATTAACTACTGTACCTATACTTAACAGAGCTAAACTGAACTGGATAGATGATGGAGCAGAGCAACTGCTTAATAACTCTACTAAAAATTATTTTAAGGCTAAAGCTCCTGGATTAGTTTACGAACCTTTATTAGAAGCTGCTGGAGAAATAGCAACTGTAGGTACACAAAACTTAATCGATGGAAAACCTTTTGTTGAAGGTATGGATCATGCTGGTGCTTCAGGTTTTGGTTTTGGATTAATTTTTGCAGGTGTGCCGTTTTTTAAAGGTATGTATAATTCTCAGTTTTCAACCTATGAGAGCTTATCAGAGGTTAGAAAAATAAAATCTAGTATAAGTGATTTAGAAAGAAGACTAGAGACATCGCAATCTAGTAATGATAGCGAATCTGTTAAGCAGATAAAAGATTTAATTAACACAAAAACAGAACGATTAAACGATAAAATAAAAGAACAAGAAGTTATTGTAAATAACAATCTTACCCATAGAGGTGCTTCTTTTGTAACTAAAATAGTGGAAGAGCAAGTTAAAATTCAAAACGAAGCTCAATCAATACAAAAAAATAAAAACTTAGACAATAACACTAAATCTGAGCTAATAGATGATTTAAAAAATCAATTTAATAATTTAGTACAAATAAAGCAAAGAGCTGTTTCTGAAGACGCAATGCTGGCTAACGAAACTGAGTGGGAAGCATTTAAAGGTTTAGACAGATTAAAATCTCAAGAGTATTTAAACACTGCAGAATCTATATTAAAAGATGAAAGAGATGGCAGAGAGGTTAATAAAGAAGATGTAAATAGAAAAGCTTATGATCTTTACTTTGGAGACATTGTTAGAGCTGAAAACGCTAAGCAAGGTAAACCTAACTCCACTGTGTTTAAAAAGTTTAAATCTTTTGAAACAGTTGAAGATGCTATAGCTGATCTTGATAGTCAGGAAAATCTAGATGCAGAGGAAAAAAATAGAATAATAAAAGGTCTTAAACAAGGTAACGATGGGTATGCTAACCCAATAACAAATACCCAGGTAGCAGTTGTAGAAAATCAAGTAAAAAATCAAAGAAAATATACTAAAACACATGAAGTTGGTCACGCAGCTTTTTGGAATTTATTAGGTAAAGATTCTAATAATAAAGCTTTTAAAGATATAAGTAATCAACTTTTAACCACATTAGAAGCTACAGACAAAAAAGTTTATGACAAGTTTATAAAAGATGGAATAGATGATGACAAAGGCAATATACTACCTGCAGAAGTTATATCTAGGTTTTTAGAATATGTAAGTGAAAACAAAATAACCAACGTTCAAAAAGCAAAAGGTGTAGCAGGTTTGTTTGGAGTTATAGTTCAAAAGCAATTTAATAAAGATTATGATTTTGACTTTAGAGGAGAACAAGATATATTTAATTTTGTAGTTGGTATTGGTAAAAAAATAAAAGATGGAACATTAACAACCTCGGACATTAAAGCAGCTAAAGAAGGTGACTTAATAAAAGGCATTACCGAAGATGTAGTTGATGTTGAAGCCGAAGTTAAAACTGATTTTAGTAAAAACAAAGAGCTTGATAATGAAATTAAAGAATCTATAAAGAAAAAGGGTAAAGAAATATCTGCTTTAGTTCCAGAAGGAACTACTAAAAAACAATATGATAGAAAAATAGTTGGAGATGTATATGAAAAACTTATTGCTACAGATTACTTAGATAAAACTATAAAAAATCAATTTGAAAAAAATAAAATAATAACATCTCAAGGTAAAGTATATGACGAAAATATAGAAGTAGTTATAGAAGATATAAAGCAAAGACTTCTTGAAGGTACTATATTGAGATACAACCCGGAAGTTAATAAAGATTTTGGTGGTTATTTAATAAGTGAATTAGTTAATTACAGAATTGGAGATGTAACAAATAAGCTTAAAGCTAAAAAAGGTACAAAAAGGCTAGATGCTGAAGCAGGTACTTTAGGATCTGTTCAAGAATTAGCTGATCAATCAGTTAATATAGAAGATCAAATAGATGCAGCTAGCACAGTGTCTAAGCAAGATTCTAAATTAACTAAAGCTACTAAAATACTTTCAAAAGAGCAATATAATGAAGCTTCTGAGATAATTAAAGAAAAAATTAAAGATATTGATCCTAAGAATTTAAGCTATAAAAAAGTTGGTGGATTTATAACAGATATATTATCTTATATTACTAGCGTACCTGCAGATAAAATATTGGATTCTACTAAGAATTTATCTCAAGGACAAGTTACAACTGCGGCTATGTTTATAGAGAAAAATATAGATTACATTAGAAGAACTTTGCCTGAAGGAGCTGTACTTGGTGCTGCAACTGAAAAGCTAATGGGCACATCTACTGGTGTAGCTAATAGTGTATTAAAAAAGCTTTACGACAAAAACCCTAGAATAAAAAAAGGACAAGGATTGTCTCCGTGGACGTTGAAAAAAGGTTTAAATAATAATGACATATTAGAAGCTATAGGTAGACCAAAAGGTGTAGAACCTAAACCAATATCACCTAGATCACCTGAAGGTCAAGTTATTAAAGGTATTTTAAACATCGTAGATAAGAATATAACTAATGAATTGGTTAGAACTGTTGAAAGTGATTTAACTTTAGAGCAAAAGCAAGATGTTGCAGCCGGTAAAGCATTGACAATGTTCTCTAAAGAGGCTGTTTTAGAAGAAGGTATAAATCCTAAAACTTTATTAAGCACAAAAGCTTCTAGAAAAACTTTATCAAAAACACAAGTTAAAGATAAGTCTAATATTATATTTGATGATACTGAAGCTTTGTTTTTAAACAATATCGGAGATGTAGATTCTTTTTTAAACAATACTGTTGAGTATCTAAAAAATATAAAACTAAAAGATAAAGATCTTCAAAAGAACATAAGAAGAATAGCTACAGCTTCTAGCACTAGAGGTAATCTTACAGAATATTACAACTGGCATAAATTAGACAACAACAACGCGCTTAAAGAAGCTTTGGGTATAAAAAAGCTTATACCTAAGAAATGGAATAGTTCAAACGATATAGAAGCCGAATTTAATGATGGAACTATAGAAGGTATAGAAGTTAAAATGAACTGGAAGGACATAATGGGTAGTGGTGGTTTGTTTTTTGATGGAAAAAAAGTTAAATCATATACATACAATAACGGAGAGTCTAAGATAAGTGACGATATAGTAAATGAAATTAACAACAATACAGAAATAATAAACAAGCTATTAATAGCTACTGAAAACGCTAGTAAAGTAGAGTCTGTTGTTAAAGATGGAAAAGTTGGCATGCCATTCGCGTTGTTAAGTGATACGGAAAGTCAAGCTAGATCAAGTAGAGAACAACTTAACAGGCCTAAGTTTAAAGACGTATCAATGAGTATTGATCAAGTTTTAAATCATTACAAGAAAAAAGACGTTGGTTTATTTATAGTTAGTGATGAACTTTTTTACGTTCAAGATAAAAGAGGTAAGTTTAAAGAAATGGGCATACCGAAACTTAATACAGATGCCTCTATAAAGCTAAGAGTTAAAACCAGTGGTATTAAAAATAGAAAAAGAACAAATGACTTCGTAGATTCTTATTCTTTAACTGCTCAGTACCAATTTGATAAAAAACCTGAACAAGGAATTAAGTTTTCAAAAGTATTAGCAGATGATTTAGATAAATCTTTTAATGATATATTAGAAAACAAATCAGGTATACCTAGTAGAAAAAGATATGGTATTGTTGAAGCTATAACAAAAGGATCTAGTAAAGGTAGATTTAACTTCTTTATACCACCGTCAGCAGAGGATTTTGTTGGGTTATTATACCCTACTCTTGGAAAAGGAGAACTTGGTGATGCTCAAATGTCTTGGTATAAGAAAAACTTAATAGACCCATATGCTGAGGGCATGAACAAAATTAGTAAGGCTAGGGTTTACATGATGAATACGTATGACTCATTAAAGAAACAACTAGACGTAGTGCCAAAAGATTTAGCTAAAAAGATAGAAGGTACCGACTATACTAGAGAGCAAGCTGTTAGGGTTTATATATGGAATAAACAAAAAATGAATATTCCTGGTATTAGTGATGCTGACGTAAGTGAGCTAGTTAGCTATGTAGCAGATGATGCTAATTTACAAACATTTGGTGATCAACTAATTAATATGCAGATGGGTGATGGGTATGTAAAACCAAAAGAAGGTTGGCCAGCTGGTACTATAACTACAGACATACTTGAAGGATTAAATACTACAAAAAGAGCTAAGTATTTAAAAAACTGGCAAGAAAATGTAGATGCAATATTCAGTGAAGAAAACTTAAATAAACTACAAGCTATATATGGATTAAACTATAGAAAAGCTTTAGTTAACGTGTTAAAAAGAATGAAGTCTGGTAGAAATAGAGACTTTCCAGGAGACAGTTTGACAGGTAGATTTACTGATTGGACAACCGGTAGCGTTGGTACTATAATGTTTCTTAACACTAGATCAGCCGTGCTACAAACTATATCAGCTATAAACTTTGTGAACTTCACAGATAACAATATACTAGCTGCTGGTAAAGCTTTTGCAAATCAAAAACAATACTGGGCGGATTTTATGAAATTAATGAACTCTGACTTTTTGAAAGAAAGACGTGGAGGTTTACGTATAAACGTTAATGAAGCAGATATTGCTGAAATGGCTAAAAAAGGCGGTGTTAAAGGAGCTATAAGTAAGTTATTAGAGTTAGGTTTTGCACCTACGCAAATAGCAGATAGTTTCGCTATTGCCTCTGGTGGATCTGCTTTTTATAGAAATAGAATTAACACGTACTTAAAACAAAAAGACGCTAACGGTAATAACGTATATACTGAAAAACAAGCTGAGAAAAAAGCTTTTGAAGATTTTAGAGAAACAGCTGAAGAGTCACAACAATCTTCTAGAGCAGATAGAATATCTATGCAGCAAGCTAGTCCATTAGGACGTGTTGTATTGGCTTTCGCGAATACACCAGCTCAATATGCTAGAATAATTAAAAAAGCCGCTAGTGATCTTAAGAACGGCCGAGGAGATCGTAAAGAAAATATATCTAAGATAATTTATTACGGATTTGCTCAAAACCTTATATTTAACGCTTTACAACAAGCTTTATTTGCTGTTGGCTTTGGAGACGACGAAGCAGAAGATAAAGAGAAAGAGAAAAAATACGTAAACATTGCAAACGGTATGTTAGATTCTATACTTAGAGGTTCTGGTATTGGTGGGGCTATAGTTTCCGTAGGTAAAAACGCTGTTATTAAAATAATAAAAGAGTTAGAAAAAGATAGACCTAAGCTTCAAAATATTGCTGCAGAAGTGTTGAAAATATCACCTCCAATTTCAGCTAAGTATTCAAGACTTGTTCAAGCAGGGAAATCATACGATTGGAACAAAGATCAAATGAGAGAAAAAGGTTTAAGTTTAGATAATCCAGCTTATCTAGCAGGTGGAAATGTTTTATCTGCTCTTACAAACATACCTCTTGACAGAGTTATTAAAAAAGCTAACAACGTTGTTGCAGCTACTTCTCAAGACTTAGAAACTTGGGAGCGCTTAGCTCTACTTGCTGGTTGGCAACAATGGGAAATAGGTATCAAAGAAGAGAAAAAGAAAAAGAAAAAAGGTAGATTAAAATCTAATAAATTAAAAATTAAAAAACTAGATCTTTAATTATAATGCGAGAAATAAACAAACTAATAGTTCATTGCACTGCAACACCTGAGGGTAGGCATACTACTGTTGAAGATATTCGTAGATGGCATAAAGATCGAGGTTGGAGTGATATTGGTTATCACATAGTAATATATTTAGATGGCACGGTTCACGAAGGTAGAGATATTGAAATACAAGGAGCTCACTGTAAAGGTCAAAATAAAAACTCTATAGGTATAGCTTATGTAGGAGGTATTGATGCCGTAGATTATAAGCCTAAAGATACTAGAACAGAGGAACAGAAACAAGCTTTAGTAGATATGCTAGAGTATTTTAAAACGTTATTTCCTAATGTAGAAATATTTGGTCATAATGACTTCGCACCAAAAGCATGCCCTAGTTTTAATGCTAAAGAAGAATATGAAAACATATCTACTATGTGGAAATAAATTAACTTAATAAATTTTAAATTATGAAAAAAAGTCCAAGTGATAGAAAATTTTGGGATAATGAAGCTAGGTTAAAGGCAATAGGCAAAGGTAAAAATAGTCCTTTTCAAATGAAAGGATCTTGCTGGAAAGGTTTTGAAAGAGTTTCTGGAACTAAAAAAGGATCAAAAGGAAGTTGTAAAAAAATATAAAATTATGAAAAAAAACAGATTAAAAGAAATTGTAGGTGAATTAAAAAATGCTTCTAAAATGCACTTGAGTCAATCAAAAGAAATTGATAAACATATCGATGATATGAAGTCACCTCTTAATTTAAAAATATCATCAAGCTGTAAATCTGCTGCTAAAAAAAAGTTTGATGTATATCCGTCTGCTTATGCAAACATGTGGGCTTCAAAACAACAGAAAAAAGGTAAGTGCTAATGGCTTTCTCAATAGATCCTCCTTTTTTAAAAGGTACAAAAGGCGGTGGAACTAGTAAAGTATGTCTACCTAAAGCCAAGATAGCAAGCATGAGCACTAAAGAAAGACAAAAAGTTATAAATGCTAAGAAGTCTGCTGCTAGTAAAGGTAAATATAAAAGATCTAGTAAAAGTAATGTTACTGGTACAGCTAGCAAAAACCTAAAAGACTGGGTGAAGCAAGACTGGAGACAAGTTGGTAATCCTAGTAAAAAATGTGGAGAAAAATAAAAAATAATAAATATGAAAGAAAAATTCAAGTCTCATAAAATGTATGGTAAAGGTGGTGTTGTTAAATTTGTTAAAACAATGAAAGAACATTTAGCGTTAAAAGATAAAGGTTACGGTCATACTAAAAAAAAATAAACTATGAAAAAATTTATTGACAACTTGCAACATCAATGGAATAGATTAATGTATAAATTAATGTTTCACAAATATAAGGAATAAATAAACTGGGCGTACCATACCCAAAGTTCCTATAACCAGAAAGGGCCCTCATAACGAGAGCCCTTTTTTTATTTACAATACCAAAAGTGTATTATATAGCACTTACTGTGTAGGTTTTAAAAATAAAACTATATATCTACATTCAAAGAGCCATATAATGCACTATGTATAGCATAATGCTTATATGTATAGATTATTCAATTTTTTATACCTATTTGCAATCGTATGTATCAAAAAGTCATAACTTTTAGCCTTTAGTTTACTATTTGTTCTTTTTAGAAACTATTAGTTTACTTAATCATGATTTATTAAACTATCCATCACAAGCTAAACAATCTTCATTCATAGCATTGTCTGCAATATCTCCACGTAAAACGCTTTCAGTTCTAGTATAGTATAAAGTTTTAACACCTTTTTTCCAAGCATCGAAATGAACTTTGTTCAACCACTTTGGCGTAGCCTCAGATGGAAAAGCAAGATTTAAACTAACTGCTTGATCTACGTACTGTTGTCTTATACCCGCTTGATTAACTAATTCTAATTGATTAATTTCTTTAAACGTTTTAAAAACCTCCTTAGCTGGTATATCGTGCAGTAGAGTAACACCATCAAGATCGTCGACACCCTGAACACTACCTCCGTCAGCCAATATTTTACTCCAAGTTTCATTATTGTTTATTTTTAATTTTCTTAATAGTTTAACTAATGTAGGGTTTTTTCTAATGAAGGTACCTTTAGCTGATTGCTCAGTGAAGACATTCGCTGCCCACGGCTCAATGCCAGGAGAAACATTCCCAGATAACTTACTATTACTGACAGTAGGAGCGATAGCCCTAAGATGAGTATTACGCATACCAGTACCGGTGCACCAAAGAGGTTCCCCATAAATTTCAGCAAGAGACCTGGAAGCTCTCTCACTTTCGATTTTAATTTGAGAAAATATTTTCCTAGTCTCGAACTGAGATAGTAAACCTTCGAAAGGAATACCTTTCTCTTGTAGATATGTATGCCATCCAAGTACTCCCAAACCAATTGCTCTTCCTTTCTGTGCAGATCGAACAGTATTTTCGAATCCTCTAAGACCCTTGGCGCGTTGAATAAATTCCTCCATAACTCCATCAAGAAACCAGATGGCGTCATGTATAATATTAGTGTCTTTCCATTGTTCATATTTTGCTAAATTTAATGAAGATAAACAACATACAAAACTATGTGATTCATCTGTGTGTAATGCTATTTCAGAACATATGTTAGTCATATGAACTTTTAATCCGTTTGTTTTATATGCTTCTGGATTTGCTTTGTTAACATTCCCTTTAAACATGATATACGGCTCTCCAGTTGCTTTTCGTTTTCTAAGAAGTTTACTCCATCTATTTCTAGCGTCCTTATCTCCTTGTTCAATTTTACGCATGAACTTATCGCCAATAATTGCGCACTGATGTAGATTAAGCGATTGTCTGTTAACATCTCCTTTAGGTTCTCTGATCTCCAACCACTCTTCAAAATCGTCGTGTTCAATATTGATATTAACTGAGGCAGCGCCACGTCGAACCGACCCCTGATTGGTAGCAAGGATTGTGCTGTCATAAATTTTGCAAAAGGGTACCACTCCATCTGATGTTCCATTACCTGTAATTTTAGCGCCAGCGGGTCTTATTTG
>CESI01017895.1_pt1 | contig 12157 bp, 11 predicted proteins | sample 356301 | NCBI WGS metagenome assembly CESI01 (sample SAMEA2621423, study PRJEB7988) | marine metagenome | biome: marine biome (ENVO:00000447); feature: deep chlorophyll maximum layer (ENVO:xxxxxxxx); material: "saline water (ENVO:00002010), including plankton (ENVO:xxxxxxxx)" | depth 40 m | reverse complement strand
GGCGAGAGTGGTTGTGGAAAATCAACTACTGGTAGAAGTATTATCAGGCTCAATGAACCAACTAGAGGAAGTGTTGTGTTTGAGGGTCAAGAGTTAACTAACTTAAACGATAAAGATATGAGACCTTTTAGAAGACAAATGCAAATGATCTTTCAAGATCCTTTTGCATCTTTAAATCCTAGAATGACAATTGGTGAGACAATACTTGAGCCAATTGAAGTGCATGGGATCGCTCAAGGTAGTGAGGCAAAGGATAGAGTTAATGAGCTTTTAAAAAGAGTAGGTCTTGGAGCTGAATATGGAATAAGATATCCTCATGAATTATCTGGAGGTCAAAGACAAAGAGTAGGTATTGCAAGAGCACTTGGACTAGAGCCAAAATTAATCATTGCAGATGAAGCTGTTTCTGCTCTTGATGTATCTATTCAAGCTCAGGTAGTTAACTTAATGATGGAACTTCAAGAAGAATATGGCTTATCTTATCTTTTTATCAGCCATGATATGGCAGTTATCGAAAGAGTAAGCCATCGTGTAGGTGTAATGTATCTTGGTGAAATTGTTGAATATGGCCTTAGAGGACAAATATTTGAAAATCCAATACATCCTTATACAAAAAAACTAATGTCTGCAGTTCCTGTAGCAGATCCTAAATTAAGGAAAACAGAGCTTAATCTTATGACAGACGAAATACCTAGTTTAATGAAACCATTCGGTTATGAACCAGAAAAGATTGATTTAGTCACTATTGAAGATGGTCATTATGTAAAACCATTTGAGGGAATGCAAATTTAGTCTTTAAAATTAATCATTTAATATTGCTACAGCTCTTATTGGACTTCCAGTCCCTCCCCTTATTTTTAAGGGAAAACCTATAAATTGAAATCTTCCTTTATTTATAAGTTTATCAAGGTTAATTAAACCTTCCATATGAGTGAATTTCATATTCTTACATACCAAATGAACTTCAAAGTTGTTTTTGCCTGGTGTGCCTGGACTTACTGCCTCAACTCCAAAGCTTACTATTCCTTTATTTCCAAGCCACTCAGCGGAATCTTTTATTAAGCCGGGAAAGTCTGTAAGAAATTGAGGTGTATTTTTTGTTCGTTTGTAATGATTCATATGAAGTAAAACAGTATCACCAGACATTATTTTTTCTCCAGATTTTTCTTCTGCATCTATTAAATCTTGAACCGTTATATTACTTTTTAAAGGTTTATGAGAAAGATCTAAACAAATACCTTGGGTATAAAAATTTTTTAATGGTACTTCATCAATAGATTGAGCTTCATCATCAGGGTCAAAATGAGAAGGAGCATCAACATGAGTGGCTGTATGTTCTCCCATAGACATAAACATAGAAGAACAAGAAAAATTTACTCCTTCTGCATGTCGTATAGTTTTATGAGATTGAAATTCAGTCAAGACCATATGAGGATGGTTAGGCAAGGTAGGACATCCTTGATAAATTTCAGAAGATAAGTCTACAAAAATTTGGGTCAATTTCATCTCCAATAATTGATTAAAATTAAAAATTTTATTAATATAAATTTTATACTAAATCAAACTTATAGTAACGAGAAATATATTGAAAAAAATAATTAAATTAGCTGGATATCAAGGGAAACAATCAATTCATACTCAAGCCATGTCAAATTTTATAAAAGGTATAAATAAATCGTTTAATACAGATTTCGTTATGGACATTACTTTAAATAATGAAATGGCATCAAGTCTTATTGAAAAAACAATTAATGAAGAAGTACATGTCTCTTATTTATGGTCTAGCTATTATGAAAAAATTATACCTGAAATTAAATTATTAGATTTACCTTATCTTTTTAATGAAAGAGAGGATGCATATAGAACATTAGATTCAAAATTCTTTAATTATATCAATAAGAAAATGGACAAAAGCAATCTAAAACTTTTAGGTTTTTGGGATAATGGAGTAAGGCATGTAAGTTCAAAAATCAAACAAATAAAAACTCCTGAAGATTGCCAAAATCAAATAATTAGAACTACCCCTAGTAAAATGCATATAGATATTTTTAAGTCAATTGGTTTTATCCCAAGCCCACTTGATGTTAGAGATTTCAAAATTGCTGTTGAACGAGGTGAAATAGATGCTCAAGAAAATCCTTTAACAAATTATTGGAATTTTGAAATTTATAAAACTCAAAAATTTGTATCATTAACTAGTCATATGATAGGATTTTGTCTTTTTATTATTAATAAAAACTTCTTTAACAACCTTAATGATGAAGAAAAAGTACTAATAGAAGAAACTGCAAAGAAAAGTATTATTTTTCAAAGAGAACTTGCTTCAAAAGAAGATGGAATTCTTTTAAATAAAATGAATAAAGAGGGTATAAAAGTTACAACACTCTCTTTAAACGAAATAAAAAAATTTAAAAATAAAACTAAAAAATATCATAATGATTTTTTTAATGAATTTCCATTAATGAAAGAATTTATTTAAACCTAAAAATATGCCTCACCTGGTTTAATAGTTGGATCCCATTCACAATCGGAAAATGGTCCCTCACCTTTATTAGAAACATAGGCAATTCTCTCTTTATTAGTTTTGCCGTGGACTAATGCCCTTTCAAGCCAATCCATTATATAATGATGACAATCCAATTTTCCTAAATTTGGTATATTCCATAAAGGGTGAAATTGATCTTCAATTACCCACAGTTCTTTTCGTGACTTTATATCCCCATAGACTTCAAGAGCATCTTCTAGGGGGCATAAAGGATCAAACTCTCCAGTAGCTAACAAAGTTGGACATTTAACCTTATCCACATAACCTTTTACAGTCATCTTATTGGCCATTTCATCAAATTCATCTTCATCGTCCATACCAGCCATATACATAAACATTTGTTTAAACCTTGGGGAAGATACAGAAAAAATAGTATTATTAGGATTAAAAGTTGCTACACCACTTGCAACGGCTGCTGGTCTGTGATCATAACTTGCAAGTCTAAGTGACCAATAGCTACCCATACTTACGCCATAAATTCCAATCTTATCAGAATCAACTTCTTTTCTTGTCATAAGGTAATCAATAACAGCAGCTCCCGCTCTTTCGTAATTATCACCTACAGCTCTTATTTTTTGAATATTAGAATTACCTTGCCCAGGTCCATCCATAGAGATTACATGCATTCCTCTGTTTATACCTAAACTATTCATGGCTTTAGGAAAATATTCTTTTGTCTGATCCATACCAGGTACATATATAACACATGGCGCTTTTCTTCTATCTGGTAATAAATGAAGTAGACATGATATTGTTTTGCCGTCATCAAATGGAACTTCAACTCTTTCAATTGGATAAGTTGAAAGTGAAGATCTTCGATCCACCATTTCTTTTAGTTTATTACATAAATATATTTTGACAGGATTATCGTCAAAGAAAATAGGATGCTGAGCCATTCTATATGCTTCAACGGCATGGTCATAATGTTCAAGTGCTGTCATTGAAAAACCTTGTTTTTCAGCCTGTTTTGCCAAAGATTCATCGTGTTCAGCTTTCTTTCTCCACATTTTAGGAAGCATTCTATAATTGTGCGCTCTGCTCGGTGTTTCCCATTCATCTCGTTCAAAATTCTGAACTCTACCACGCATATTTAATGCAAGATCAAGCATCCATTGTTGATTATCTCTTTTAGTTCTCATTTTATATTCCTCCTTTTAAAAATTAATTATAAAAATTACGAGATAGATATATTTACTGAGGGTTCTAAGGCGTTACTTAATGTTGCATGCAGATAACAAGTTTTTTCAGATAAATTAATAAGGATTTCATTTTGTTCTTCTGGAGCAGTTCCATTCATAAATAAGTGGGTATCAAGCGGATTCATAGTAATAGTATTATCATCAGAGTTTTGTTTAAAACTCATAAATTGAGACATTCTTAAACCTTCAATTTCAAACTTTTTATTATGAATATACCTATGAGTTTGGGTTAAATAACAAAAGGAAATAGCTGCCCCCATAATATTTATTGGAGATGGAGCATATTCTCCGAAAAGGTCCATTGAGATTGCAAAATGTGTCATTCCAGGTATTCCAAGAACCGTATCAACCTCAACAACTTTACTATTTTTCTTAGTTATACTTGAACCAGTCACTATTCTTATTATTTTGGTGGTGGTTCCATTAGGTGCTAATTCTACTTTACCGTCTGAAATTTTACCTGTTTTATATATTATTTTATCACTATATTTATGCTTTTTATTTGGAATAGGATTTGATTTATATATATTGAATGGATCATTAACGTCAGAAACATCACTTTGTCTTATTGTTTGTAATTGTTTTTTTCTTCCATTAGCCGTTAAAGAAAATGTATTTTTTAAAGGATTTTTTAAAGCTGAAATAACTGGAGATGTTTTTAAAGCTAGATTAATTATTTCATTTATAGCTTCTTTTTCAGCATTACTACTTATGTTTAAGTTAATTTCAGACGGTTGGGCATGACCTATTCCATCTCCTTTAACAAAAGAACCTGTTAAATAGTAAAAATTTTTAACTTCACATGACACTTCTTCAATATCAACAGAATTTTGGCTAGCAAAATAAAATATTCTTCCAACAATGTCACCATGAATTGAAGCATTAAAAAAACCTAATGGAAAAGGTGCATAATCAGTACCTAAAAGATGTTTTCCTTCATCAGAAGTTATTCTCCATGAATTTCCATCTTTACTCTCATAACCAATAACTTCTTTTTGCATAGATGCCATTTGTCTTGCATGAATAATAAAACTTTTATCATTTAGATCATCTATTGGATTAACTGCGATACCTTTATCAATCAAAAATCCAAGTGGATAATTATTTTCACATATATCACTATAAATCATGGCATACCTTTTTAAAAAATTGAGTAATTAATCGTATGCTAAACAATTTAATATTATAAATTATAATATTTAATAAGATAAATAAGTAAATATGATATGAATTAAATAAATAAACTAATCAATTGGCCTTAAAAATTTAAAATCAACACCTTTATCAGCTTGCAGAACTTCATCATAAAATAATTTATTATATCCACGCCTTTTTATATTTTTCTTAAGTGGTTTTTTTGACTTCCTTAAACTAATCTCTTCATTGCTTAAAAGTAACTCTATACTTCTATTAATGACATCTAATCGAATAAGATCACCAGTTTCTACAATATTTAAAGTTCCACCAACAGCTGCCTCAGGGCATACGTGTAAAATAATAGTACCCGAAGCAGTACCACTCATTCTTCCATCAGATATTCTAACCATATCTTTTACACCTTGCCGTGCAAGTTTTTTAGGAATTGGAATTAAACCAGCTTCAGGCATCCCAGGAGCTCCAATTGGCCCAATGTTTCTAAGAAGCAATATACTATCTTTTGTAACATTTAAATCTTCACTATCAATTCTATTTGCTAAATCTTCTAAGTCTTCAAATACTTCAACTTTGCCCTCGTGCAACAATAAATCTTTACTAGCTGCAGATTGTTTAATAATAGCAGAACCTGGAGCAAGGTTACCTTTTAAAACTGCAATACTACCTTTTTCAAAAATTGGATTTTTTGTGTTTCTAACAATTTTCTGATCCCAATTATATTTATAACTTTCAATTAAGTCACCCATTGTTTGACCTGTAACTGTTTGAGCATCTAAATGAAGATATTTCTTAAGGTTTACTAAAACTCTTGGTAGGCCTCCAGATTTAAATAAGTCCTCCATATAACCAGAACCTGATGGTTTTAAGTCAACAATCATGGGAGTATCTTTAGTCATCTTATCAAAATCATAAAGGTTGATATCAATACCTAGTCTTCCAGCCATAGCAGTTAAATGAACTATTCCATTGGTTGATCCACCAACAGCAGACAAAACTGTTAAGGCGTTTTGAAAATTTTTGATAGATAAAAAACTACTTGGCTTTAAATCTTCAGAAGCAATTTTAACTGCAATTTTTCCAGTATGCTCTGCAATCCTTCTTCTTTCAGCAGAAACAGCTGGTGCACAGGCTCCATTGGATATCATTAAACCTAAAGCCTCTGTTATCAAGGCCATTGTACTAGCAGTTCCCATAACGCCACACGTGCCGACAGTTGGTACTAATTGATTATTAACCTCATTAATTTCTTCTTCGTCGATTTCATCTGCTCTAAACTTTGCCCAGTATCTTCTGCAGTCGGTACAAGCACCTACCCTTTCACCTCTATGTGAACCTGTTAGCATGGGGCCAGTAACCAACTGAATTACTGGTATATCTGCACTAAAAGCTCCCATTAATTGAGCTGGAACAGTTTTATCACAACCTCCAATAAGAACACATGCATCCATTGGTTGAGCTCTCAACATTTCTTCAGTATCCATTGACATGAGATTACGTAAATACATGGAGGTTGGGTAAGCAAATGATTCATGAACTGTTATTGTTGGGAATTCTAAAGGTATGGCTCCAGAAGATAAAATTCCTGATTTTACACTTTTTATTAAGTCAGGAACATTACCGTGACATGGATTATAATCACTATATGTATTTGTGATACCTATTATAGGTTTATCAAGCATTTCATCTGTATAACCAAGACCTTTAATAAAAGCCTTTCTTAAAAAAATAGAGAAACCTTTATCTCCATAACTAGTAAGATTCTTATACATGCCTCGTTTTTTATCAACCATACTTACCCCAAGATTATTATATTAGCCACGTCCGACAAATGGCATGTTTGATGCCATAATAGTTAGGTTTAATATATTAGTGCCTTTTGGTAAATTAGCAATATAAGCTACAGCTTTACCACAATCAATAGACTTGAAAACTGGTTCTATCATCATTTCACCATTAGCTTGGGGCACTCCAGATTTAAAACGACTTCCAATTGCAGTGTCTGCGTTACCTATGTCAATTTGAGATGCCGTAATATTAAAATTTCTACCATCAAGAGCTAAAGATTTAGTTAAGCCAGTAATAGCGTGTTTTGTAGCAGTATAAGCAATTGTATCAGGCCTTGGAGCATGAGCTGAAATTGACCCATTATTTATAATCCTACCGCCCATAGGATTTTGCTTTTTCATCAATTTTACCGCTTGTTGTGCACAGAGAAAAGAACCAGTTAGATTAACATCTACTGTTTTTCTCCAATCTTCTTCTTTTAATTCTTCGATAGGTACTCTTGGAGCTCCCATACCTGCATTATTAAATAAAACATCAATTCTACCAAACTCATTATTGATCTTACTAAAAAGAGAGATTACGTCTTTTGAATTAGTAATATCAGCAGGGAAAGGTATTATTTTAAAATCATTTTTTATTGATAGTTCTACAGTTTTTAATAGTTCTTCTTGTCGTCTACCCACTATAAACACAGTAAAATTACTTTTTTGGAGCTCTAAGGCGGCAGATTGACCTATTCCAGTTCCGCCTCCAGTAACTACAGCAATTTTTTTCATACTTACCCCATAATTTAAAATAAAATATTATAATAAGTTAAAAGTTGTAAAACTTATGTGGATTTGTGACCATGATTTTTTGTCTAAGCGCATCATCAGTGACCCATTCTCCAAATGCATTGACTAAATCACCATCATTTGGATTAACTTCATATTTGTTAGGGTGGGGCCAATCAGTTCCCCACATTATGTTATTTTCATTTGCAGCTATAAGAGCTCTTGCCATAGGCAAAACATCATCATATGGCGGAAGGTCAGTAGCACTTACTCTGTTGGCACCAGAAATTTTTATCCAAGTATTTCCAGATTTAACTAAACCTAATAAACATTTAAAACCATCAGAATCTATTCCATTAACTGCAGGTTGGTAAGCAAAATGGCCAATTGAAACTGGAACTAAAGAAGCATTAAAAATTGGTTCAAGTTCAACAATATCTTTACCAGGGAAAAGATACTCAATATGCCAGCCAAAAGGTTTTATTCTTGCTTCCAACAATGGAATTTCACTTAATTCCATAGGCATTCCACCTTTATTATCCATATTTAATCTAACGCCACATATCCCTTGTTTATCAAGTTCAGCTATTTCTTTATCTGAAGTTTCAAGAGTAATTGCACAAACGCCTCTTGCTGTTCCTGGTGTTTCATTATTCATAACTCTTATACCTTTTAATATAGCTGAGTTATCAATTCCATATGGAGAAGGTTGGGTATATACAACTCGAGAAACACCCAAAGTTTTGTGTAAATGTTTTAGATCATCTAAAGTTGAATCCGGTGGGTTGTAACCACGGCCTTCAAACAATGGATATTCTTTTTCAAATATGTGTACGTGAGTATCAACAGCGCCATCGGGCAGTTTAATATTTGGTACCTTTGGATTTCTATCTGGAGCTATACAGTCTTTTATTGTCATCTTAACCTCTATAAAAAAATTTGTTATATTTGTAAAACATATAAATTAAAACATTAAATGATAAATTTGAATAATTTAAATCAATAAAAATGATAAATATAATTTTAATGATTTAGGTATATAAATCATTTTTTCTGATTTAAATTATTCATTAAAATTATTTTAGATTTTAGATTATATATCTTAAGTTTTATAGTATTTAAATTTTAGGCTTATACTTTACTCATGATAGATCAATTCTTAAATGAACTAACGAACACTCTTCCAGGTTTTTCTAATTTACAGTTTTTATTAACTATTTTAGTAGCTTTTTTAGGTGGCCTTGTAAGAGGTTATACAGGTTTTGCTGGAGCACTACTTCTTTTACCAGGTTTTGTTTTAATTATGGGTCCACTTCCCGCTCTCAATGTAGTAGTTATATCCGGCATGGTTGGACAATTATTGATATTACCAAATGCAGTAAAAAATGCTCAAAAAAAAATTGTCTCATTTTATGGCATAGGAATTTTTATTGGGGTTTATTTAGGTTTGTTTTTTTTATTTCAAAGGGATATCCCAGACATAACATTCTACATGGGGATTTTTATAATAATTGCTACCATTATTCTATTGAGTGGATGGAAATATAAAGGTAAATATTCAGCTGGTAAAGCAAGTACTATTGGAAGTGGAATAGGTTTTTTTGCTGGTTTTTTTGGAGTTCCTACTGGACCGTTGACTGGTTTGTTTTTCCTTTCACAAAATGAGCCTACTAAAATAATACACGCAAATATTCAATGCACAGTAATTTTAACAGTAGTTGCTTTTTTTTCTTATTTTTATCTAATTGAAGGTTATGAACAAGATTACCTGTTTTTAGGTTTATTAATGTCAATACCATTAGCAATTGGACTTAAATGTGGACAACTTCTTTTCAAAGTTCTTTCTGAAAATATATTTAGACCAATTACATATACTTGTTTGATTATAATTGGAGCAGTTCTATCATTTAATGCTTATAATTAATTATTTTAAAAGAGAGAAAATTGGATAAAACATTAGATAGTAATAAAATTGATCATATTGGAATAGTTGTACCCAATATAAAACAATCTATAGAACATTATGAAAATGTTTTTGGAGTGAAATCAAGTGCTATTATAATTTCAGAAGCGCAAAAAGTTAAGATTAGCTTCATTGAGTTTAGTAATATCAAATTAGAATTAATTCAACCACTAGATCAAACTAGTCCTATAAATAATTTTTTAAATAAGAATCCAAATGGAGGTTTACATCATTTAGGAATAGAAGTTAATAATATCAATAAAAATTATAAAATTGCTCAAGAACTTAATCTAGAACCAATTAATGAGCCTTCTAAAGGTTATCATGGAAAGCTATTGTTTTTTTTAAATCCTAAAAAAATGATGAATACATTAATCGAATTATTATCAAAAAACTAAAGGAGAATAAAATGAAGACTGATTACAAAGAAATAATTGTAGAAAAAAAAGAAAGTGCTGTCTGGATAACTATAAATAGACCAGAAGTAAGAAATGCTTTTAGAGAACAGACCTTAGACGAAATGAGAGAAGCTGTTCTTGAAACAAGAAATGATACAACTATTACTTGTATAGTTTTTTCTGGAGCTGGAAGTGAAGCTTTTTCAGCTGGTGGTGATTTCTATGCAATGAAAAGATTAAATTGGTCTAATGCTGCCCACTGGAATGATAGAATGCTCGGTTTAGCTATGGCTATTAGAGGTGTGCCAATACCAGTTATTGCTATGGTTAATGGATATTGTATGGGTGGAGGTCATGAACTCGCTTTATGGTGTGATTTAGTTATTTGTTCTGATACAGCTGTCTTGGGTCAAACTGGAGCAAGAGTAGGAGCATGTCCTACTGTAGGGGCAACACAATACCTTCCAAGGATTGTTGGTGAAAGAATTGCTAGAGAAATGATTTTCTTGTGTAGAACATTTTCAGGTAAAGAGGCAGTTGAAGTAGGTTTAGCAAATAAATGTGTTAGTCAAGAGACCCTTTACGATGAAACTGTCAAATGGGTTAGGCAAATTAAAACATATAGTGGTCAAACTATTAGACAAACTAAAAAATCATTAAATGCTGAGTCTGATGAATTATATGCATCATGGCAGCATGGTATGGAACTGTTAGCTCACGTTTGGGGTTCTGATGAATGTATGGAAGGAATGAATGCATTTATTGAAAAAAGAAAACCAGATTTTTTTCAGTTTAGAGAAAAAAATGCGGAAATTGTAAAAGATTATCTTATTGGTCTAGAAAATGACGATAACGTTAAACCTTCTTGATTTAAGATGAATAAAGTTACAGAAAAGCAAGCCTTAAGTGGGATCAAAGTATTAGATCTCACTAGGGTGCTTGCAGGTCCTTTATGTACCCAGTACTTAGGTGATTTAGGTGCAGAGATTATAAAAGTTGAAAATCCATTAAAAGGTGATGACACGAGGTCTTGGGGCCCTCCTTTTGACAAAAAAATGTCAGCATATTTTTTAGGTGTAAACAGAAATAAAAAAAGTATTACCTTAGATTTTAAAAAGCCTGAAGGTCTAGAAATTTTAAAAGGGCTTATAAAAAAATCAGATGTTGTAATTGATAATTTTAAACCAGGTTTTTGGAGTAAAGTTGGACTAGATGAAAAATGGTTTAATAAAAATGCAAAACATATTGTAAGAAACTCGATAACTGGTTACGGGGATATTGGTCCTCAAGGTGGGCGCCCAGGTTATGATTTTTTACTTCAAGCTGAATCTGGTTTAATGAAAATTACTGGTGAACCTAATGGAAATCCAATGAAATTAGGAGTTGCCATTGTAGATATCGTGACAGGATTAAATTCTGTAATATCAGTTTTAGCAGGGTTATTATTTAAAAATAAAAATCTTGATTCATCAATCCTAACAGAAGTTAATCTTTATAATACAGGCATTTTTTTATTAGCTAATGTTGCTTCAAATCATCTTGCTTCTGAAGAAGAATCTGGTCGTTATGGTAATGGCCACCCTAATATTGTTCCTTATAATTTATTTCAAACGAAAGAAGGTGAAATAGCCATTAGTGTTGGTAATGATAATCAGTTCAAAACTTTTTCAAATTTAATTGGTTATCCTGAATGGGCTAATAATGAAGATTTCAAAACAAATGAAAACAGAGTTATTAACAGAATTAAAATTGAAGAATTAATAACTGATGCTCTTAAAAATAATTCAGCGGATTTTTGGTACAATAAACTTTTAAAAGCAAATATTCCAACAGCAATAGTTAGAAGTGTAAGTCAAGCTTTAAGTCATGAGCAAACATTAGAAAATGAAATGGTTAAAGAAATTAAACATGCTAACGGAGGTATATTTAAATCTATTAATGTTCCTATGTCATTGAATAATAAAAGAGGTTTAGATAATCCTTTACACCCTCCCCGTTTAGGAGAAAATTCATATGAAATTTTAAATGGAATTTTAAATTTTTCTAATGAAGATTTCGATATACTTTGTCAAAAAGGAGTAACAACTGATGGTAGATAAAAATTATAATGTAAAATTTGATAAAACATTAGTTATAAAAGATATAAGTCTTATGACAATGAAGATACCTCTTAAGAAACCTATTAAAATGTCAGGTATTACAGTTTCTTACGCAGAAAATTTATTTATTAAAATTATTGATGAGACTGGGATGTTTGGTTGGGGTGAAGCATCCTCTGCTCCAACAATGACAGGTGAATTTGCTGAAGGAATGTTTGCAGCAGCTTCATTTTTAAAACC
>CESI01004487.1_pt1 | contig 12167 bp, 8 predicted proteins | sample 356301 | NCBI WGS metagenome assembly CESI01 (sample SAMEA2621423, study PRJEB7988) | marine metagenome | biome: marine biome (ENVO:00000447); feature: deep chlorophyll maximum layer (ENVO:xxxxxxxx); material: "saline water (ENVO:00002010), including plankton (ENVO:xxxxxxxx)" | depth 40 m | reverse complement strand
ATATCGTTTACATTAATATTTTGAAGATTAAAATCAGTACCTGCTATAAATCCATCAATAACAAAAAGAGGATTATTATTACCTTGAATAGAACTAAGTCCTCTAATTCTAATCGTTGGCGAAGCCTCTGGACTTCCATTTGGAGAAGTTATTTCAAGCCCTGCAGCTCTTCCTTGAAGAAGGGCATTAACACTTGAAGCAGGCTGATTTGCTAGATCTGCACCTTTTACCTGAGCTATTGAAGAAACAAGTTCCTTTTTTAAAGATGTCCCATAACCAGTAATTACAATTTCATCTAGAGATGAATCCGCTGATATTAGAGTAATAGTAATATTGTCTTGGTCAGTAATAGCTATAACTTGATTTTCAAAACCAACAAAAGAAATTTCTAATTCAGCTTCATCATTTTCTAATGAAAGTGAGAAATTTCCGTCAAAATCAGAACTAGTTCCATTTCCAGTACCAACCTCAATTATTGACGCCCCTGGAAGTGGTATACCATCACTATCAAAGATTGTTCCTGAAATGGTTCTTTGTATATCATCTTCTTCAGCTTCTTGTGAAACTTGAACTCTAGATTTAATACTTAAATCTTTTTTAACAATAACAGTATTATTTTCAGAAAGTTCGTAGGTCAATTTCAATGGTCCTAAATAAGCTTTCAGTAATTCATCAGCTTTAATCTCTCCTTGATTCATCTGAAATTTAGGCGCATCCTTTAGAAGATTTGACCTGTAAATGAATTTATAATCAGTTTGTTGATTGATGAGTTTGAAAATTTGCTTTCCACTCAACATTTTATTTGACTCAATTTGAATTATAGCATCTTGTGAAAATCCATTTTCAGGATTAAAAGAAAAAGCTAAAGAGCAAAAAAGAAAAATAAATGTTCTCATAGTTAATTTTAAAAGCTTATTTATCAATAAAATATGCTTCGGCTTTTGATTTAAAATCATAAATTTGATTGGTTTAGTTATACATCTGTTTTAATTATTCCATTTTGAAAAAGGCTATAACTTTCGAAGGTGTTGGCCTTTTTCTTTTTATATATTGTTAATCAATTATTATTGTTTTGTTATTTATTTCAAAATTAATTTCATTTGAGCTACTCGTTTTTTCAATTATAAATAATATATCCTCTATAGATTTTGTTCTTTCTAAGATTCCAGAAAAAATAAATTTCTTTTGATTTGCTGATTTAAAAATAAATTCTAAATCATACCACCTTGAAAGAATGTGCATTATATCTTCTAGGGATGTGTCATTAAACGAAAAAAGGCCCTTGATCCAAGATATTTGTTGAGAGACATCTACATCTGACACATCAATGATAGCTGAGTTAGAATCAACTTTTGATTGTTGATTTGGAAAAAGTACTATTTGATTTTTTCCATTTTCAACTTTAACTTTTCCCTCAACTAAAGTAGTTGTGATGACATCATCTTCGCTGTAAGATTTTACATTAAACTTTGTACCTAAAACATTAATTTTCTGTGTTTTAGTTGAAACAATAAATTCTGAGCCATTATTATTTTTACTTGATGATACATCAAAAAAAGCTTCTCCATACAAAAGCTCAACTTGACGTTTTTTACCTTTTATGAATTTAACAGGATATTTAATTTTTGAATCTGAATTAAGCAAAACCTTAGTTCCGTCCTCTAAATTCAGTGAGAACTGTCCCCCTCTTGGAATGGTTAAAAAATTAGAGGCAATTTTTTCATTTTTAAAGTTACTAGATGACCTATTCTTAATTGAATAAGAAAGTTCTTTTCCATCACTGTTTACAGTTTTATTTTGAAATTTTTGGCCTTTTTCTAGTATTACTTGGTCACCATTTTCAAGAGTTAAAACTGCCTTGTCAGTTCCAATAACAATGGGATCACGGATTATTATAGTTTCGTTAAAATAAAATTGATTAAAAAGTGAAATTCCAACTAACAGGATAATACTAGCTACAAAGGCAATTTTTTTATAACGCTCTAGTTTATTCCTTTTCTCAATAAGTCTAATCCGTTTATGGATTTTACTTTTTGCGATATGTAAATCATATTTAGTCATAAATATTGAAGTAAAGTAATCTGTTTGAACATAACTGTTAAATATTGTCATATTCCCCTTCTTAATTAACCATCTGTCTAATTCTTCGATTTCATCGATGTTAGCTTCTTTGGAAAGGTACTTAACAAGTATTATTTGAATTTTAGAATTCATACTTTATAAACGTGTATTTTTTAACACCCCCCCTATATTTTTAATTTTTTTTTTTTACTTTTAAAATACTAGATGTATCACATTAAGTGATATTAAATAAAATTTGAATTGGAAAAAGATTTTTTATTTGTCGAAAAGTTAAAAAAAGGGGACTATAATGCATATACCCTATTAATGAACAATTATTATAAAAATCTTTGTGGCTATGCAAATTTATTCACTAAAGACCCTTCAAAGTCTGAGGATATTGTTCAAAATGTTTTTGTAAAATTATGGATTTATAGAAAAAAAATCGATCCTAATATTCCTATTAAGAGATATCTACATAAATCTGTATATAATGAATTTATAGATCAATATCGAAAAAACAAGTCTGTTATCTCCCTTGAGGAAAAACACCTAAAGGCAATAAATACAATAATAGACGACAATTCTTTTGATATTGAAAAACTAATGACAAGGGTAAATAATGAAATTGAGAAGCTGCCCGAAAAATGTAAGAAAGTTTTTATTTTAAATAAAAAAGAAGGTCTTACTCACGATGAAATTGCCGAATATTTACAAATCTCTAAAAAAACAGTTGAAGGCCATATTACTAGGGCTTTTAAAATTTTAAATCAAAAACTAGGTAAGAAAATTAAAAGTATACTGATTATTCTATTTGATTTTAAACTCACTAATAGTTTTAAATAAAAATCAAGTGTTTTTTGTAGGGGGTTTTAATATATGTACGTCATATATAAAATTCTAAAATTTGTAAAGATGAAAAAGTTAATATTTCTACTTTCTTTATCGTTAATATTAAGTTGTCAAAACTCAAGGAATAGTATTTCTAAACCAAATGTTATTTTAATTAATGCAGATGATCTTGGATGGTCTGATTTATCATTAATGGGTTCAAATTATTATGAAACCCCAAACATAGATAAACTTGCAGATAGTGGAATCACATTTTACAACGCCTATGCATCGGCTGCAAACTGTGCCCCTAGCAGAGCCTCTATGCTTTCTGGAAAATACACAACAGAACATGATATTTATACTGTTGGCAACTCAGAAAGGGGAAATATAAAAACGAGAAAATTAATTCCAACAAAAAATAATAAAATTCTTGATTTAGACTTCATTCTAATCCCTGAGATGTTTAAAAGTGAAGGTTATACCAATGGGATTTTTGGTAAATGGCATTTAGGTCCAGAAGGTTTTTACCCAGAACAAAGTGGCTTTGATATAAATATAGCTGGACGCGAAAATGGCGCACCTGGTCCTGGTGGATATTTTTCTCCTTATGAAAATCCTAAAATAAAGGATGGACCTAAGGGTGAATATTTAACCGATAGGATCGGTGATGAAACTGTAAAATTTATAGAGGATAATCAAAACAGACGCTTTTTTGCTTATGTACCTTTTTATTCTGTCCATACTCCTATCCAATCCAAAGAAGAGTACAGAGAAAAATATTTAAATAAAACATCAGATAAATATCATAACCGCCCTGACTATGCTGCTATGATTCATTCACTAGACGAAAATGTAGGTAAAATTTTAAATAAGATTGATGAATTAGACCTATCTGAAAAAACACTAATAATTTTCACTTCAGATAATGGAGGGATAAGAGATATATCAAATCAATTCCCCTTAAGAGCTGGAAAAGGGTCTTATTATGAAGGGGGAATTAAAGTACCATTAATTTTTTCTTGGAAGAATAAAATCAAATCTCAAAGTAAATCTTTTGAAAGAGTAGTCAATCTTGATTTTTTTCCAACATTAAAAAATATAATTGGACACAAGAATGAAAAGCTTAAATTAGATGGTATTGATCTTAGCCCAATTTTTGAAGAAAAAGAAATAGAAGAAAGAGCTTTATTTTTTCATTTTCCAATATATCTAGAGGCCTATAACGTTCAAAAGGATAACGGCTTTGATCCTATATTTAGAACAAGACCCGGCTCAGTAGTTATAAAGGGAGATTGGAAATTACATCACTACTTTGAAGATAACGATATAGAATTATACAATTTAAAGGATGATATTTCCGAAGCAAACGATTTAAGTCAAGAAAACAAAGAAAAAACTTTAGAGCTCTATAATGAACTTAAAATATGGAGAAATAAGAGAAACGCTCCAATTCCAAATAAGCTAAATCCGGTTTATGATAAAAAATTTGTAGATAGCTTATTAATACTTATAAAAAACAAAAAAGTAAGCGGTAGAATATTTAAAAAACAAAAATCATGAAAATTAAATTAGTTTTTATAATGCTTTTTATTAGTCTTTCATGTTCTGATAAAAAACAAAAAAATGAACATCCAAATATTGTTTATATCCTGGCCGATGATCTTGGCTATGGGGAATTAGGTGTTTTTGGACAAAAAATAATAGAAACCCCTAATATTGATCAATTAGCAAAAGAGGGAATGATTTTAACCAATCATTATTCTGGTTCTCCTGTTTGTGCTCCGGCTCGTGCTGTTTTATTAACCGGTCTTCATTCTGGTAATAATCCAGTTAGAGGAAATGATGAATGGAAAGATAGAGGAGATGTTTGGAGTTTTGAGGCAATGTTTAAAAACCCTGAACTGGAAGGTCAAAGGCCTATGCCTGATTCAACAATAACTGTAGCTAATTATTTAAAATTAAATGGCTATAAGACTGGAATGGTAGGCAAGTGGGGTCTTGGTGCACCTAACACAAATAGTATTCCAAACAAGAAGGGTTTTGATTTTTTCTATGGATACAATTGTCAGAGACAAGCTCATACTCTTTACCCCAGTCATTTATGGAAAAACAAAGAAAGAGACATTCTTAATAATATGATTGTTGATAAAGGTGCTCTTAAAGAGGGTCTTGATCCTAATGATGTCGAAAGTTATAGAATTTACAATCAAAGTGATTACGCACCAACTTTAATGCATGATCAGGCATTAAAATTTATAGATAGAAATAGAGATAATAAATTTTTCCTTTATTATGCTAGTCCTCTACCCCATCTGCCCCTTCAGGCACCAAAAAAGTGGGTGGATTATTATAGAGAAAAATTAGGAGAAGAAACGCCCTATATTGGGGATGAGGGTTATTATCCGAATCAATTTCCCAATGCTACTTATGCTGGGATGATTTCATATTTAGATGAACAAGTGGGGGAAATTGTTAAAAAACTCAAAGAAATTGGAAAATATGAAAATACAATAATTGTTTTTACAAGTGATAATGGTCCAACTCATGTAGCTCAAGTTGATATTGATTTTTTTAATAGTGCTGGGATTTTTTTAAACTCTAAAAAAACCGTAAAAGGTAGTGTTAACGAGGGTGGAATTAGAGTTCCTACAATTGCGACTTGGCCAATGAAAATAAAGAGCGGAACTATATCTGATCATCCAAGTACTTTTTACGATTTCTTTGCAACGGTTTCTGATATTATAGGTAATCCACTTTCTAATAGAACCGATGGCATTTCCTATTACCCCAGCTTGATCGGAAAAGAACAAAAAGTACACGACTATCTTTATTGGGAATTTCCTGCTTATGGAGGACAACAAGCAATTAGAATTGATAAGTGGAAAGGCATTAAACGCGATCTATTTAAAGGGTCTGCTGACTTACAATTATATGATTTATCTAAAGATCCTAAAGAACTTAATAATGTTGCAGTTAATTATCCAGATTTAGTCGATAAAATGGAAATATTATTAAAAGAAGCGCATACAAAAGCTACAATCCAAAAATTTAATATCCCTGTCCTTGACCAATGATCAATTTTACTCAATTATTTAATATTATATAGATTATGAAATTAAAATTAAATCTATTATTAATATCGCTTTTAACAATAAGTTCTTGCAACTCGAATTTATCTGAAAAACCAGATAAGCCTAATTTTATAATTTTTATAGCTGATGATATTAGTTGGGATGACTTTGGATGTTATGGAAATAGTTTTGTTCAAACACCAAATATTGATAAACTTTCATCAGAAGGAATCATGTTTAGCAACATGTATCTAACAACAAGCTCCTGCAGTCCTAGTAGAAATTCTATTATGACTGGAAGATATCCACACAACACAGGGGCTCCAGAGCTACATACAGAGCCACCACTAGATATGGTAAGTTTGGCTCAAGAATTAAAGAATAGTGGTTATTTCACTGTATCATCAGGTAAATTCCATATGGGAGATTATGTAAGAAAGGGGTTTGATTTGATTCATGAAGGTAAAAAAATAACTGGGCTAGGTGGAGAAGAAAAATGGGTTAGTTCTATTGAAGAAAGACCAAAAAATAAACCATTTTTTTTATGGTATGCATCTCATGATGCACATAGAGATTGGGGTGAAAATGACTTTTCTGGTACTCATGATATTGAAAAACTAACCCCTCCTGAATATCTGATTAATGACAATTCTACAATATTAGACTTAGCTAATTATTATGATGAGATTAAAAGATTTGATCATTCAATTGGGGAAGTGATAGCAACACTGAAAAAAGAGAATATTTATGATAATACTTTTATAATTGTAATGGCAGATAATGGGAGACCATTTCCTCACAGTAAAACTCGATTGAATGATCAAGGGGTTAAGACTCCTTTTATTTTATCGTTTAAAAATGGAAATATATCTGGTAAGACTAGCAGTCTAGTCAGTTCAATTGATATTGCACCTACAATTTTAGATTTTGCTGGAATAAAGGTTAATCAAAGTTTTCAAGGTAATAGTTTTAAAAATCTTTTAGAAAAACCCGATAAACCATTCAGAAACTATGTTTTTGCAGAACATAATTGGCATGATTTTGAGTCTCACGGGAGAATGGTGAGAAATAAAAACTTTATGTTAATTGAAAATAACAGAACCCAATTTGCTCATTTAGGCCCTCTAGATGCATTAAACAGTGAATCCTATTTTAGTCTCTTAGAAAAAAAGGAATCAGGAGAAATTTCAGAAATTCAAAGTGAAATATTCATAAGTCCAAGGCCAAAAGAAGAGTTTTATGATATGCAAAATGATTTTTTTCAGAGAAAAAATTTAATTAACAATAAAGAAACTCAAATTGAAATAAATAATTTAAGAAACATATTAGCTGAGTGGAAATTCGAAACTGGTGACTCAAATCCTGATGAGATAACAAAACATTGGTATAAAAGGACTCCTGGCCCATTAAAAGCGAGAAATAATTTAGATTCATCTATAGAATTATTAAAGACTCCCTTTCATGGCATAAGAGGAGAATTTCCTGGAGCATCAAACAATGCTTCTCAAATCAACAATAAAGGTCCTTTTTAATTAAATATGAAACATATATATAGTATTAAATATCTTCTTTTTGCAATCCTATATGTGACTGTTATGAGATCACAATCTGAAAACGAAACGCAAAAACTAAATGTACTTTTTATTGTCGCTGATGACTTAAATTGTGATATTGGAGCATATGGCAATGAAAAAGTTATAACCCCAAATATTGATAAACTTGCAAAAAACGGAGTCTTATTTGGGAATGCTCATAATCAATACCCTTGGTGCGGTCCATCTAGAGCCTCTTTTATGACAGGGTTATATCCAGATCAAACTAAGATGAAAAAATTAAGGCTTTATTTAAGACAAGCTATTCCTGAGGTAATTACTATTGGTCAAAAATTTAGACAAGAAAATTATCACTCAGTCAGGATAGGTAAAATTTTTCATTATCATAATCCAAGAGATATAGGTACAGCAGGACATGATGATAGCTATACCTGGGATCAAACTGTAAATCCCTATGGCAGAGACAAATTAGAAGAATATAAAATTAATACTCTAAAACCAAAGGCATATGGTGGGACTTTGAGTTGGCTTGCTGCAGACGGAACTGATGAAGAACAAACAGATGGTATAGGTGCTAATGAAACGATTAAATTTTTAGATAGGTTTGCTAAAAGTGGAGAAAATTTTTTTCTTGCTTATGGTCTTTATAGGCCTCATACGCCATATGTTGCTCCTAAAAAATATTATGATTTATATAAAACTAATGAAATAGAAATTCCTACTAGCTCCGAGGAATATTTAAAATCAATCCCAATTCCTGCAGCTGTAAGTGTAAGAGAAAAGGGAGAAGTTCAAAATAATTTAGATCTTAACACTGCCCAAACAATTAAGGAAGCATATTATGCAACAACTAGTTTTGTTGATGCTCAAGTGGGGAGAGTTTTAAATAAATTAAAAGAGACGGGGTTAGATAAAAATACGATCGTAGTATTCACCTCAGATCATGGCTATCATTTAGGAGAACATGGGCATTGGCAAAAACGTACACTTTTTGAGAATGCAACTAGAGTACCATTAATTCTTTCTGGTCCAGGAATAAATAAAAATCAAAAAACAAAAGATGCTCCAATCGAACTAATTGATATTTATCCAACTTTAATGGAACTTGTTGGTATGAAAACACCAGAATTCGTGTCTGGTAAGAGTTTTGCTCCAATCTTAAAAGATTCTTCTGCTAGAGTTAGAACAAGTGCTCTTACTGAATTAGGAGTTTCACTAAATAGTGAATCTAACGTTCAAGGATACACAATTAAAACTGATCGTTACAGATTAACACAGTGGGGTGATAACGGAAGTCATGGTTATGAACTTTATGATCATATGTTTGACAAAAAAGAACTTAAAAATCTTTCTGATATTGAATCATATAAAAAAATTCAAGATTCTCTTAAAATTGTAATTAACAACCGAATTGTTGAAGCAAGAAAAATTCCAAAAGGATTGGGTGAACAAATTGATAATGCTAAACAGTGGAAAGAGCCTAAACCAATTCATTCACGGCCAAAATAATTATATATTAAAACCATATGAGACTTTTTATTTGCATCTGTTTGGGATTGTTTATTAATTCATGTTCTAAAAAAGAAAATCTTGAAAAACCGAACATAATTTTAATAATGACAGATGACCAAGGTTGGGGTCAAACAGGTTATTATAACCATCCTGCACTTAAAACACCCAACCTTGACGAAATGGCAAGAAACGGTATCCGTTTTGATCGTTTTTATGCAGGTGCTCCTGTATGTTCCCCTACAAGGGCGTCAGTTCTAACAGGAAGGGTAAATGACAGAACTGGTGTGTTTGACCACGGATACGCTCTTAGAACTCAAGAAAAAACTATTGCTCAAGCTTTAAAAAAAGTAGGATATTCCACTGGACATTTTGGAAAATGGCATTTAAATGGTTTGAGGGGTCCCGGTGCTCCTATTTTAAAAGATGATGCTTATAGTCCAGGAAAATTTGGATTTGATTATTGGTTATCTACAACAAATTTTTTTGACATAAATCCATTAATGAGTAAAAACGGTGAATTTGTAGATTTAAAAGGAACTTCTTCAAAAGTAATTTTTGATGAAGCGCTGAGATTTATTGAGAAAAACAAAGAAACTAAGTCTCCTTTTTTTGCAGTGATTTGGGATGGTTCACCACACAATCCATGGCTTGCAAATGACAATGATAAAAAGTCATTTCAAAACTTAGATCAAAAAAGTCAAAATCATTATGGTGAATTAGTAGCATTTGATAATAATCTTGGGATTTTTAGAAAGAAATTAAGAGAAATGAATGTTTCAGATAATACCATTATATGGTATTGTAGTGATAACGGGGGGTTGAAAAATATAAATCCAGAAACAGTAGGTGGATTAAAAGGCTTTAAAGGTTCGATATGGGAAGGGGGTATTAGAGTCCCTGCAATAATTGAATGGCCATTAATGATTAAAAAAACGCAAACTACCGACTATCCGGCCTCAACAATGGATATCTTCCCTACAATTGCTGATATTGCTCAGATAGATAAATTAGATATGATCCAGCCCATTGATGGAATTAGTCTGTTGCCAATTATAAATTCAAAATTTGAGAAAAGAGAGATTAAAATTCCATTTAGATTCAAAGATAAGGGTGCACTGATCGATAATAATCTAAAGCTAATAGCTACTAGTTTGATAAACGAAGAATTTGAGTTATATGATTTAAAAAGTGATCCAAAAGAATCTAATAATCTTGCAAGTACCAGACCTGAATTATTTAAAAATATGAAAAGCGAGTATTTAGAATGGTCCTTATCTGTTGATTCAAGCGTCTTGGGTAGAGATTATCCGGAAAATACTCTATTAGACCAACCAGAACGTCATTTTTGGATGACAGATGATAGGTATAAACCTTACCTAGATGAATTTATTAAACGTCCGGAATACGAAAAAAGAATAAAAAGAATGAAATAAGGTTTATGGATCTAACATTATAGATTATAATATTAAATTTAAATATATGATACAACTATATATAACACTATTAACTGGTTTGATTTTTAACACTTATTATAAACCATCTAATGAAATTGAGCAAAATTTAAAACCAAATTTTATTGTTGTTTTTGTAGATGACATGGGATATGGAGATTTAGGATGTTATGGGCACCCAACCATTAACACTCCAAATCTAGATAAAATGGCCTACGAAGGTCAAAAATGGACTCAGTTCTACTCTGCCTCAAGTGTCTGTACTCCTAGTAGAGCAGGATTATTAACTGGTAGACTTCCAATAAGAAATGGAATGATTGGAAAACAAACTAGAGTTCTTTTTCCAAATTCAAAATATGGATTACCAGATTCTGAAATTACTATTGCAGAAAAATTAAAAGAAAGTGGTTATAAGACTGCCGCAATAGGAAAATGGCATTTGGGGCATAAAAAAGAATATCTTCCTCTTCAACATGGATTTGATTATTATTATGGTATACCATATTCAAATGATATGGACAGAGTTAATAGTGAAACATGTTGTCCTGGGTCACAATATTGGCAGAAATATGAAAATCAGAAACCGAAATCAACTAATTATAATGTGCCTTTAATCGAAAATAATGAGATAATTGAAAGGCCAGCTGATCAAACTACTATAACTAAAAGGTTTACAGACAAAGCAGTTGAATTTATAAAAAATAATAAAGAAGATAATTTCTTTATTTACTTGGCGCACAACTTACCTCATACCCCCCTTTTCGCTTCAGATAATTTTTTAGGAAAAAGTAAAAGAGGGTTATATGGAGACGTAATTGAAGAAATTGATCATGGAATAGGATTAATAATAGAAGAATTAAAGAAAAATAATCTCGATAAGAATACAATTGTAGTTTTCACATCTGATAATGGACCGTGGCTGCCGTTTGAAACTCATTCTGGCTCTGCAGGGCTTTTAAGAGAAGGGAAAGGAACTACTTGGGAGGGAGGCCAAAGGATTCCTGGAATATTTTGGGGAGCTGGAATAAAACCGGGAGTAATTAATGATTTAGGATCTACAATGGACATCTTCCCTACTCTATTAGAAATGTCAAAGACAACTATGGTTAATGACAGAATAATGGATGGGGTTAGTATAAAAAATACTTTATTAAAACATGAACTATCTAAAAGAGAAACAATTTTTTACTATCGTTCTAGAGAGATTTATGCAGTAAGGTATGGGGAGTATAAGGCTCACCTGATCACTCAAGGTGCTTATAATTATCCTAAAGGGAGTGATAAAAAAATTGTTTTAGATAAACCGTTACTTTATAATTTAAATATTGATCCCTCAGAAAAATATAATATAGCTGATAAGAATCCTGAAATATTAGTCGAGATAAATAAGATCATAGAAAAACATAAAAAAAATCTTAAGGCTCCAAAAGATTTACTTAAAGACAGAGAATTTGGGAGTTAAAATATTATTAAAAAATACTTTTTACATAAATGATTTTAAATTTTAATACAAGTTTTAATTCAAAAAAGAAGTTTAAATTTTCAGTACATTCAATATTGTATTTATTTCTTTTTATCTCTTGCAATCAAGAAAAAAAAGTAACTATAAGTCCAAATATTATTTGGTTGGTTGCAGAAGATCAATCATCAGAGTTTTTCCCTATGTATGGTGATTTAACAACTAA
>CESI01003166.1_pt1 | contig 12175 bp, 11 predicted proteins | sample 356301 | NCBI WGS metagenome assembly CESI01 (sample SAMEA2621423, study PRJEB7988) | marine metagenome | biome: marine biome (ENVO:00000447); feature: deep chlorophyll maximum layer (ENVO:xxxxxxxx); material: "saline water (ENVO:00002010), including plankton (ENVO:xxxxxxxx)" | depth 40 m | reverse complement strand
GAAATTTTGGAAATATTTGTGCTGGATTAATTGCTATGAAATTAGGTCTACCAATTGATCATTTTATTGCTAGTACCAATATTAATGATACTATTCCAAGATATTTTGAATCCCAGGTATTAAATCCAAAGCCAACAATCCAAACTATTTCAAATGCAATGGATGTATCTAGACCAAGTAATTTTGTGAGAATTCAAGAGATGTTTGAAAATTTTGAAAACCTTTCTAAATTTTTATCGTCTTATTCTTTTGATGATAATCAAACATTAGAAACAGTTAAAAAAATATATAATGATAAAAAATATATTCTCGATCCACATGGAGCAATAGGATATTTAGGTCTAAAAAAGTATTTAGATAATAATCCCAAAAAGATTGGTGTTTTTTTAGAAACTGCTCACCCTATTAAATTTTCAGAACATATCGAAAAAACTATTAGAATTAAACTTGATATACCTAAAAAAATCAATAAAATTTTGTCAAAAAAGAAAAAATATATTGATATTAAAAATTATAATGATTTTAAAAAAGAAATTCTTTCTTTAAAAATTTAATTAAATGAAAAACCCTCAGGAGGATTAATTCCTTTCAAGTGCTTTACAAAGTAATCCCATTTTCTTCTCATCATATAATTATTCATGTCTCCGTAACCATGTCTTTTATTGGGAAATAATATTAAATCAAAATCCTTGTTAGATTTAATAAGAGCATCTACAACTATCATAGTATTGGAAGGAGGAACATTGTCATCTAGCATTCCATGAGCAATTAATAATTTTCCTTTTAGATTATCAACTAATAATTGATTTGCTTGGATATCATAGTTAGTTTTTAAAATATCATAATCTGATTTACCATCTTGAGAGTCTAAATCTAATGGGCTTAATAAACCGTGCCATTTTTCTCCCCAATCTGCTTCATAATTTCTGTTATCATGATTTCCAGAACTTGATACAGCAACATCATAAAAATCAGGATATCTAAGTAAAGCAGCAGTTGAAGCGAAACCTCCACCAGAATGTCCCCAAATTCCAACTCTGTTTGTATCCATAGATTTATATTTCTTGGACAGTTGTTCAATGGCCGTGATATTATCGGGTAAACCATTATCACCCATATTTCCATAATATGCATCATGAAATGATTTTGATCTTCCCGGTGTTCCCATTGCGTCTACGCTAACAACAACAAAACCAAGCTCAGCTAATGCTTGAAAATCTCTTTTTGCAACATAAAATGAGTAATTACCAACACTCCCTGATTGAGGGCCTGGATATATATAATTTAAAACAGGATATTTATCATTTTCAGTGTAAAAACTAGGCACGTACATTATTCCAAATAAATCTGTTACTCCATCTCTTGCCTTAACAGAAAATTCAATTGGATTTTGCCAGTCATTTTGATTAAGTATTGATGAATCAGCCTTAGATAGTTCCGATATTAAATTTCCATCTCTATTTTTTAAAATTGAAATAGGTGGATTATTTGTTGAGCTATATGTTGTAACAAAGTAATTCCAATCTGGAGATGGAATTATTTTATGAGTCCCTTTTTCAGGTGTTAAGCATGTTAATCCAGTTCCATCAAAATTAATTTTATATAAATAAATATGGTATGGATTTCCTTCTTCCTTCCCTCCTGCTGTAAAAAATAACTCTCTCTTATTTTCATCAATATGAAGCAGTTTTCTAACCAACCAGTTTCCTTTTGTAATTCTATTTTTTAATTCTTTGGTTTTTAAATTATATAAATAAATGTGTCCCCAATTATCTTTTTCTGAATACCATATAAATTCGTTTGAACCAAATAACACTTTCCAATTTTCGTTACCTAAACCTGACTCATAATAAGTATCCACAGTTTCCTTAAAAACAGATGATACTTGCCCTGTTTTTGTGTCAGCAATTTTTAAATTTGCAATTTTATGATCTCTTGATGAAGAAATGAAAGCTAGTTTAGAACCGTCTTCACTCCATTGGGTATCTAATAATTCGCCACCTCTTCCGGCAATATGATCTGTTGTTGTGGACCTTTGAAAATCATTTTTCATATTAAATTTAATGACACTATTAGTTTTCAAATCAATAATCAGTCTTTCTATTTCAAAAATCTTTTTATCTCCAGGTAATGCATACTTCCAAGATTGGAGTTTGGGATGACCTACATTTGTTGTTGTTAAATACATTTCACCAACTCCTCTTGCATCCTGTCTAAAAGTAGCTATTTTATCAGATTTAGGACTCCATTTTAATACTGGACCATCAGTCTTAATCCAGCCAGCATTATTAGTAGCATATCCGTAATCTTTTTTGCCATCAAAGGTAAGTTGTGTTTTTTTATTTGTTTTTAAATCTCTAATCCAAAGATTATAATTATCAATAAATGCAACTAAATTTCCATTTGGGGAAAGAAATTCGTTTCTATTAATTTTAGGTTTAAGATTATTATAATACTCTTCATCAGCAATTGAAGTCTTTTTATTGGATTTTAAATCAATTTTAAAACTTTCAATTTTATTCTTTGCCTTTATCTTATAAAAAAGAAAATCTTCTTTATCCCATTTTTGTGAATTTAAAGTATTAAAAAGATGTTTGTTTAAATTTTTGGAAAGGTGTTTAGCAGCATTTTCATAATCATTTATAGAATAAGATTTATTTTCAATCTCATTGCAAGAAAAAAAACTAAAAAAGATGATTATCAATAAAAGAGAAGTTGTTTTTTTCATATTACTAAATAATTAATTTACTAACTTTTTATTAATGTAATAATTGTCATCAAAAATAAAATCCTCTGATTTTAATTTTAATTCTTTCCAATCTTTGGATGGGAATATCCTTATATTTTTTTCGTTAACAACTAATTCCATGGGCATTTCAAAATTATCGACGACATCTGACCATCTAAACTTTAGAACATTATTTTCTATACTATATTGTAAAGTTGGTATTCTATTATCTCTTAAATACTGATTAAAAAATGGATTTAAATTCATTTTCATGTTTTGAGAAATATAATTCTCAATTTGAGAAGTTGTAACGGTTTGATGATAAAACTCACTATTCAATCCTCTTAAAATTTGTCTCCATTTTTCATCATTATCTGCAATTTGTCTTAAGGTATGTAATATATTAGCTCCTTTGGCATACATATCTCCTGAACCTCTTTTGTTGACATTATAGGTGCCAATAATTGGTGTGGCATTTCCTATTCCTCTTCTAGTTCCAATTACATATTCGGATGCTGCTTTATTTCCATAGTGATAATCTAAAAAAAGATTTTCTGAATAGGTAGTGAAAGATTCGTGAATCCACATATCAGCAATATCTTTGTATGTGATATTATTTGCAAACCATTCGTGTCCAGCTTCATGAATAATTATATAGTCAAATTTTAAACCCCACCCAGTTCTAGATAAATCTCTTCCCAAATAACCTTGCCTGTACTTATTTCCATAAGTAACAGAACTTTGATGTTCCATTCCTAAGTAAGGAACTTCAACAAGTTTGAAACTATCTTCATAAAAAGGATATGGACCAAACCAATGTTCAAATGCGTCCATTGTTTTTATAGCATCTTTAAATTGTATTTTGGCTTTTTCTAAATTATAACTTAAAACATAATAATCCATATCTAAGTCACCTGCTTCTCCATTATATATTTCAGAAAAATTTACGTAATCAGCTATATTAATATTTACTCCGTAATTATTAATTGGATTCTTTACTTCCCAATGAAAAGTTTTTGAATTTTCTTTTTCGTCAATCTTAACTAACCTTCCATTAGAAACATTTGTTAATCCTTTAGGTACATTAACACTCATGAGCATTCCTTCAACTTCATCATACATATGATCTTTATTTGGCCACCAAACACTTGCTCCTATTCCTTGGCAAGAAGATGCTATAAAATGATTACCATTTATATCTTTAGTCCAAGATATTCCTCCGTCCCAAGGAGCTCTTACAGCTACTTTTGGATTACCTTCATAAAAAACTTTTAATTTATTTTTAGCTCCTTTTAGCTGTTTATCTTTTAGAGTTATAAAATGAGCATTACCATCGTGTCTAATTTCTAATTCTTGGCCATTTTGAAAAGCTTTAGTAAGCTTTAAGGGCTTTTGTAGATCAACTTGCATTACACTGTAAGAGTCGAGCACTGTATAGCTTATTTCGTTAGATCCAGAAATAGTTCTTTTTTCAGGATCCACTGTAATATCTAAATGATAGTATGTTAAATCCCACCAAATTCTTTCTTTAGTAATAGACCCTCTCAGGCTGTCTTGATGAGTGAAGTTATTTAAAGATTCTTGGGCTATTACAGAAAGATTAAAAAAAAGACAGACAATAATTAAGGAGAATTTATTATTCATAATATTTAATTGTAAAGTATATAATTTTCAACGAAATTTACACATATTTTAATTAAAATGAAAAAAACTATTCTTTACAATAAACATATTGATTTTGGAGCAAAAATAATTCCATTTTCGGGGTTTTTAATGCCGGTACAATACCATGGAATCAACTCAGAACATTTACATGTTCGAAATTCTGTAGGACTTTTTGATGTGTCACATATGGGGGAATTCTTTTTGGAGGGAGAAAAATCAACTGATTTACTCCAACTAATATGCACAAATGATATTTCTAAAATTGGTAACGAAAAAGCTCAATACAGTTGTTTGACAAATGAAAAAGGAGGTATTATTGATGATTTAATCATATATAAATTTAACAATAATAAATTCATGTTGGTTGTCAATGCAGGTAACATTAAAAAGGACTGGGATTGGATCAAAAATAAAAATGAAAAATTCGGAAACAAATTAGAAAACAGATCTGATAATATGTCTTTGTTAGCCTTACAAGGTCCAAAAGCTTATGATTTATTACAAAAAATAGTAGAATTTGACGTTAAAAGTTTAGAAAATTATAGTTTCCTAGAAACAGATTTAAATAAATTTAAAAATGTAATTATATCGACCACTGGGTATACTGGTTCGGGAGGATTTGAAATTTACTGTGATAACAAAGATGTTATTGGTATTTGGGAAATTCTATTTGAATTTGGAAAAGATTTTGATTTAAAACCAATAGGACTAGCTGCACGAGATACCTTAAGATTAGAAATGGGGTATTGCTTATATGGAAATGATATAAATGAAAAAACTAATCCAATCGAGGCTGGTTTGAAATGGATTACTAAAACTGATAAAGATTTTATCGGAAAAAATAAGATCTTATTAGAAATTAAAAATGGGCCTAATAAAAAACTTGTCGGTTTTAAATTAAACGAAAGAGGAATTCCAAGACATGATTATGAAATTTTCGATAATGATAATAAAAAAATTGGTGTGGTAACATCTGGAACAATGTCACCTATTCTTAAACAAGGAATTGGACTTGGTTATGTAGATATTAAAAACTCTAAATTTGAATCAGTAATCTTTATAAAAATCAGGGACAAAAAAATAGAAGCCTCAGTTGTAAAACTTCCATTTGTAAAAACATAATCAAGTGATAAAGGTTTTAATTTTTGGAGGTAGTGGATATTTAGGTAATACTGTTTTCAAAGAACTAAATCCATTTTATGATGTTTATTGTACGTATTTTAAAAATATCCATTTCAAGAAAAACAAAAGATTTTTTTGTTTTGATTTAAACGATGACTTTAATGGAATTGTAAAAAAAGTGAATCCAACTCACATAATTTCTTCTTTAAAAGGAGATTTTAATAAACAAATTTTATTCCACAAAAGACTTATAAATTACTGTGATGATAAGAACATTAAACTACTTTTTATATCCTCCTCTAATGTTTTTGATACGTTCACCAACTATCCTAGTTATGAAAATGATAAAACATTTTCCGAAAGTATATTTGGAAGATTTAAAATAAATATTGAAAATAAAATATTAAGAATGAAATCAAAAAAATGGGTTATCCTAAGATCTCCTATGATATTTGACAAAAACTCTCCAAGAATAAAAGATATACTTATTAAAACGAAAGAATCAATTGCAATAGAAGTATTTCCAAACTTGATAGTAAATATAAATTCCGCCAAAAAATTTGCTAAACAGATTCATTACATAATAAGTAGAGATATAAATGGAATTATACACCATGGGAGTAATGATTTAGTTAATCATGATGAATATATATTCTCAATTGTAAAAAAGCTAAATATTAAAAAAATTAATTATAAATATATTTATACAACTAATGATAATAGATATTTAGCGTTATTTTCAAATCAAAATATCTTTCCAAATCATCTACAGTTTAGTTATAATGAAGTTTTAAGAGAAATTGTTAAAAAATGAATTTTATAAAAATTTAATTTTAATATATCTTTGAATATATGGGAAGGGCATTTGAGTTTAGAAAAGCAAGAAAAATGAAACGTTGGTCAGCAATGGCTAAAACATTTACTAGAATTGGAAAGGACATAGTGATGGCTATAAAAGAGGGTGGCCCATCCCCAGAATCAAATTCTAAGTTAAGAGCAGTAATTCAAAACGCTAAGGCTGCTAATATGCCCAAGGAAAATATTGAAAGAGCCATAAAAAAAGCTTCTGATAAAACATCAGAGAACTATAAAGAAATCTTATTTGAAGGATATGGTCCATTTGGAATTGCTATAATAGTTGAAACTGCTAGTGACAATAATAATCGAACAGTTGCTAATGTTAGAAGTTATTTTAATAAATATGAAGGAAGTTTGGGTACTGCTGGATCAGTTGAGTTTATGTTTGATCGCGTGTGCAACTTTAAAATTAAAACTGATTTGGATATCGAAGAATTAGAATTAGACTTAATTGATTTTGGGATAGACGAAGTTATTGTAGATGAAAATGAAGTTTTAATATACTCTTCATTTGATAATTACGGCATAATTCAAAAAGAATTAGAATTTAGAAAAGTTAATATTATATCATCAGAGTTCGAAAGAATCCCAAAACAATTCAAAACATTAAGTGAAGAAAAAAAAGATAAAGTGAATATCTTGATTGAAAAAATTGAGGAAGATGATGATGTTCAAAATGTATTCCATAATATGAACTAAATTTAAGAATACTCCTCTATTTTTCCTTTTACTCCTTTAAAAAAACTTCTTAGATTTTTAAAATCATCCTCCATGTTTTCAGTTGTAAAAAATGGATCAGAAAATTTGATGTTTTTTTCTTTAAAATTTAATGTTGCGCTAACAATTGGAACAGAAGCTTTTCTAGCAATATAATAAAAACCTGTTTTCCAGCGTAAAACTTTTTTTCTTGTTCCCTCTGGGGAAATTCCTAATCTAAATTCAGACTTATTATTAAATATATCAGCAATTAAATCAACTGATTTTGTTTTACTTCCTCTGTCAACGGGTGTTCCTCCCACCCATCTAAAGAAAAGTCCAAATGGAAATTTAAATAACTCTTTTTTACCAATAAAATTAATTTGTTGTTTAATTACTTTTCTAATCACTATTGCAATAAAGAAATCTAACCAATGTGTGTGAGGAGCAACAATAACAATACATTTTTTAGGCAAATTCGAATTACCCAGTATTTCCCATCGGAATAATTTAAATAAGATGAAATCAGCTAATTTTTGCATCTATTATTTTTCTAGCATTAATTAAATCTTCCATAACGTCAATACCATGTCCTTTATAATCAGTTTGAACCATTTTTATTTTCTTTCCATTTTCTAAGAACCTCAATTGCTCCAACTTTTCTAATTTCTCTAATGTGGTTGATTTTGATTTATAATAATACAGTAAACTTTCTTTTCTAAAAGCATAAACTCCAATATGTTTGAAGTGTTTAATATTCTTGTCTTTAGATCTGTTGAAAGGAATTACAGATCTGGAGAAATATATAGCGAAGTTATTCTTGTCTACTACTACTTTTACATTGTTTGGGCTAAGTACGTCTGTCTCATTAGTAATTAGCTGCATAAGAGAAGCTAAATCAATATTTTTTTTATCATCATCAATGAAAACTGAAATTAATTTCTCAAGACTTGATTTATCAATAAAAGGTTCGTCCCCTTGAACATTTAAAATCAAATCTGAATTAATTTTTGAAGCAAATTCAGCAATTCTATCAGAACCATTATCGTGTTTGACAGAACTCATAAAAACATTTCCACCATTTTTATTTATTAAATTATATATAATTTCAGAATCTGTAATAACAAAAACCTCATCAAATAATCCTGAACTGATTACGTTTTGATATGTTCTTAAAATAATCGGAATTCCTCCTAAATCCATCATTAATTTTCCTGGAAGTCTTTCAGAATCGTATCTAGCCGGAATCATTGCTACAATCTTCATTGTTTATTTTTTTGTAAAAATACAGTTATATTTTTTATTAAAAACCAATTAAAAAAAGTTTACTTTCTGCTCTGGTAACTGCAGTATACAACCATCGCATGTAATCAATATTAGGGCCATCTTTAAGGTAGGGTTTTTCTATAAAAACAACTGGCCACTGTCCTCCTTGTGCTTTATGACAAGTGATTGCATATGAAAATTTAACATGAAGAGCGTTAAAAAATGGGTTTTCTTTAGTTTTTAAAAACCTTTTGTATTTCGACTTAATGTTTAAATAATCCTTTTGGATTTCTTGGTATAAAAGATTAGACTGTTCATAAGAAAGAGATGGCAAATCTGAGTCTAGTGTATTAAGAATAATAATTGTATCAAAAGGAGGTTGATTGATATAATCAACCATTTTAATTTTAACCTCTGCAAATTCAAATCCGTATAATTCTCTTATTCTATGAATTTCTAAAACTTCTATTATATCTCCATTTGCAAGAAAAGGTGTTTCTGAATCTGAGGATGTCCAAAAATAATTATTCTTTGTAATCATTAAAAGATCACCAGAACACACTTTATGTTCATGTGATAAAATAGTTTTTCTTATCTGTTGGTTATATTGATTTGCACGTTTGTTTGAACGCACAATTATTATAGAATTATCTCTTCCAATATCATTAAAACTGTTTTCTATTGACTCTTGAATTTCAAATCCATCATTAAGACTTACAATGTCATTGAATTTTTTAAATTTAAATTCTAAATCGCTATTTATTATACAATTTCTAATCAACGTAGCATTAAATAGAATTCCTGATTCTTCAGTTTGTCTAACTACATCACTAATTTCATATTCGTTAATTTTTAAATTATATGCTTTTTGTAAAAACTCAGAATCAAGAGCTGGACTAATAGTCTGATTAACAGGTGGAAGTTGAGCTGTGTCACCAATAAAAATTAATTTTGAATTGGTTTTAAAATCTGCAAAATCAATTATATCTTTCAAAAAAGAATTTTTTTTAAACATATCATTTGCATTTGAGAAATCTGAAATCATAGAAGCTTCATCTACAATAAAAACAGTATTTTTTGTTTTATTAGTTTTTAAAGTAGACTTAAAATTACCTGATTTGTCAACTTTTGAATAATAAATTTTTTTGTGGATGGTTGATGATTTTCTTTCAGTATATTTTGATAAAACTTTTGCTGCTCTTCCAGTTGGAGCCAGTAAACAAAAACTCATTTTATTAAAATGTAAATTTTCTACTAAAGTTTTCATTAAAGTAGTTTTTCCTGTACCTGCGTATCCTTTTAATAAAAAAATACTAATCTTATTTTTATTAAATAAAAAATCACTCAAACTTTCAATAGCCATAGATTGATCGTTAGTTGGCTCTAACTTAAAATTTTTCAAAAGTAATTTGTTAAATTCTATAGAATTCATGAGTTTTTTAATTTAAATAAATCTAATAATATTAATAGCTTTTTAGAATAAAAAAAAATTGTAGTTTTGTTTAAATATAATTAATTATACAATGAAATTTATACTACAAATAAAGGAATTTATACTTACCAATAGCAACAAAATTACAGCTGTTCTTTGTGTTTTAGCAGTTTTCTTAATTTACAAGAATATTTCTTCAATTTCTGCTCCTATAGAATTTAATAAAGTAAAAACAGAAAGATATTTGAAAGTAATTGATAGACTAAAAGATATTAGAAATGCTCAAATAGCATTTAAAAGTGTTAATGGTGTGTACTCTAATAATTTTGATAGTTTGATTAATTTCGTTGATACAGCTGAATACACGTTAATCCAAAAAAGAGATTCAAGTTTTTTAGAGTATGATAGGACTTATAGGATAGATATGCTAAGAGAAGTTGTAGTAATTGATACCTTAGGATTTGCCTCCGTAAAAGATTCTTTATTTGGAACGTCCAACAGATATAAAAATATGGCTCAAGTACCAATTAAAGGACCTGAGGGTTATAGTTTTTTCAAAATTAAATCTGAGATTATAAAAAAAGGGGATTACGATGTTCCTGTATTTGAAGTAAGTGTTTCAAAAGATATTGTATTGTGGGATCAAAATAAAGATCTTTTAAAGCAGGAAAAAAGTCTAATGTCAGTAGATGGTGTCAATGGTCCATCACTTGTGTTAGGATCTTTAGTAGAGGTTAATACCAATGGAAATTGGCCAACAACCTATGATGCAATCGCAAGAAATTAAAATAGAACCAAGTACAAGTCTTATAATTAAACTCGGTTCCTACGGAGTTACATTGGTTGTATCGGATAATTTAGATAATATAATAGAATTCAATCAAAAAGAATTTAAAGAGTATGTTGAGGACAGTTACCTCTGTGAAAATTTAGAATTATTTATAAAAGAATCTGATATTAATATTTCTAATATCATTAATGTTGAACTAATAGTTTGTAATAAACTATCCTCTATAGTTCCTAAAAATCTTTTTGAAGAAAAATTAAGCTTAGATTATCTTAAATTCAACTCCAAACTACTAAAAGATGATTACCCAGCTAATGATATGATAGAGGAAATTGGAGCGGTTAATGTTTATTTACCTTATATTAATGTGAATAATTATTTAATAGAAAAATTTGGGTCTTTTAATTACTACCACTACTCAACTATATTAATTAAAAAATTAATAAAACACAATTCTTCAAAGGATTTAACGCTTTACGCCAATATTGAATTAAATAATTTTCAAGTTCTAATTTTAAAAAACAGAAAGCTTATTTATTATAATAATTTTGATATTAAAGAAAAAGAAGACATTTTATATTTTATTCTATTTGTTATGGAGCAGAACAAAATTGACTGTAATAATGATAAACTTTTGTTATTAGGAGATATTCACAAAGAAAGTGATATATATAAGCTTCTAATAAAATTTATAAATAATATTGAAATAATGGATTTTATTGAAATAAATAAATCGAAAACTAAAAATATGGATAACAATTCAAAAGTTGATTATCTGTTAATATGAGAATAATCTCTGGAATAAATAAGGGAAGGAAGATACAAGCACCCAAAAACCTCCCTGTAAGACCTACAACTGATAAAGCAAAAGAAGCAATATTTAATATAATTAGTAATAAATATCAATTATCAGTATTATCAGTACTGGATTTGTTTTCAGGAACAGGGAATATAAGTTATGAGTTTTCATCTAGGGGATCAAGCAAAATTACTTGTGTTGAGCAAAATATTAAGTGTATTAATTTTATAAGATCTACTTGTGTTAAACTTTCATTAAATTTTAATATTATAAAATCCGATGTATACAGATTTTTAAATACTAATAATTTAACTTATGATATTATTTTTGCAGACCCACCTTACAATTTTGAGTACCATAATTATGAAAAAATAATTCTTCTAATAATTGAAAAAAAAGTATTAAATAAACAGGGATTAATAATTATAGAACACTCCAAAATAATAAGTTTACAAAATATTAAAAATTATAGTGAAACCAGAAAATATGGTGATTGTTGTTTTAGTTTTTTTAAAATATAAAATACTATATTCCAGTATTTTAAGTTAAATTATCTAAAGCTTTATGTTAAATATTTAAAAAAGCACTTATAGGCTTGTGATCTGATAATTTTTGTTCAATTATTTTAAAACTTTCTGCAGAAATAGACTTAGAAACAAATATGTAATCTATTCTTATTGGCATAAATTTAAACTCGTAAGTTGAGCCAAATCCATCACCAATTAAATTAAAAACATCATTTAATTCTTTTTCAATTTCTTTATAAACATAAGAGTGTTGAGTGTTATTTAAATCGACTGACAAAATTGTTTTATATGGTGA
>CESI01154801.1_pt1 | contig 12180 bp, 14 predicted proteins | sample 356301 | NCBI WGS metagenome assembly CESI01 (sample SAMEA2621423, study PRJEB7988) | marine metagenome | biome: marine biome (ENVO:00000447); feature: deep chlorophyll maximum layer (ENVO:xxxxxxxx); material: "saline water (ENVO:00002010), including plankton (ENVO:xxxxxxxx)" | depth 40 m | reverse complement strand
AATATTACAACAGTGTCATTCATAGAATAACCAACTATTGTCAAAACTGCTGCAACTATAGAAAGGTTAACTTCAAAAGAAAGAATAGAAAAAATACCAAGAGTAATAACTACATCGTGTATAAGTGCTACTATAGCACCAATACTAAATTGCCATTCAAATCTAATCCAGATGTAAAACAACATAGCACCTAATGCTAGCACTATAGCTGTAATACCTTGTTTAAGAAGTTCACTGCTTACTTTGGGCCCAACAGTTTCTACTCTTCTAAAATTTACTACTGAACTAATTTTTTTAGATATACTATTTTTTAAGTCAGTTATAAATTTTTTATTTTCATTTGCATTTTTTTCAAACTTGATCAAAAAATCTCCTTGTTCACCAAATTGTTTAACATTAACATCTCCTAATTCAGGTACATTTAATGAAGCTCTTATATCTTGAATTTGAATATTTTTATTATCAATTCGAATTTCTAATAAAGTGCCACCCTTAAAATCTACGCCATAATTTAGTCCCTTAAAAAATAAAAAAAGAATACTAACGATTACAGCTGACAGTGAAAAAATGTTAGCGACATTAAAAAATCTAGAAAAATTTATATTATTATTCATTATAATTTAAAATATTTTCCTTCCTTGTCATTTAAAACAATAACTGACGTTAGATGTCTAGCAATAAAATACGCAGAAAAAAGAGTTGTTATTATGCCTATACCAAGTGTTACTGCAAAACCTTTTACTGGTCCTGACCCAAAAATAAATAAAATAGCAGCAGCTATTAAAGTTGTAACATTTGCGTCTATAACAGTAATCTTAGCTTTGTTATACCCGGTATCAAATGCGTGTATAATTGATTTTTCTGTTTTTAATTCTTCTCTAATTCTTTCATAAATTAAAACATTTGAATCAACAGCCATACCAACTGTTAAAATTATTCCAGCTATACCAGGTAAAGTTAATGTTGCTTCTAGTATCGTTAATACTCCAATCATCATAATCAAATTTGCGATTAAAGAAATATTAGACACAAGGCCAAAGATTCTGTATTTAAAAAACATAAATATAATAACGAGTATAAATCCAACAATAAGAGAGAATACACCTGCATCTATTGAATCTTTGCCTAAGTCTGGACCAACAGTTCTTTCTTCAACAATACTAATTGGAGCAGGTAAAGCACCTGATCTAAGTAACAATGCCAGATCAGTAGACTCTTGAAATGAAAATCCACCAGAGATGGTGCCAGTTCCAGCGGTAATGGCCTCACGAATTTGTGGAGCACTGATTACAGAATTATCAAGGACAATTGCAAGTCTACGCCCAACATTCTCCGTAGTAATTTTTCCAAATTTTTGAGCTCCAAGTCTATCTAAAGTGAAGAGTACTATAGGTTGGTTCGATTGATTATCGAATTGTGGCTGAGCATCAATTAAATTATCCCCACTGATTACAACTCTTTTGTTTACTATAAGTTCCTCATTATTTTCTGACAAAATTAGTTTTTCAGAACCAAAACCATCATCTTTTGAAACAAGTCTAAATGTTAATTGAGCTGTTTTACCAAGAAGTTCTTTTACTCTTTCGGGATTATCAATACCAGGTAATTCAACTAAAATTCTTTTATCACCCCTTTGTAAAATAGTAGGCTCTTTTGTTCCAACATCATCAATACGCCTTCTAATAATTTCTATAGATTGCTTTAAGGCTGCGTTATTTAAACTTACTAAACCAAAGTTAGAAAATTTTATAACTACTTTATTTTGATTAAATTCAAGGTCTAATTCAAACTTATTATATTCAGTAATAAAATTGTTAACTTTATTATTTTGTTGTTTAAAAAAAAGATTTTCAAATTTATTTTGTTTCTCTTCATCAATTGTTAAAGAAATAGAATTTGTTGATATTAAAAAATCTTTAAAATTTATTTTATTTTTATTTAATAACTTTTTAATTGGAATAACTTTAGCCTGAAGTTTTTGATTAATTAAGGGTTCAGTGTCAATCTCAAGTAAAATGTATGAACCACCCTGAAGGTCTAAACCTAGGTTAACATTTTTATCTATTAGATTATTATTTTTAAAATTTAAAGATGCAAAAAAAATTGTTGTGATTAAGATTAAGTATATAGTTAAAACTTTAATTTTTGTAAAACTAAGCACAAAAAAAATTGTTATTTGACTTCTATTTTTTTAAGCAGACTTGTTATTGTAGATTTTATAATTTGAACTTTGACATTGTCTCCTAATACAACTTCAATTCTGTCGTCTTCCATCACTCTCTCAACAGTTCCAATTATGCCACCTGATGTAATAACTTCATCACCACGTTTAAGACCAGCAACCATTGCTAAATGGTCCTTTGCTCTTTTTTGCTGAGGCCTAATTAAAAAGAAGTAAAAAATTACAAATATTAAAATTAGAGGTATAAATTGTGCTATTCCTTGTCCATTCATATTGAAAGATTAAATATAATATCTAGAATATTTTAACAAGAACTTAATTAAGAAAAACTATATTTTTTCCAAATTGTTCATATATTTTCTCAATACAGGAGGAATCGATACGGTACCGTCTTGATTTTGGTAGTTTTCAATCACAGAAATCATTAGTCTTCCCACAGCCAAGGCTGAACCATTTAGTGTTGAAACAAAATCTGTCCCTCCAGAAAATTTATATTTAGCACTCATTCTTCTTGCTTGAAAAGTTCCACAAGAAGAACAGCTTGATATTTCTCTAAATTTATTTTCAGAAGGTATCCACGCTTCAATATCAAATGTTTTCTCCGCACTAAAGCCCATATCTCCTGTGCTTAACAAAATAATCTGGTAAGGTATTTCCAAGAGCTTTAAAATTTCCTCAGCACAATTAAGCATTCTATCTAGTTCGATTAATGATTTTGATGGCTCAACAATACTTACTAATTCTACTTTGTAAAATTGGTGCTGTCTCATCATACCTTTTGTATCTTTTCCATAACTTCCAGCTTCTTTTCTAAAACATGGTGTTGCAGCAACATATCTCAGAGGTAGATTTTTATACTCTATAACAGAATCTCTAACCAAGTTAGTTAAGACCACTTCAGCTGTGGGTATAAGAAATTTTCTATCATCATTTTTGTTCAGCTTAATTTCAAATTGGTCTTCTTCAAATTTTGGCAGTTGGCCAGTTCCAAACATTACATTTTCATTAACAAGTAATGGTGGTGAAACTTCTTTATATGAAAATTTTTGAACGTGTATATCTAACATAAAATTAATTAATGCCCTTTCTAAAAGAGCAAAGTGCGAGTTTAAAATTACAAAACGGGAACCAGACAATTTAGATGAAGTTTTGAAATCAATTTGACTAGTCTTTTCTCCAATTTCTATGTGTGACTTAATGGTAAAATTAAATTTTTTTATATTTCCGTTCTGTTTTATAATTTTATTTGATTTTTCGTCTCTACCTATAGGCACTTCATCTTTTGCAATATTTGGTATATTTGAAAGAATTTTATAAATTTTGTTTTGTTGTATAATTTGATTTTGTACAATCTTATCTATTTCTTCAGAAAGATTTTTTGATTTTACAAAGTTTGAAGGATCTTTTGATTTAGATAATATTTTTTTTTCCTGCTCTTTTTTTTCTTTTTGTTGAATTAAATCTCTATTTTTTTCATCAAGAATAATTAATTCGTCAAAATTTATTAAACTATTTCTCTCAGAAATTTTTTTTTTAAAAAAATCTAAATTTTTTCTAATCTCTTTAATATTATGCATCTTTTTTTTCTATAAATTTAACTGTAAATATGGATAGTTCATACAATAATAATAAAGGGAGTGCCAAGCCAATTTGAGTGATGGGATCAGGTGGTGTTAAAATTGCAGCCAATGCAAATATTATTACTACAAAATATTTCCTTCTTTCACGTAAGTATTCAGAATCAATAATTCCTATTCTAGCTAAAAGACTTAATATAACTGGAAGTTGAAAACTAATACCAAATGCAAAAATTAATCTCATTATTAAAGACAAATATTCATTAACTTTTGCTTCTAACTGTATTGCTATAACACCTGGCTGTGCAACCGTTTCAAAACCTAAAAAAAATTTTATAGCTAACGGCATTATTAAATAATACACTATACATCCTCCTAATATAAAAAGTGTGGGGGTAGCTACTAAGTAAGGCATTAAAGCTTGTTTTTCTTTCTTATATAAACCTGGGGCTATAAATTTCCATAATTGAGTTAGAAAAAAAGGACTTGATATAAAAAAAGCTGCGAAAAAAGCAACCTTCAAGTAAGTTAAAAAGGCCTCATGTAAAGCTGTAAAAATTAGTCTTCTATCTAAATTTTCTGATAATACTGCGTCTGCATATGGTTTTACTAGAAAACGATAAATATCAGTAGAAAAAAAATAACATATAATAAAAAGTAAAATTAAGAAAATGAAAGATCTGACAAGTCTAGATCTAAGCTCTGTTAGGTGTCCAACAAAACTACCAGTATATTCATTTTGATTATTTTTTTTTTTCATTCGGATCAATTTTTTTTGTAGTAGAGTAATTTTTTTTTTTTGATATAATGCTTTGATTGGTATTTTTGTCTAGATTAGTTATTTCATTAATGTTTGACTGAACATCTGAAAAATATTTTTTAACTGTAGTCGACCATCTACCTAATTTTCTTAAAACTATTGGAAAATCTTTAGGTCCAATTACTAGAATAGCAATAACTACTATAATTAGTAGTTCCAACCATCCTATTTGAGGCATTAAAATTAATTTTTATTAGAATTATCTTTGTCGTCTGTTTTGTCAATATTATCTATATTGTCATTAGGTATTTCATCGGACAGACCTTTTTTAAAACTTTTTATTCCTTTTGCAACGTCACCCATTAAAGAAGATATTTTACCTCTTCCAAATAAAAGAACTACTAACACTACTACAATCGCTATTTGCCAAAAACCAGGAAACATAGATATACTATACACATAAATTCATTATAAATAAATATATTAAATTAATCAGAATTAGGCGTTTCATCTATCGCTTTTTCTATATTTGAGTAAATATCTTCTTTTTTATTTTTTGTCTGTTCTTTAAAAAATTTTCCAGTGCCAAAAATTGATGCTTCAATAGTAGCTGTGTCTACTAGACCAGCAGAATTAAGTTCGTCTACAGTGGGTAGATCAGTTAATTTTTGAATATTAAAATGATGTAAAAAATTTTCTGTTGTGGCATATTGAATTGGTTTACCGATAATGTCTTTTCTGCCAGCAGGTATTACCCAGTCTAACTCTAATAATATTTCAATAGTGTTTGTACCAAAAGCAACACCACGTATTTCCTCTATTTCAGACCTTGTAACTGGTTGGTGGTAAACAATTATCGCTAATGTTTCTATGGTAGCTTTAGATAATTTTTTTTCTGTAGATTTTTGAAGTGACATTAAATTTACAAGGTCTTTTGAGGTTCTAAAAGACCATTTATCCTTGATGCAAATTATATTTACACCTCTAGTACTATAATCTAACTGTAATTTATCTAAAATTTTTCTTATATTGTTAGTACTCTGAACTCTTTTTTCTATTGTTTCAATGTCTAAAGGCTCTGATGCTGCGAACAATATTGCCTCTACTTGTCTTTCCAATTTACTTAGATTTTTTGGAAATGTAACAATATTATCTTTTTTTTTAATTATTTTTTTCATTTAATCTATTTTTTTAATCATTAATTTATCAAAAAACTTCTTTTGCATTATATTTGTTAAGCCCTGTTTAGTTAATTCTAAACTTGCTGAAAAAATTCCAGCAATACCACTTCTTTTAAGTCTTTTGTTTATAAAAAAATCTTTAGGGATTAAATCTTCAATATCTTTCCAGTCAGAAATTTTAGCAAAATTATTCTTAATATGTTTTATTCCTTCTTCAGTAGTAAAAACCGGAAGTTTTGGTATGTTGATAGTTTGAAAAGCTTTTTGCATTTTTATTGTAGAATAAGTTTTTAAAAGCTCATAAAGACTAACTCTGTAAACAGGATTATTAATGGACCTAATTCCACCTTTCATACCTCTATAAAAAATATCTACACCTATTCTATTCTTTTTAATTAACTGATCAGACAGGAGTCTTATGAGTTCTAATTTCTTTAGCTGAAGTTTTAGTTTTTCAGCGACTTCTAAGGCTCTAAAATCATCATCTTCGTCCTCAGGTAAGAGTAATTTAGACTTTAAATAAGCTAGCCATGTTGCCATAAGCAAATATTCAGAAGCAAGTTCTAAATTTAAATTTTTAGCACCTTTTATATATTCTAAAAATTGATCTGCTAATTTAGTTATAGATATTTTTGTTAAATCAACTTTTTGAGCTTTAGCTAAATCTAGCAATATGTCCAATGGTCCAGAATAATTAGGGATTTCAATAGGTATGGTATTTTTTTTTATTGATTCCATATTTCAATTTTAACTTAAAAATTTATAAAGTTCTGATGTTTTTTTTCTTGTAAATCTATCAATATATGGTGTTTCTTTGAGCAATTTTTTTATATCTTGAGTTTTGCCAGCACAATATAAAATTAAGTTACAACCAGCATCAAGTGCTAATTTTCCATTTTTAACTATATCATATTTTAGTGCTTTCATTGAAATATCATCAGAAATTAAAATTCCTTTAAAGTTAATTTCTTTTCTAATTATTTTTTTTATTAAAATTTTAGAATGTGTATTATTATTTTTTTTATCAATACTGCTATATAAAACATGAGCTGTCATAGCAAAATGACTGTCTATTTTTTTGAAGCATTTAAAATCATTTTTTTTTAAATAAGCTAGACTGTTTTTAACCACAGGAAGTTTTAAATGACTATCTGCATTAGCTTTACCGTGTCCTGGTATATGCTTAACTACTGTTGAAATCTTATTTTTTTTATAAAATTTAACACACGACCTACCAAGTTCATTAACTGTTATTGAATTTTCTGAATAACTTCTATCGCCAACAATCTTATTTGCTTTTTTATAGTACAAATCTAGAACTGGCGATGTGTTAATATTGATCCCAAGATTACGAAGTTTAGTAGAAATTGAGTCTATATAAACCTTGTATATTTTTAAGCCAATTTTTTTATCTATTTTATAAATATCTCCAAAATATTTTTGATTAAATAAAGAATTATCTAAAAAGCTTGAAAGTCTTGTAACTCTACCACCTTCTTCATCAATTAAAATTGGGTATAATTTATCATTCATTACCTTTCGAATTGAACTAGTTAATTTTTTTATTTGTTTTTCAGATAAAATATTTCTCTTGAAGAGAATAACACCCCATGGTTTTTCTCTTTTAAAGATGTTTATTTCCTGAATTGACAAAGAAAAACCTGAAATACTAATAATTGCTGCTTTTCTAATCATTTTTTTTAAAGAGTTTCCAAAAGTTTCTTTTTGTTTTAGTGTTTTTATTTTCAAATCCTGAATTAAACTCAATTACATCATTTGTATCGTTGGTTAAAACTGGCAAATTCACAATATCATTTTGAATCACTTGTTTGTGCGTTGATCTGTTTTTTTTAATTTCATATCTTTGATTTTCAGAAAGATAAACTTTAAAGATTAAAAATAAAAAAGAAATAGACAGTAGAAATATTATTACAGATAAAATGTTTTTAATCATTACATTTTAGACGGTAAAGAAACATCCAATATACGCATACCATTTTCTACAGTTTGAGCCACAAGTTTTATTATTAAGAGTGTATTATTATTTTTTATTTTTCCATTAATGATAAATTTATAATTTGGGTCATCGTTACCTTTACTCCAGTAAGAGTGAAAAAGAGTTGCAAGTTCATACAGATAAAATGGTATACGATGTGGTTCAAACTTAGTTGAAGCAGTTTCTATAACTTTAGGCCAATCTAAAATTTTTCTAAATATATTTAATTCATGCGTATTTAAACTAAAGTTATCATCTTTAGTTTCAAAAATTTTATTTTTATCAATATTAAGTGTTCTAAACAAAGATGATATTCTTGCATAAGAATATTGAACATAAAAAACAGGGTTCTCTCTTGTTTTTTCTAGAACTTTGTCGAAATCAAAATCTAACTCAACGTCATTGCTCCTGTTTAACATCATGAAGCGTATCGAATCTTTATCAACTTCATTTAAAAAATCACGTACAGAAATAAAATCTCCTGCACGTTTAGACATTTTATATGGTTGCCCATTTTTAAAAAGCTTAACAAGTTGGCAAACACGGCAAACTAAAGAAATTTTATTATCTGATAGAGCGCTAGTAGCAGCTGAAATACGTTTTATATAACCGGTATGATCTGCTCCTAATATATTGATTAGATAATCATAATTCCTAGATACTTTATCGGCATGATAAGCTATGTCATTAGCAAAATATGTCCATGTACTATCATTTTTTTGTAGAGCTCTGTCAGTGTCGTCTCCAAAAAGAGTAGATTTAAATATTAATCTTTTAGTTTTTTTCCACTCTTTGTTTTCTTCACCTTTTGGTCGGCTTAGATAACCCTCTTCAACAAATTTTTTATCTTGAAGAAATTTAATCGATTTAGATACTAAATTTTTTTCTACTAAAGATTTTTCCGATACAAAATTATCATGAGAAATACCAAGGGATTTAAGATCATTTTTTATTAGAAACATTGATTGTTTGAGTGACAATTCACTTAGTATAGGAAAAATTTTTTTAAAATCAGTTAAATCTATTTTTGGCTTTTCATTTAAAATTTTTTGAGCAATATCAACAACATAAACACCTGGATACAAATTTTTTTTATTTGTAAATTTTTCCTTAAATTTTATTTCTCTTAATCTTAAAAAAACTGACTCGGTAAAATTGATTATTTGATTTCCGTAGTCATTAATGTAGTACTCTTTTGTAACTGAATTTCCATTAAAAATTAAAAGATTTGCTAATACATCCCCATATATAGCTCCACGCGAGTGACCTATATGCATGGGTCCAGTTGGATTGGCAGATACAAATTCTATATTATATTTTTTTTTTTTAATAGAGCTTGCTCCATATTGATTATTTGTTTTTAAAATTTCTAAAATCAATTTTTGATATGTTCTAGAATTAAATCTAAAATTTATAAACCCTGGACCTGCTATTGATATTTCTGAAAAATCATCAATTTCTTTTAAAAGTATATTTTTAATAAGTTTAGCTAGTACGACAGGTGATTGTTTGGTTTTTTTGGCTAAAACTAATGCAACATTAGATGATAGGTCAAAATTAAATTCTTCTGGGGGTACTTCAATTACAATACCATCAATATTCATATTAGAATCGATATTAAAAACTTCAAAGTTTGAAAGAATTAAATTCTGAATTTTTTTTTTATATATATGAAAAATATTCATTTTAATAAATTGTATAAATTGATAGCATATCTGTCTGTCATACCTGCAATAAAATCACAAATATTTCTTTCAATATTATTTCTTTCATATATTGATTTTTTAATAAATTTTAAAGGATTTTTTTTTATTTTTAAAAATAAAACTTTAATTATTTTCTTACCATGATTAGTTTTTTTTAAAACGTTTTTACTAAAATACATTTTTTCTTTTAAAAATGATTTTATAGATCTGTCAAATAATTTCATTTCTTTTGAAAAAGTTACAATAGGGTTTTTAGAGTCGTAAATATCTTTTATTGAATTAATTTTTTGTTTTTTAATATTTTTTTTTGTATTTAAAATAATGTCATTTACCATTTCATTTACAATATCTCTAACAATTTGTCTTAGAACTAACTCTTCACCTTTTATCTTAATAAATTTTTTGTGTTTGCTTATTATTTTAGAAAGAGTAGGTATATTTTTTAAATCTTCAATTGTATAAAGTTTAGCTCTTAGTCCGTCTTCAAGATCGTGACTATTATAAGCAATATCGTCAGATATTGAAGCAAACTGCGCTTCTAATGAAGGACTCGTTAAATAATTAATTTTATTTTTAAAAAAATTTTTTCCCAGAATTTTATCAAATTTTTTATGATTTAGTATTTTGCCATTATGCTTAACCAAACCATCAATAGTTTCTATTGATAAATTTAATCCATTAAAATTATAATATTTATTCTCTAGAAATGTAACAATTCTAATGGTTTGTATATTGTGATCGAAACCACCAAAAGCTTCCATACATTCGTTTAAAGCGTCTTCCCCAGCATGACCAAAAGGTGTGTGTCCTAAATCATGAGATAGGCTTATCGTTTCACATAAATCTTCATTTAAATTAAAATATTTTGCAAGTGTTCTGGCAATTTGGGCAACCTCCAAAGAATGTGTTATCCTAGTTCTGTAGTGATCGCCGGTAGTATTAACAAAAACTTGCGTTTTGTGTTTAAGTCTTCTGAATGCAGTTGAGTGAATCACCCTATCTCTATCTCTTTGATGTGGTGTACGTAAAGAACTAGATATTTCAGGGTGAATTCTTCCTATAGATTTAATTGGGACTGCTAATTCAGAGTATCTAAAAAATGTTTTTTTTTGCATAAGAATAAGTAAAATTGTATAATACATTATTTAAAAAAATATGACCAATAAAATTGAATTTACAAAAGAAGCGAAAGCCCAGATAGAAAGAATTATTATTGAGCAAAATAATGATTGTTATTTCAGGATTTCTGTTAAGGGTGGTGGTTGCTCAGGTTTTAAATATAATTTTTCTTTTGACGAAAAAGTTGAAAAAGATGACATAGTTTTCAATAAAACTATTATAGACAGTAGCTCATTAGAAATTATAAATGGTTCAGTTGTAGACTATCAAAAAGAAATGATAGGCAGCTCATTTGTAATAAAAAATCCACAAGCTGCCTCTTCATGTGGATGTGGCCTATCATTTTCCGTTTAAATGAAAATAGCATCATGGAACGTCAATTCAGTAAGAGCTAGAATAATAAACGTTTTAGATTACCTAAAGAAAGATAAACCAGATATTTTATTCCTCCAAGAAATTAAAACTGAAAATATTAATTTTCCTTCTAAAGAGTTTAAAAAAATGGGTTATGATTCATACGTATTTGGTCAAAAAAGTTACAATGGGGTTGCTTTTTTATCTAAAATTAAAATAGAAAATATTGATATAAATTTTATTAAAGACGATCTTAAACAATCTCGTATTATAACTGGCGACATACAACAAAAAGAAAAGAAAATAAAACTCATTAATATTTATGTTCCAAATGGGAATCCCATAAACACCGAAAAATATGAATATAAAAAAAATTGGCTAGTTAAATTTTTAAAATCAGTTAAAAAAACTTTATCCGTCGAAAATAATATAATTATATCTGGGGACTTCAATATAATCCCTGATGAAATTGATGTTTACGATCATAATAAATATTTAAATGATGCGTTGTACAAAATTGAGATTAGAAAATATTTTAGAGAGTTGATAAATTTCGGTTTTAAAGATGTTTTTAGACAGCTAAAAAAAAATAAACAAGAATATACATTTTGGGATTATATGGCTGGGTCTTGGCCAAAAAACTATGGAATGAGGATAGATCATTTTTTAGTTTCTGATAGTTTGTTAGAATACATAAAAACAATAAATATAAATACAAAGCCTAGAGGTAAAACAAAACCATCCGATCACACACCTATAGAGCTAGATATTATTTAACTCTTCCATACATATCTTGATATCTAATTATATCTGTTTCTTTTAAAATTTTTCCTAATTGAGCCTCAACAATTTTAACTGGCTCATTATAGATATTTTCTATTCTGTGAATTGAACCTTTTGGTACAAAAACACTATCATTGGTTTTCTTAAAAAAAGTTTTTTTCCCGATTGTAATTTTTGGTCTACCGTTAGTTACAGTCCAATGTTCAGATCTATGATGGTGCTTTTGAAGACTAATAGACGACTTACTATTAACAGTTAATTCCTTTAATAAAAAATTCTCGCCCTTAAAAAAGTTTTTATAATTTCCCCAGGGTCTAATATAGGTATTTTTTCTTATTGATGATTGACTTGTTTTGCTTTTTATAATTTTAAATATTTCCTTCCAGCTACCAAGATCGGACCATATTAAATTTAATTTGATAAAATTAATTTCTTTAACTTTTTCTAGAATAGCATAATCAAAAGATATTGCTTTTAATTTTTTAAAATATTTTTTATCTAAAGTAATTATTTTTTTTTTTT
>CESI01084869.1_pt1 | contig 12196 bp, 10 predicted proteins | sample 356301 | NCBI WGS metagenome assembly CESI01 (sample SAMEA2621423, study PRJEB7988) | marine metagenome | biome: marine biome (ENVO:00000447); feature: deep chlorophyll maximum layer (ENVO:xxxxxxxx); material: "saline water (ENVO:00002010), including plankton (ENVO:xxxxxxxx)" | depth 40 m | reverse complement strand
AATTGCACCATAAACTCGTTGAAAATTTACTTGTAGTACCTAATACACTTGTAAAATCTCCTAAATTTATATGGTCATCTGCTCCATCAAACTGCATAGAATAAACATTGTCTACTTGAGCTAAACCAGCAGCACCAGAACAACCAGAAATGTCAGTATCTCCAGACCAACTTTGAGCAACAGAACTATCTTTTTGAGATTTACCCCAATTTATAGTATTGTCGCAAGCTCCTTGCCCCCAACCTATGGTATTATTTTTTGCTCCTTTTCCCCAAGTTTCACTCATAGCCTTAATTTATCACCCACCCTCCAAAATTATCTTGTGATTCTGGAGAAATATCTGCATTTGAATTTGTGTAATATTCGCTAAACTTACTAGAGGCATTAAAATTTAAATAATCAATTAGTCTCGTGCTGTAGTACTGAGCCGAATCTCGTTCTTTTTCAACTAAATAATCAATTTCATCTTTAGATAAACTTTGAGCATTTTCTGCACTATTTCTGTAAACTCCACCATTGGCAATTGTTATACTTAAATAGGGTAGTGCATACATCATTGAGTAGTGAATTAAACAAGGTTTAATATAAGTGTCAACTAATTCTAAATAATCTCCTGTCAATGTGTTTCCAGTAATATCAGCTTTTAGTTTTTCGTATAAATCCGTGCCAATTAACCTTTGAATATCAATGTCCTGAGCCATCTGTATTGACGGTAGTAGCTTGTCCGTATCGACGTTCCCGTTTGCACCTGTAAAAGTCAATAAATCCTTTCTTTGTATGAATAAAACTTTGCCCATTTATTTTTTCTTTTTAGTTCTTGGGTTTTTATAACCATGATTAGGCATATCGTAAGGTCGCATTGCTACTTTTTTGTCATTATCTTCGTATTTAGCAGCTTTTCTTTCTCCATCGGCTATTGGTAATGAATTAATCATTTTTCTAGCTTGCCCAACGCTTATTTTTTTGTTGTTTTTTCTTAAATATATGTTACGAATCCAGCCATGTTTACAGTTTGCACCGCCCTTATACAGCCAAATATTATAAGTCGATTGACCAGTAGCTGCTAACTCAGAATTGGCAGAGCTTTCTTTGTCTAAATCTTCTTTTCTATAAACTTTTTTAGCTTTTACCATTTTTCGACAAAACTCTCTTCCGTTTTTGCTTACTTCTGTTGGAAAATATTTGTATCTAACTTTAAATAATGAAGTGTCTTGTTCGCTTGTTTTTGCTGGGCTAGATTTTAAAACATTTGCAAATTCAAAGTGGCTTAAAATACCATCTTCATTTTCTGTTGCTTCTTGTGTGTCAATTAGCTCGTAACCTTCAATATCCTCGTTTTCACCGCCTTCAATTAAGTTATCTGCTAATATGTTAAGCTCTTCATCTTTTAAGCCCTTAAAACAAGTTTTATGAGATAACATTTCAATCTCTGTTTCTTCATCTACCTTAACGCCTGTTTCTTCTTCTATTTCATCATCGCTCCCAACAACATCTATATCCATAAAGTCCAGAGGGTCTAACGTTTTAAAATATAGATTTAAAGAAATTCCGTTTGCTTCTAAGATTTCATCTAAACTTTCTATAATTAAGTCTTGATAAGGCTTTATAGTTGTATTACTAAACAGTTTTTGAGCGTTTTGTATCTCTTCGGCATTACTACCTAACCCACCACCAGACAAATCTCTTAAACCAATCAATAAAGGGCTTGTTACTCGGTGTGTAAGCATTATTTTTTTAGAACATTCCTCACTTAAAAAACTGTAATGTTCTGGAGCATTATTTAAAGGGATGTCATCGACTGTTGTCTTTTGCTCGCTCGAATGATTGAATGCCACGATTACTTTTTCTCCAAAACCTCCCGAAAGTTTGTTCATTACTTGGGATTTTATGGACTGCATTTTTTCCTCTGATGGGATTCCACTATTGAAATTAATCACTTTCGTGCCAGAAAAAGAATTTTGAGCATCTGTGATTAAATAGTCTGAAATTTCGGATTCTAACGTGGAATAGGAAGTAGTATAATCTGCTGGACTATAATAAAAATAGCCTGTTACATATCTACGAATTATAAAAACCTCGTTTCCTTTTCCTTTTGTGCCAAATACAGGAATTTTAGTTAACTCTGTTGTTCTGTTAACCTTACTCCAATCAGAAGCATAATAATAATTTAAAATATCTCCATTCTCATCACATTTTTCAGCTCTTAAAGTCTCTCTTGGAAAATGTTGTATTTTATCTATCTTACTGCCTTTGTAAGTTATTTGCAAAGCAGCTTCTCCCAGCATTTTTAAATCTAATGTTAACTTTCTTAAATCTTTGTCTTTTAATAAACCTTTCATCTGAGCAAATTGCTCTGGCTTTTCGCTTGCATCTGTTGCCTCTAAACCTCTTCCAAATATTTGTTGAGATATTCCAGTGATAACACTTTGATTTGTTGTGCTATTCATAAAACAATCAATAAGACTTTGGTAATAATCATTGTCATCGCCAATGCCAATCCAATCTCTGTTTGTTTCTTCAGTTATTGTTGGTTTATCGTATTGCCCTAGTTCTATTAAATGTAAATTGTTCATTTTGTTTTGGTTTAGTTATCGGTGTAGTAAATAAATTCGTTTGCTCCTGTATCATGCTCAGTAAACAAACCATTTGTCATTTCATAGGTTTTTTCTGGTTGGTTAGTGCAGAAAATCATATCTCTAAAAATTAATTTATTGTCAGTTGTGTTTTTAATTTCTAAAGTGTAGAAAGAGTTTTCTAAAAATGCTTGTGTTGTTGCGTAAGTATTATAAAATTTTAAAGCATTTATTGTTGGGTTAGAATCTGTAAAAAGGATTTTATTTTTATTCTCAGATTTAACAACTAGACTATAGGTTTTAGCTCCAGAAATATCCTCTCTAGGAATAAAATTCATTGTGCCGCCTGTTGTACTTAATATCTGCATCTTAATTTTTTAAAAAAAAGGGGGATAAAAATTAATCCACCCCCCTCTAACACCAGTACCATGTACCCTAAGCATAGTACTAACCAAACATCCTAACTATTTGTTCCTAGAACAACAGTTGCACTTGCTCCAGAAGCTGCCCAAGGGTCTATCTCAGTAGCTCCAGCTACAAAATTCGGAGGTAAAATCTCAGAAGAGGCAAATGTCAAAGTATAACCCGCCATATCACCAAATGCTGCTCCAGATACTAAACTTCCACCACTTACGCTACATCCATTTTCTTTTCCAACCAATACAAAATCATTGTTGTTAGTTTGGACAACTATTACAGGTCTCCCGTAAGCCAGTAATTTTACTTGTACATTATCTTCCTTAGATAATTTTTGAAGGTTTAAAGTCAAAGTACTTTCAAAAAAAGTTGTACCATTTTCAGGTGAACTTGTTATTGAAGTCTCTAAACTATTTGCTCCAGTTAATTCATACTTATAAGCAGAGAAAGTTCCTGTCATTGCAGTAATTTCATCAGCAGTTAAAGTATATGTTTCTATATCTCCGTAATCCACGAAGTAAACATTTTTGATTCCTCCGACAGAATCTTTACAGGGGACTAGCCTTCCAGCACTTAAATCGCACGCCATATCTATTTGTTTTTCAATGAGTTAGAGCAATAACCTTAAACCATTACTCTAACTAAGTTTATATTTTATTTAATTAATTTATTTATTTATTAAGCGTGATAAAGAACTATTTCTGAACCAATAGCATATTGGATTCCTGCTGTATATCTCATTATTACTCTAAAATTCTGTGAACCTGTTGTTGGACTCATATCAATTAGTCTTGCAGAATTTTGGTCGTTTAAAATTCCAGTTCCAAAAAATAAATTTGATTTTTGAGTAGCCATTGCTGTATCGTCATTCATTCCATTAGCAACGAATAATTTAACACCATCAAAAGTTAAAGGTTGGTCACCATACCACATGTGTGACTTAGCATCAACACCAGAATTAGTAGCAGCAAATCCACCTAAAGCTCTTACGTAAGCTCTTGCAATATTTTGACTGATATAGATGTGCATATCGTCTTTTCCATAAAGAGCTGACGGAATTAAGTCGACAATATCTCCTAATTTTTCAACTACATTAGCAGCAGTAACCGCAGCATGACTAGCAACATCTAAAACCGTTGCATCTGCTATAGCTAAAGGAACAAAGCCATCAAACTGTCCTTCTGTGGCGTTTACGCCTTCCCAAATATTCGTTTCAGTAGATGCATTTACCATTTTGGCAACGTGTCCCATAATGTAAGCAGTAAAATCTTTTGGAGGATTGTTATAAGCAGAATAACCCATTGAAATCGCTTCCCAAGAATCTAACCATTTTTGTGTACAGAATTCAAGGTTTACTTGAAATTCCTCTGGTTGTAATATTCTTTCAGTAATATCAACTTGTCCTGTTGGTGTAAAGTCGCAAGTGCCATTTTTAATTACATTAGCATCTGTTGCTAATTTTTGCATTACTTCTTTATACTTAATATTTTGCAACACTTCAATACCACCTTTAGCGATAGTATTTCCTTCTAAAAGTGCAGCAGCTAAAAAACCAGCAGCAGCTTCACCTGCGTACGAGCTTGTTATATTTGTTGTTGTAGCCATTGTTTATTGTTTTGTTTTTGTTTTTAATTGTTGTTTAACCTTTTATAAATTCTATCCATTTGGGTATCTGTATCATTTTTGGATATCTGGAAATTGAATTTTTTATCTTCTTTTTCTGGATTGTGTTTTAAGGGTTCAACAACTTCAACATCGGCAGACAACTCTACTTCTTCTTCAGTTTGTTGGTTTGGTAATTCTTTTGGTGTTTCTTCGCTTAATTCATCTTTGGATAATTCCTGAATCATGCCTTTAATCTCTTCTAATGCTGATGTAAATTCTTCTTTAGTTACATACTCTAGAACAACTTCTTCTTCTTCAGCTTCTACTTCTACTTCAGCCTCTACTTCTTCTTTAATTTCTTCTTTTGCTTCTCCTATACTGTCAATTAATCCTTCTTCAACAATAATTAACTTTCGGCCATCTTCCATATCATACTCGCCAACTGGCAAAGCAATGTTTTCGTCATCTTCTGATTTTATGAAAATTGATTCTCCTTTTGCAAAGGATTCGGCAACTAGAACAGTTCCGTTTTCGAGTTTTACCTCTTCTAATTTTATAGATACTTCGTCAGAAAGTTGTACTCCTAGCACATCTTTGACCTTGTTTAATAGTTCTTGAGCTTTCATATACCATTAATCCGCAGATTATGGCACATTGATATACTTTTTATATAACTTTTTTATTATACTTTACCAATTCCTTGGTTTATGATACCGCCTTGACAACATTTACTGTCATAAGTTGTACCATTATCGCATAAACACCCCCTTTTTCCACCAATAGGAGATGTTTTACTTAGTGTTTTATTACTTTTTTTCTTTTTCCTCATCTTATTTAACCTTTACACAGTTTGGCCTTCTTTTACCTTTTATAGTTTGATAGCCTTTTTGCTCGTATCCATCCCAACAAGGGCTTTTAGTTTTCTTAGCTTCAATATTATGCTCCTCACAAGGCATGAACCAATCTTTATTCTCAAAATTATGCACATGAAACCCCTCACAATTAATAGTTTTAGCCATTTCTTCTGCTTTTTCTTGTGTGCTATAAGCAAGTCTGTCATTTATAATTGCAAATTCATCATTTATCACCTCGCTATATAACTCTGTTTTATCTTCGTCTAATAAACTTAAAATAGTATTTAGCTTAGTTTGAGCTTCAACTTCTTTAAAGTCCTGAGAATGGCTTAAAGTGGCCTTATCTGCAAAAAATCCTTCTATACTATATCCGGTGTACAATCCGTTTTTAACACTTTCCCACACTTTGTCGTCTTCAATTTTCATAGAAATAACCCAACTACCAACAGGAGCGTCTAAATCATAAATAGCAGATTTATCTTTTTCAGAATCTTCGACAATCCAACTTTCAAAAACTGTTAAATTATTTGCTTTCATTTCATGCTCTAAAGTTGCATTAGACTGGTTTCCCTTTTGAAAAAATAATTCGCTTGCTCTTCTAATAGTATCTTTAGAAAAATAAACATAATATGTTTCTTCTCCGTCACGCCTAAAAATTGGCTTATTTGGAATCAAGGCAGCCCCCATTACGATTCTTTTTTCTTCATCTACTTTTGCCAATTTAATTTCTTGGTCTTTTAAAGCTACCCATGAACTTTCAATGGCTGGCATGGAGACTAAGGATACTGCATCTACTCCAGAAACCTCATTCTCTTCATCTAATAATAATTCTATAATTTTCATTGTTTTTTGTTTTAAAATGTTGCAGTTTGAATTGTATTATTTTGCAATTGTTGTGCTGTTGTTACAGCTCCAGCTACTACAAATGCTTGTACTGGTTGTTGACCATTAAGGGCTTGAGAAACTTGATTTATTCCGCTAGTACCAACAACATTAAAACTAGGTGGTTGGCTTGGGGCTGTTCCACCACCACCAGATGGAGTTGGACTTGACGATACAGAAGCAGAAGTTTTATTTGGTTCATATTTTTTTGCTGCAATCATAGCTATTTGCGCTGCGGATGTAATACTAGCAAAAGCAAGAGAGGCAATACCAGCTGGATTTGGAACCGCACCAATAGCAATAGGGGCTTGAGCTAAAGAAGCAGTAATTGCTTTTCCTCCATCAATAACAGCCATCCCTAATTGTAAAGCCTTATTAAAATTAAATTGTTGTTTAGCTGCTTTTAATTGCTCTCTGCTTCCTTCTTTTAAGTTTTTCATTCTGTGAGCAAAAGCTGCATCGCCTAAAGATTGAACCATATTTAAACCATTGGCAGCGATTTGTAAATTAACATTAGCTGTTTGAAGTTTTTGTCGTCTTTCTCTCTCCGCAGATGCTAATTCAATTGCTTCCTTTTTTTGTAAATAATCTGTCTCAATTGCTAACCTTTGTTCCGCTGAATAAGTTCCATCAAGAATAGATTGTTCAATAATGTTTTCTTTATTCCAAAGTAAATTCTGTAATTTTAATTGTTTCTCTCTTTCAATTTCATTAACAATAGCTCCAATTTTAACCTCAGTTTGCAGCTTGCTTGCTTTTTCTGTTTTTGCTAAAAAATCCGTTTCAAATTCTGGCTCTTCTTCCTCTTCTTCTAAGCCAAATAAATCTTCTTTTATATCAATTTGCTCTAATAGTTTTTGATTTAATTTATTAGTTATTTCTATTTCCTTGACAGCTTTTTTCTCTTGTTCAATTCCTAAAGATTGAAGTCTTTTAATTTCTTTATTTATTAAAGCAATTTTTATATTTTTTTTAGCAATTGCTGGTTCATCTACTTCAGACATTTTCTTGGCTTCTTCAAGTCGTTCTTTCTGTATTTTTATTAAACTTATTGTTTCCTTAGTTAATTCTCCAGTTGCTCCAGAATTGTCATCTGTCTTATTAGTTGATTCTTCTGTCGTTATATTTAAACGCTTCATTAAAGCATCTTTTTCTTCGGTGAGTTTATTTGTCAGTGACTGTTCATTGTTATACTCTTCCTCTGCATCGTTTACAGCTTTTATTTTAGATTTTAAATTGTTTTGCTTATTTATTAAATCAGATATTTGACCAATTTTAAGTTTATTTTGTCCGTTGCCTTCTAATCGTAATTTGTTTTGCTCTAACTCAATTTCGTTTAATTCTTTTAAAATTTCATTTGGTGAAGTTGCTTTTATTTTAATGTTTAAATCAGAAAGTTCTTGTTTTAATTTTAAACCGTAATTTTCAGCTGCTTGTTGTTTTTCATCTAGTTTCAATCTTCTTTTTGCAGTATCTTCGGCTTGCTCTAAAATTTCCTCTTCTTTTTCTTGAATTATAATTTTATTAATTAATGATTCGTTTACTTGGTCAATAGCTTTTTTTAAATCTTCTGTTGATGTTGTTTCCGAATCAATATCTTCAAGATATTTAGGATATTGTAATTTTAGTTCTTCAATTACCTTTACTCTGTCTCTCTGTGCTTTTTCTAAATCTTCTTCACTTATTGTGCTGTCTTGCATTTTAACATCCAGCCTGTCTAGTTCTGCTTCTGTTTTAAATAATGCAAATCTTTCTTTTTCTAAAGATTCAGATAGTTTTGTTGTTGGCGTTATGAAATTTAATAATGCTGTTGTTGCCTGAACGATGCCTCTAGCAATGCTACTAAACAAACCTTCACCATCTTCAATAGATAATAAAAACCCTTCCCAAGCAGAACTTAATTTAGTTGTATCTCCAGCTAAGTTGTCGAGCCTGACTTCTGCCATTTTATTTGCAGCCCCAGCAGAGTTTTCAAATGACCTTGTTAACGCTTCAATTTGTGGTCTTTTATCAGATAAAACTAAAAGAGCTTTTCCTCCTCTTTCTCCAGCCAACTCCATTGCGGTTTTTAAACCATTTGAACTGTTTCTGATTTTATCTAAAGCCTCATTTAATGGAAGTCCTTTTTTATTTAATTCAACAAATGCTTTTGATAATTGAGTTCCAGCTCTGCTTCCTTTTATTCCGTTATTTGCTAACACACCCAACAAAGCAGAAGTTTCTTCTACGCTTCTATTTGTTGCCTTTGCTGCTGGAGCTACATTTTTAAAGGCTTCTGTTAAACTAGAGAAATCTAATGCACTTTCTGAGGTACTTGCAGCCAATACATCAACAACCCTTTGAGTATCTTTAGCTTCTAATCCAAAAGCATTTACTGTTGACCCTGCAAGTTGAGCAGCTTCTGCCAACCCTACTTCCATTGAAGCTGCTAAATCAAGAGTTGCCTTTGTTGATGCTAAAATTTGTTTTGTACTGAAACCCATTTTGGCAAATTCAGTTTGAAGTTCACCAACTTCAACTGCTGTAAACTGAGTGGATGAACCAAGCTCTTTTGCTGAATTAGACAAAGCATCTATCTCGGCTGTAGTTGCTCCAGAAACAGCTTTTAGAGTTGACATTTGCTTAGCAAATTCTGCCCCTTTTCTAGTAGCCATAACAAACAAAGAACCTAGACCAGCAATTGCACCAACTGCTCCACCAATAGCTAATGCTTTAAAAGATGTTCCCAAGTTTTTAACTTGACCAACTGCTCCCTGTATAGACGAAGGCAAAGCATTAAAAGCAGAATCAACTCCCTTTATACTTTTAGTAGCTGACTTTCCAGCATCTACAGTATTTTTCTTAAAACCTTTTATGCTTTTATCAGTCTTTTTTATAGACTTGTTAGCATCTCCAGTCTTAATTATTAAATTGACTACTTTTGTCTCCATTCATTCATTTTTATTTGTTCTAACCCCTCTTTAATAGTCATTGGAACTTTGTTAATCCCTAAAGCAATATTTATATTTTTATCATAGAGTTTATTTTCTCTACAAAATTTTAACATTTCAATTATTGTTTTCATGATGGCTCGTTTAATAGTTCAAATGATGTTTCACCACTTTGTAGTTTAGTTGTCATTTTGTTTATTGTGTAAGCTCTAGTTCCTACAACTATTAAATCATCTAAGGTTAGATTTAACAGTATTTTTAAAGGAAGTATTGAGTTACATTTATAAATTCTGGTAGCCTTGTTAAATACTCTTGTTATGTAGTTTGTGTAATAGCTTTGAAATAAGCTGTTATTAATACCGCTATAATCTGTTAATGTGTAAGTGTTTATTTCACTACCAAAGTTTAAGTTGTGAGTAGGTGGTGTTGACGAAGTTCCTAATTCATTGCAAACACTTGGAATCCAATAATCATTAATAGAATAATTTGTTCCAGCTGTACATAATGCGGCATAAGTTTCAGGTCTTGTACTTTCTAAAAAATTAATAGGGTTTTGATTTTGTTGATTTATCCCATAAAATAAAAGAGGTTGCCCAATACTAGGATTTAAGTCGTCATCCAAGAAACTTCCAATTTGCACAGTTGAAAAAACACCGCTGGTTTTATCTTGTAATCTTTCAAACAACATTTGTTCAAAAGGAAGTGTTATTTTATATTGATTTTTCTTACTTGAATCTCCTATGTAACTAAGTTCTCCATACTTTCTATTGTTTTGAGTTAAAAAAGTCTGGGCTAAAATGCTTTTAGGTTCGCTGTATTCCAAATCAACATTTCCAAATGGTAAAGCCTCGTTAACTGAATGTTGGTCTGTCTTTGTGTATTGGGTAATATCGTGAGTATTTCCGCCAGCATAATAAGCATCTAATGTTTTTACAACTACCTGACCATTAAAATCAATATAAGCAGTTAAGTTAAACGCTCTAAATAAGCCATTTAAAAAATCTTTTATTTTTAATTTTGGGATTTGCTCAGTTATTACAATTGTAGCTGTTGTAACAATACTAGAGGATTGAGTTACATAATTTGCAGTTAGTCCAAAATCTCTTCTTCCTGTAGATGGGTCGTAAAATGAATGTTCTAAACTTAATGCAGCACTAAAAGAAATTACATCAACACTTCTAACCCTTGCATATAGCCTCCTAGATTCATTTAGGTTTAAAGAGTTAGACTGCCCAAAGCCATAGCCAATAGCCAATGAATTAACTCCAGTTAAATTACTAGAAACTGATACAATTGTATCTGTTAAATCATCAACAATTTCAAGAGTGTAAGGAATAGAATTTGAGCTAGGGGTTATAGTAACAGAAAAATTAAAACCTTCTTCCGTTGGGTTTGGTGGTGATGCGCTAGAAGAAAATTGTTGAGTTAAAACATAAATGCCATTATTAAATTGGACAGAATCGTAAACAACGCCATTAAAATGATTACAATTAGCTGTGGGGCTACAATTAAAAGAAGTGTTTTTTAAGTTTACTAATAAATCTCCTGTTATTCTACCTTTTGAACGGTGCAACCATAAATATAAATTAGTCATTGCAGCAGAGTTAAAAAACTCACCAGTTTTAAATGTTATACTATACTGTTGTTCAATTGCTTTTATTATGTTTTTAATAGGAATAGCGGGTTTTAAATCTTCTGGAACTATTCCTCTTTGTGTTCTGTTTGCACTATTTGTGTAACTTATATTAAGACCGTTAGAATCATTATTAGTATTATCATAAATATAACTCTGTGAATGTGCTATTAATGGATAAATTATCGCATTTGTATAAGTGACGCCATCAACAGCTATATTTTTCCCATTCTCTAAAGCATCTTTTACATAATCTGAATCTGCATTATGATTAAAATTATTTAACCATACTAAATCGCTTAATTGGTTTTCGTTAATTTCATTTTTAAATTTTACAGTATCGCCAAAAAACGTGACCTTATACAATGATGGATTTCCCTCTTTTAAAACAACTTCATTTAATTGAATTTTCCCAAATCTAAAATGTAATTGATTTAGTTCTATTCTAGCATTGCAAAATATATTAGCATCAAATCCAATTATATCAGGATTATACCAATGTTCAAATATTTTATTGTTTGTTTTGGATGCTGGTAGATTAAAAGTTTTACTAAAATCAGTAAACAGTTTATCAATGTCTTGAACATCTTGTATTACTTGAGTTAAAGTAATTAAATCTTCTTCCATTAAATCAACTCTTGCAAAATCTTGGATTGTTGATGTTTCTCTTAATTGTGGCTGTATGTATAAAACTACTTTTTGCACTATCTAATGTTGTTTACTAAAGCAAATGATTTATCAAAATTCATTGTGTAATTTATTAACCCATTATTTAAACCAGTCTTTTTATCAAATGAACTTTCTTTTAAATTAACTGGATAAACAACATTGTCAGAACCTATTAGCCATACATATTCACTAACCATTAACTCCTCAAAATATGGATTCATTAATTCGTTTACATAACCACTATTTAATGTTATTGATTCAACACCATTTGAATTAAATGTTTTATTTGCATGAGCATTAGAATTATAAACATTATATGCATAATCTTCTGTGCATGAACCTTCTTTAAGACTGTAACTAACAGACCGTGCTTCAAATATGCTTCTATTAAAATTCTCGCTAGTAGTGTTTAAACTTTCACTAGATTTTTTAAAGAAATACAAATCTTGAAAAGCTCCCCACCTATTTAAGAAAACAATTTTGTGAACTGGATATTTACACTCTTCAATTTGCTCTACATTTATTGTGGAAGCTACTCCATCAACTTCGTATCTTATAAAATTAATTTCTTGGCTTGTTGTTAAATAAGAAGCATAATTAATTTTCTGGTTTGCGTTATCATTATCAGAAACA
>CESI01014424.1_pt1 | contig 12244 bp, 11 predicted proteins | sample 356301 | NCBI WGS metagenome assembly CESI01 (sample SAMEA2621423, study PRJEB7988) | marine metagenome | biome: marine biome (ENVO:00000447); feature: deep chlorophyll maximum layer (ENVO:xxxxxxxx); material: "saline water (ENVO:00002010), including plankton (ENVO:xxxxxxxx)" | depth 40 m | reverse complement strand
TTTGTTCGCGTAATTATTTTTTGTTTGCTTGCTTGATGTATTTTTCCAAAGCCATAGTCATGGAAGGTGTTTCAGGTGATGGAGCGGTGATGTTACACTTCAACCCTGCTGCCGTAGCTGCTTTAACGGTAGAATTCCCAAACACTGCAATTCGAGTGTTGTTTTGCTTAAATTCTGGAAAATTCTTGAATAACGAATCTATCCCTGACGGACTAAAAAATACTAGAATGTCATAAAATACATCTTCTAAATCAGATAAATCGCTTACTACTGTTTTATATAGAATAGCTCTTTTCCAGTTTACCCCTAAAGCATCTAATTCATTTGGAATTAATGGTTTTAGTTTGTCTGAAGAAGGCAATAAAAACTTTTCCTCTTTGTGTTTCTTAATCAGCTTTATCAATTCAGGAAAAGTTCTTTTCCCTACATAAATCTTACGTTTTCTGTACACTACATACTTCTGTAAATAAAAAGCTACTGCTTCAGACTGACAAAAATATTTCATCGCATCTGGCACTTTAAAACGCATTTGCTCTGCTATTCTAAAGAAATGATCGACAGCATTTCTACTTGTAAGAACGATAGCAGTAAATTTTGACAAATCAATTTTTTGAGCTCTAACCTCTTTTGAAGTAACTCCTTCGACATGGATAAAAGGTCTAAAATCAATTTTAACTTTCTGTTTATCAGACAAGTCAGAATAGGGAGATGTTTCTGTTTTTGGTTCTGGTTGGGATACCAAGATTGTTTTCACTTTCATAATCTACTTCTATTTTATTTAAAATATCAATCTAAACAAAACGAATAGCGGTGCTAATTCGAAGGCGCAAAGGTACAAAATAAAATAAAATAACTCTTTAATAATCAGGTTTTTGTTATTGATTAAAATTAAAGAAAATCTTAATGAAAAAAGTACTGTAAAACCTGCAAATAAGAAATACTGATATTGAAAAGCATAAAAATAAAACACATTTAAAAAGAACAAGCCAACAGAAATAGAATAAAGGTACCCGCGTTTAGAGGTCATGAAAAATGACAACTTTGAGTGAAATTGAAAGACTGAAAACAATGCAAATACAACTAAAAACCTCAGCACCACATAGCTAAACAAATAAGAAGTACTCAACAAGTAGTCTTCTAATAAAAATACACTGCTTTGTTTGAATTGGTTGACTAAAAAAAAGGTGGTTACAGAAAGCATTAAAAAGGTAAACAATGAAAATCCTGTATGAAAAAAAGACAAAGCCCAATAATTCTCCTCCGCCTCTATTTCAAGGAAGCCCTTGTTGAAAAGAGAAGTTACATAACCTTTTAATTTTGTTGTTGTAAAAAGTTTTAGAAAAAAAAGTAATAGTATAGAGAATACAAAAATTAACGTGATCCAATTGTTTGACAAAACGCTTCTCTGAAGAGCTTCCATACCTTCTTTTTTGTAATTAAGATTAACACAAAATTAGTCATAAAAAAATGTATATTTGTGCATATTCTCACACATTTTATGTCTGACACTCTAGTTATTATTCCAACCTATAACGAAAAAGAAAACATTCAAGCGATTATAGAAGCTGTCTTCAAGCAAAAAAAGAGGTTTCATATATTAGTTGTTGATGACAACTCTCCAGACGGAACTGCTGAAATTGTAGAAAGGCTAATCACTCAATATTCTGATGCTCTTTTTATTGAAAAAAGAACAGGAAAAAATGGGCTTGGAACAGCATACATTCACGGCTTTAAATGGGCTATTCAAAAAAAATATGACTACATCATTGAGATGGATGCAGACTTTTCTCACAACCCAAAAGATTTAGTAAGGCTTTATAATGCTTGTGAAAAAGGAGGTGCTGATGTTTCTATAGGGTCTAGATATTCACAAGGTGTAAATGTTGTAAACTGGCCAATGAAAAGAGTGTTGCTTTCCTATTTTGCTTCAAAATACGTTCGTTTTATTACTAGAATTCCAATTCATGACACTACTGCTGGATTTGTCTGCTACAAAAGAAGTGTGCTTGAAACTATTAAACTCAATAAAATACGCTTTGTGGGCTATGCTTTTCAGATTGAGATGAAATTTAAAGCTTGGAAACACAACTTTAACATTAAAGAAGTTTCTGTAATTTTTACAGATAGAACTGAAGGAACCTCTAAGATGAGTGACGGAATAATTTATGAAGCACTTTTTGGTGTAATAAAAATGAGATTTAAAGGCTTACGATGAACACCTACCTAATAAAAAACGCAACTATTGTAAATGAGGGGGCTTCCTTTCTTAGCGATATTCTGATAGAAAACGGATTTATAAAAAAAATAAGTGCCTCCATTACTGTAGACGCTATTCCTATAATTGATGCTGAAGGAAAGTATCTTATTCCCGGGTTAATAGACGATCAAGTGCATTTTAGAGAGCCTGGGCTAACTCATAAGGCAACTATTGGCACAGAAAGTAGAGCTGCTGTTGCGGGTGGGGTTACTACTTTTATTGAGATGCCTAACACAGTGCCTCAGGCAACTACGCAACAACTATTACAAGACAAGTTTGATATTGCAGAAAGCACCTCTTTTGTTAATTATTCGTTTATGTTTGGTGGCACCAATGATAATTTAGAAGAATTGTTGCAAACCGATCCAAAAACTGTGGCAGGTATTAAGCTGTTTTTGGGTTCATCTACCGGAAATATGTTGGTAGACAATCTTGAGGTATTAGAAAAAATATTTTCATCTACTCAACTTATTATCTCTGTTCATTGTGAAGATGAGGCTACCATCAAAAAAAATACGGCGCACTATAAAGCACGCTATGGAGACGATATTCCAATTGAATTACATCCAATTATAAGAAGTGAAGAAGCTTGTTATTTATCCTCTTCAAAAGCCATTGCTTTGGCAAAAAAAACAGGAGCTCGATTGCATGTTTTTCATTTGTCTACCGCCAAAGAAACCAGCTTATTTAGAAATGATATCCCTTTAGAAGAAAAGCAAATTACCGCTGAAGTTTGTGTGCATCATTTATGGTTTTCTGATGAAGATTATAAAGAAAAAGGGACTCATATTAAATGGAATCCTGCGGTTAAAACCGCTCAAGACAGACAAGGGTTGTGGGACGCGTTGTTAGATGATAGAATAGATATTATTGCATCAGATCACGCCCCTCATACTCTAGAAGAAAAATCCAATTCGTATTTAAGTGCTCCTAGCGGAGGGCCTCTTGTTCAACACACTCTATTGGCCTTATTAGAAAAAGTTAACGAACAGGTTATTACTATTGAGAAGCTTGTTGAAAAAGCATGTCATAACCCAGCTAAAATTTTTCAAATAGAAAAAAGAGGCTTTGTTAGAGAAGGTTATTTTGCAGATTTAGTATTGGTAGATATGAACGCGCCTCAAACGGTGTGTAAAGAAAACATCCTATACAAATGCGGATGGTCTCCTTTTGAAGGAATTACTTTTTCGTCTAGTGTTACCCATACGTTTGTGAATGGGGTTTTAATGTATGATCGCGGAGTTTTTAATACCTCCACAAAAGGAAAAAGAATTACTTTTGATAGAGTATGAAAAATAGAATCACTTCTTTAATATTAATCGTTCTTTTTATGTCTTGCAAAAGCAATACAATCTATGATGAGCCCTTAGATCTCATTCCGAAAGACTCTATGATGATGTTGTTAAAAGATTTGTATTTGGCAACTGCTGCAAAAAGTATCAAAAACTCAAGGCAGCAGAAAAAAGTTTCCTACACCACCTTAGTTTATAATAAATACAACATCGATAGCCTTCGGTTTAATTCTAGCAATCTTTATTATACCTCAAAGATTGATGTTTATGAACCTATGTTAAATGAGATAACAGCAATCTTGAAAAAAGAACAAGAATTTTTTACTGAAGCTAAAAAAATAAAAGATTCTCTTTTCAATGATTCTCTGTTAAAAATCACAGATAAAATAAGAAAAGATCGTAAAATAAAAGATTCTAAAAAGCTTGACCTTTTAAGAAAAAGAAAAAAGTTTAAAGAGTTTTCAAAGGAAAAACTACAGTAAAAAATCATTCTTTACCTGATGAATCACAGCATCAATATTCTCAAAAGTGATGTTTAATTGTATTCTACATTTTTCTGAAGAATAATACGTTTTTCTGTGTAAGGTTTTTGCGGTATACTTACTCATTCTTGTTTTTCTTGCCATAATTTTAGACAGCAACCATTCCCATCTCCAGAATAAACTTGCTTGCCAAGACTGAACGCATCTTGTTGGTTTCTTCTTTCCGAAAGCTTCTGCTATAGAAAATAGCACTTCTTTAAAACTTTTATTTTCAGATACCAGAATAAATCGTTCGTTTTTACAATTGCTCTCCATTAACTGAACCATCGCGTTAATAACATCTTTTACTCCAACAAAACCGGTTACCCCTTCAGAATAAAATTGAAATCCTTTATGAATTTGCGAGAACATTTTTCCTGAACCTGAATCCCAAAAACCACTCCCTAGAATAACCCCTGGATTTACAATAACAACATCAACTCCTTCTTGACTAGCTCGCCACACTTCTGTTTCTGCACCATATTTGGTAATGGCATAGCCATTGTTTTTTTGATTACCACCCCAATCATTTTCTTCGTTAGCAAACTCTTTTTTAGGATCATCTCCAATCGTTGCTATAGAACTTACAAAACACAATTTTTCTACTTTGGCATCTATCGCTAAATTGGCAATAATTGCGGTGCCATGGATGTTTACCTTTCTCATGGTTCTATAATCTGCAGGATCAAATGAAATGACCGCTGCACAATGGTAGACTTTTTTTACCCCTTTAAAAGCTGGTATCATAGACGGTACCTCTGTAATGTCTGCCTGAACCCATTCTATGTTGGCAAATAAATCTTTGGCAATATTGGTGTAATATGAAAATACTTTTTTAGTTTTTTCAATACTCTCTGAGGTTCTATAAATGGCTCTTATGGGTTCATTTTCTTGAGCTAAACGAACTAACAAATGTGAACCAACCAACCCTGTGCCTCCTGTAACTAAAATCATAGCACGAATTTAGTTTATTTACCTCAGAAATGTATCTTTGCTTTTTATAAAGAAAGAAGATGACAAATTTTGTTGAAGAGTTACGATGGCGAGGATTACTGCATGATATTATGCCTGATACTGAAGCACACTTACTAGAACATGCTACGGCTGGTTATATAGGATTTGACCCTACTGCAGATTCACTGCATATTGGTAGCTTGGTTCAGATATTAATCTTAAAGCATTTTCAAAATGCTGGGCACAAACCTATTGCCTTAGTTGGAGGTGCAACCGGTATGGTTGGAGATCCATCGGGTAAATCTGCAGAGAGAAATTTGTTGGACGAAGCTAGTTTGCAAAAAAACATTGAAGGTGTTAAAGCACAATTGGGTAGGTTTTTAGATTTTAATGCTACAGAAAACCCTGCTGAATTGGTGAACAACTTTGATTGGATGAAAGACATTTCTTTGATAGATTTTGTAAGAGATACAGGGAAGCATATCACCGTAAATTATATGATGGCTAAAGATTCTGTAAAAAAACGCTTAAGTTCTGAATCTAAAGTAGGAATGAGCTTTACAGAGTTTACCTACCAACTATTTCAAGGCTATGACTTCTATCACTTGTACAAAGAAATGGATTGTAAGTTGCAAATGGGGGGGTCTGACCAGTGGGGAAATATTACCACAGGAACAGAATTGATTAGAAGAAAAGCCCAAGGAAAAGCCTACGCCATTACCGTGCCTTTAGTTACGAAAGCAGACGGTACAAAGTTTGGTAAAACAGAGGGTGGAAATGTGTGGTTAGATGCCAACAGAACCTCTCCTTATAAATTCTACCAATACTGGTTAAATGCCTCTGATGAAGATGCCGAAAAGTATATTAAAATTTTTACTTTTTTAGATAAGGAAGCTATTGAAGCTCTAATTGTAGAACACAGAGAAACCCCACACCTACGATTGTTACAAAAGAAAATTGGGGAAGAAGTTACCATAATGACTCACGGCCAAGAAGCTTTTGACAATGCGATTAAAGCTTCTCAAATTCTTTTTGGAAAGTCTACTTCTGAAGATTTAAAATCTTTAGATGAACAAACCTTTTTAGATATATTTGAAGGTGTACCTCAGGCATCGGTTTCTAAAGAAGACATTGATAACGGATTAGATATGATTGGCGCCTTGGCTGCAAAAACAGGATTCTTAAACTCTAATGGAGAAGCCAGAAGAGCCTTAAAAGAAAACGCAATTTCTGTGAATAAAGAAAAAGTAAAAGAAGATTTTGTGATTTCTACTTCAGACATTATTGCTAACGCATATGTGTTGCTTCAGCGAGGGAAAAAGAATTATTTTCTGTTAAAAATAGCTTAGTTAATGTAGAGGCGATTCTACATTACCATTAAATTGCATCCTCTAATATCTGAATGGTCAAAACGTCCTAGCACCTCAAAACGGCCGTTGCTATTTACTTTTCCTAAATCTTGTGTTGCAATAAATGAGCATGAATTGTAGTTGGCTAAATCTACTACATTTAGTCCTCCAGTTTTGTTTGCCCCAACTAAAGTAAGCGCATCTTCAGTATCTCTGGCAAGGATTTTCATCCAGGGTGGGCAGTCAAAAATACCGTCTCCAGAAGAATAGCCTTGGCTTAATAGTTCGGTCATTCCGTACTCTGAATGAATTTTAGATACGCCAAAACCTGCAGCTAAAATTTCATGTAATTCTTCTCTGATCATTTCTTTACGTCTTCCTTTCATACCTCCTGTTTCCATAATAACGGTATTCTTTAAGGTAAAGGTTTGGCTTTCTATGAGATCTAACAATGCAAACGTGACTCCAATTAACAGTACTTTTTCTCCTTTTTGATCTAGTGCTATCAATGTTTTTGTAAGCTCAGATAGATTGTCTAAGTAAAAACCACTCTTAGGGTTGTTGGATTTATGGATAAAGTCATTGACCATATAAATTAACGAAGAACCCTCCCGCTCCAAATAATTAGGCAAAAGCCCCAGAACCGTATAGTCTTCAACAGGCCCATAAAAATGCTCAAATGCTTTGGTGTAGCTTGCCTCATACCAACTTACATCTGCCACCAAATGCTTGCTAACTTGAGCCCCTGTGGTACCCGAACTGGTAAACGTTTCTTCAACCGATTGGTTGGTGGAAAGCACTTGATGGGTTTTAAAAAACTGAATGGGCAAAAAAGGAATATCTGCTACTTCTTTTACATCACTTGGATGAATGTATAGCAAATCGCAAAAAGACCTGTACACCTTATTATTTTCAAACTGATGTTTAAACACTTGCAAAGCGCAGCGCTCAAAATCAGTTTCGTTTTGTATGTTAAATATGTCTTTTTGCATATATCACAAAAATAGTAGGATTTAGTTAAAAAACTTTGATTATAATTGATAAATACAGCCTATTATTTTGCAAAACTTTATTGTATTTTTGTGGGCACAAATCAAAATAAAAAAATAATGTCAGATTTTGGAATTCAACAAGCCCTAAAGGAGTTAGGACTTAAAGATGTTAACCATGGAACTTCTACTGGTAGTCACAATTTTTCTAATGGAGAACTTATTGCTAGTTATTCTCCTGTAGACGGAAAATTAATTGGTAAGGTAAAAGCAAGCACCAAAGAAGATTACGAACAAGTAATGAGTACTGCTACTGCTGCGTTTAAGACTTTTAGAGATATGCCAGCGCCACAAAGAGGAGAAATTGTACGTCAGTTTGGTAATAAACTACGAGACTTAAAAGAACCTCTTGGTAAATTGGTTTCTTATGAAATGGGTAAATCTTTACAAGAAGGGTATGGAGAGGTTCAAGAAATGATTGATATCTGTGATTTTGCCGTTGGATTGTCTAGACAATTAAATGGGCAAACTATACCATCTGAACGTCCTGGACATGTGATGAGAGAGCAATGGCACCCTATTGGTGTGGTAGGTATTATTTCTGCTTTTAACTTTCCGGTAGCGGTTTGGGCCTGGAATACAGCTTTGGCATGGGTTTGTGGTGATGTATGTGTTTGGAAAGGTTCTGAAAAAGCGCCTTTATGTGCGGTAGCCTGCCAGAATATTATTGCAGATGTTTTAAAAGAACACAATTTGCCAGAAGGTATTTCTTCTATTATTAGTGGAGATTATACGGTGGGTGAAATGATGACTACAGATACAAGAATTCCTTTAGTATCTGCCACTGGATCTACACGAATGGGAAGAATTGTTGGTGCTACTGTTGCCCAACGTTTTGGAAAATCTTTATTAGAATTGGGCGGTAACAATGCCATTATTATTACACCAACGGCAGACTTAAAAGTGGTAGTACCAGGGGCGGTATTTGGAGCTGTTGGAACCTGCGGACAACGCTGTACCTCTACACGAAGACTCATTATTCATGAATCTGTATATAATAAAGTAAAAGATGCCATTGTAGGAGCCTACAAACAATTAACTATTGGAAACCCATTAGATGAACGCAATCATATTGGTCCATTAATTGATCATGATGCTGTGAATACGTATTTAGCTGCTATTGAAAAAGCAAAAGCTGAAGGCGGAAATGTATTGGTAGATGGTGGTGTGTTGGAAGGTGAAGGTTATGAAAGTGGTTGTTATGTAAAACCTGCCATTATTGAAGCTGAAAATCATTTTGAAATTGTACAGCACGAAACCTTTGCTCCTATTTTATATGTAATGAAATATTCTGATGGTGTAGAAAATGCCATAGAAAAACAAAACGGAGTAGCGCAAGGCTTGTCTTCTGCTATTATGACCAATGAACTAAAAGAAGCTGAAAAATTCTTGTCTTATGCAGGTTCTGATTGTGGAATTGCCAATGTAAATATTGGAACTTCAGGAGCAGAAATTGGAGGTGCATTTGGTGGAGAAAAAGAAACTGGTGGAGGACGCGAGTCTGGATCTGACGCTTGGAAAGTATATATGCGTAGACAAACAAATACGATTAATTATTCTGATGAATTGCCATTAGCACAAGGCATAAAATTTGATCTATAACCAGATCACTTTTATATCACATAAATCAAAAAAACCACTAAATTCAGTGGTTTTTTTGATTTTTTTTGTATTTTTCAGGAGCTATGAAATCTTTACAACACCCTACCATTTTTCTTGAAGAAAAAATTCACAGAAAAAACAATCAGCTCTTAATTAAGTTTGAGTATGATGAGACGTTAATTTCTCTTGTACGAACTGTTAATGGGGCTTCTTGGAGTAAATCATTAAAGGCTTGGTATCTCATAAGCACCGAAGAGAATCTTTTGATCATTTTAAACCTATTTAAGAATATCTCAAAAGTAGATGTTTCTAAAATTTCAAAAAAAACACCCTTATCAGAACTTACAAACAGAGCCGTAGAACTTTTTATTGAAACTGTTTTTATGGAGCGCAACTATTCTGTTAGTTCGCAAAGACAGTTTATAAGCGCCTTAAAGATTTTTACGGTGTTTTATCCGCAAACAAAGATTCATAATTTGTCTTTAGAACGGCTACAAAGCAGTTTTGATAAATTATTAAATGGCAGAAATATGAGACGAATATTATTATTACTAGTATGTATGATATGTTTTCACTGGAGTTCATACTCACAATGTCCACATAATCCTACTATCACTCCAATGAATCCTATACTTTGCCCAAATGAATCTGATACACTTTGGACACAATCATACGATAGTTATCAATGGTATAAGGATGGAAATTTACTTCCTGGTGAAACTAATCAATATTTAGTAGTAGATGCAACAAATTATGGGTTGTCAAATATTACCGTTGAGGCAACAGATGCTGGTTGTAGTGAATTGTCTCCAAGTGTATTGATTGATGGGTGGGCATTCTTACTGCCATTTGTAAGTATCGGAGGAGATTATAACTTTACTAACGGTGTTTATGAGGTTTGTCCTGATGATACGATTACTTTTGAATTGGATCTACCTTATAATACCAATATTCAATGGACAGCAGACGGGAATCCCATAACAGGCGAAACCAGTTCTTTAATTGAAATTACATCCTCAGATACAACAGGAATTATAAATTACAATGTTTGTGGTAGTCCAAGTATTTGCCCAAATTATTTACAATGTCTCGGAGTTTCTTTGAACGTGCAATTTGTAGAATGTGCAACTGTTGGCATTGAAGATAATATAGGATTTGATTTGAATTATAGAATTTATCCAAATCCTTCAAATAGTTTTGTAACTATTAAAAGTAATTTTGAGTCTTTTGGGACAGATTATACGATCTCTGACCAATTAGGTAGAATAGTTTTATCAGGCTACTTAAAATCAGAATATACAGAAATTAGCATCCAAGAATTTTCTAATGGTATTTACTTCATTAAAATTGGAAATAATAATACGTTTAGATTGATGAAAGAATAAAGTTCATAACAAGAAATAAACACCATTAAAACAGATGATTATTCAACCGTTGCCACCAATTTAAACAAATAAACCGATAATAAACATAAATCGCTCACTATGAGCATAAAATAGAATTATAAATACATGAAAAAACTTTTTTTAATACTTGCCTGTTGCTCTCTAAATAGTATGATTTTTGCACAATCGACAAAACTTAAAGTGTCAGAAAGTCCTGAATTCAAAGACTTAGAAAAGGCAAAAACTATATTAGCAATATATACTAATAAAGAAAATAAAACAGCTGTTTTACGTTCAAGTAAAAAGAATTTTATGTTTGATGTTTTTGATGAAAATCTTAATAAAATTCATAATCAAATAATAAAAAGTACTAAAAAAGAAAAATATATTGGTCATGTAGCATATAATGACATTATTGATTTTATAACGGTTTTTTCACCTAAAAAGAAAGAGCGTGTTATTTACTGTCATACCCTAAATCTAGTTTCAAAATCTTATAAAAAAACTAAACTATTTGGAACAACTGTTGAAAAAAATCAAACTTTATTTTCTGGCAGTAATAAAAGAGAAACCAATGTAGCAATTTCACCAAATGGCCAGTATTTAGTTATAGCAACCGATAATATTAAGAAAAATGCTAATGCATATAAAGTACATGTATACAATACAAATACTTTTGAATTAAAGTATACAAAAGATTACCAAAAACATACAGATAAATATTATGAACCCAACGATTTAGCTATAGATGACCAAGCTACAGTGTATGTCTTAGGTAAATTGTTTAAAAAAGGGAAAAAACAAAAAAAAGATGGTGAAGCTAATTATCAATTCACACTTTCTAAAGTTGATAAGACATCAAATAAAGATCTAAAAATTAATTTGGGAGACGATTTACACATCCAATCTATAGTAATTAACAATTCAAACAACGACATTAAGTTATTAGGCTTTTACTCAACTACTAAAGTTGGAAGAATAAAGGGTGGTTGTAGTTTTTTGGTTAACCCAAACACAATGGCAGTTATAAAGTCTCAAACTACTGAATTACCTAAACAAGTTTATGAAGACTTATTTGGCTACCGTAAAGCAATAAAAAAGAAAAAAAAGGGTAAAGAACTTAAATCTTTTTATGTAGATTATGTATTGTTAGATTCTAACGGAAATACTTATATACTAGCCGAAGAGTTCTACATTACTCAAGTATATGTTTCAAGCGGAATGAATGGCGGAGGTTATATGCAAACAACCTATCATTACGATGATATTTTAATAATGAAATTTGATAACAACGGGAAATTAGATTGGTCAAGGAGTGTCTTTAAAAAAGCGCAATCACCATCGTATAACGCCTTTATAAAAAATGACGAATTACATGTTCTACTCAATTCTGGTAAAACCCTAAACGAAAAGAAAGATGGTAGAACTAAAGTATCAAAAGGGTGGTTTGAATCTAGCGCGCTTTACGACTTTACATATAATAATAGTGGAGAAGTTACCCATAACAAAATACAAAACAACAAAGGAAACACCTATTATTTACCTTATTATGGCACTTTTGAAAATAATACTTTTCTAATGATGAGTTCTGGTAGGAAAAAGAGACAATTTATGAAATTAGAATAATCTTAAATAGAATTAACAACTTCGGAAAAATAACGTGGCATAACACCGTATATAATTTATTGCTTAGGTCTGTGTTACTCGGAAAATCCTACGGATTTCCCTAAGGTTCGATTTCCTTTTGCTAATTTAGTTGCTTGAACTCGCAACTAACCATACACCAACCGTTAGGCCAGTCAGGTAAAACGAATACCAAAAAATGATTACAAAAG
>CESI01043556.1_pt1 | contig 12255 bp, 2 predicted proteins | sample 356301 | NCBI WGS metagenome assembly CESI01 (sample SAMEA2621423, study PRJEB7988) | marine metagenome | biome: marine biome (ENVO:00000447); feature: deep chlorophyll maximum layer (ENVO:xxxxxxxx); material: "saline water (ENVO:00002010), including plankton (ENVO:xxxxxxxx)" | depth 40 m | reverse complement strand
ACTGTATTAGCTGGCGATACTGTAAATGTAACAGTATCGAAAGGAGGTATAGTTGGAGATAAGAAATCATCTATTTGTACATCTCCACTAGTTATTTGAATAGTATTCGCCGGTGCAAAATTATTGTTTGAAACCGGAGCCGTCATATTGTTTTTTCCAAGCGGCTGCACATTCATGAATCCGGGGACATTCTGATTTGGTGGAGTTGGTGCCTGGAACTCATTTCTTCTCTTCACATGTGTACCTAATCCAATTTTTATTGTATCTCCTACTAAATTAGGATTATCTTGTGTAGCTATAAGCTGATTTACAACACTAGGTTCTAGTAAAATCTTTATAGTAACGGTTTTATATCTCATAAAGTCCGTATCTTTTTGAAATGGTCTCCATGTATGTGTACTATCTAATAGGCCGTTGTTAGTTCCTGCGACTACATCATGTCCACCTTGAAGAAAATATTCGTGTACAATTCCATTGTATGAAAAGTTCCATGAGGCTGAAGACCAGAAATCAGCAGTATCAGTATATCCGTGTGGATTTGAATATTGTACTACATCTGCATTTGTGATTCCTAAATCAGGGTACCTACTCTGTATTTCTGCTAAATTAGCAGTTGTAACTACAGGTAATACTATCGAGTCATTTGTTAATCCATCATTTGTTATAGGATCAGCGAACACCTGTACCGGTTGTGTAAATGAACCTTTATATGAAGCTAAGTCATCAGTTGAATCAATTGTCATTTTAGGAGGATATACATATTCGATGGATGTTCCGTCCGTTGTAAACCAGACTTGCATAGGTGAACTAGTTATTGTTCCTTGTCCTGGAGTTCCACCTACGTTACCGCTACCATATCCATTATTATATGGACCTTCATGGTATGCAGTAGTAAGATCGCTTTCACCATTATATGATGTCTCGTTAGGAAAATTTGTAGGGAAATATTCATTTTGAATTGCTTCATCCTCTCCTCCATGTGGCAATCTATACCAATATGCATGCTCATTATAGTCAAACTTTGACCACGAGCTTGTAACCTGGCTTCCCGATAAAGTAAACGTACTGGATGATATTCCCTGCATTTGAGCTCCACTAAATGATGCTAACCCTTTGGCTAATGTATACCAATATCCACTTTCTTGAACTACGTCACCTGGGTTATATACGGTATTAAAATTAAAGTCACCTCTGTCTACCCAACTACGAGTGTTAAATTTATTAGGTTGTGTATCGTCATGATACATTTGCTCGTCCCAGTTTGCAAACCACCCATAACCACCGGTTGCGTCTCCTCCACCGGCATTAAAATTAGCTGGAGGAAGGCCGATAAATTCTTTTGCATTAATCTCTACTTCTATGATTTTAGGTGTATCAAATTCTAGTGAAGCAATACTAGAAAAATCAAATATGCCTGATGAGTTTCCATCTATTTCAATACTTTGTAAAGAACTTTGCGATTTATCTAATAAATCATCAAAATTAATAGGAGAAAATCCGGATAATAAATCATCAAATGTGCTTCCTGCATATAATGAGGTTACTGTCAAATTAGTTGGTGGAATACCAGCTGCCTTAAATATCAAATCACCTCTTCCTAAATATATTAATTGAGGTGCTCTTATTATAAGATGAGCTACTGTACCAGATACATTATAATCTGTGTTTAAATATACATTTTCTGGTGTATTTTGATAATCTAAAGTTATAGTACCAGAGGTCTCTGACATATCAACAAAAGAACCTCCTAAGAGATTTCCTATAGTTTGCTGAGGTCCTGAAGTTACATCATCTATACCATTATCTATAGTATATGTAAATGAATTTAAATTAGGAGTAATATAAGAGACTGTTCCATCGGATGTTTGCCATGTTTCACCATTACATAAATACCATCCTTCATAATCTGTTCCTATTAAACCTCTACCTATTTCTATTTCAATGTCAGTGGGGGGAGTAGGCGTTAAACCACTAAGATCTGCAGAAATATCCTGCGATTGTTGAAAATTATTTGTGTCTTCGTATATGGTAGCTAAAAATGAAATTATAGTTCCAATTGGAATTCCTGCACCAATTTCTTCAGGTGTTTTAAAACCAATTGTACCTTCTGTGTCCAGTGAGACTGCTACTTTTCCAATAGCAGGGTCGTTGGGCGTCGATGTAAGACCGCTTGCAATATCTATTTTAAAAATGGATCCTACGAAATGAGCCGTACCCGTAGATACAAAATTACCAGTAAAGACAGTTCCGTTAGCTGAATCCATTGTAAGCAAATCATTACCTGATAAATCTTTAAATTCGAAAAAATCTGCCTTATATTTTATATTATTAGTTCCAGTTAGACCCTCTTCAAATCCAATAGTAAAGTCGGCCGTTGCTCCAGCTACACCTCCAAAATCTATATCAAGATTTAGGTCTGCGAAAACATCAGTATTCCTATCAGATACTAGTCTTATATTACTTTCTACAAAATTACTATTTTTGTTAACAACCAATTGACTGCCATAGTATGCTGATTCGTTAGTGCCACTTCCACTAACATCACCGTATTCTTCATATTCAGATGAAAATCCTAAAAGTACAGCGGGTGGAGCAGCTTGATTTCCTGCACTTAGTTGTTCATGTACAGGAACGTATGTTTGTACTCTAACACCTTGATTTGAATTATAGTCTGCTCCTTGTTTCCAATAGTTATTAATATCGGATGCGATTGGACCTTGGGCACCTTCTATACCTTGTACACCTTGTGGGCCTTGATCACCCGTAACACCGGTTGCTCCAATTTCTCCAATAGGACCAGTGGATCCCATAGGACCACCTCCGTTAGCGACTAACTGATCAAAATTATAATTAATTTTATCTAGTCTTTCTTGCTGAGTGTCAGATTGTAATATCTGTTTTAAATTCGGTATCGGCATTACTTAAATCTTTGTTTATTTAGTATATATCTTAATTTATTTCCTTGGTTATATTTACTCGTTATACTATCACAGCTATCTTGTTTAATCCTAATAAGTTATCAGCATAATATAACTCTACGTTGACATTACTATTAGTTATCGTCATTGCCGTCCATGATTCTAAGAACTCTACACCAAACCTATAATTAGTGGAAGACGTAACATTTGGAGCAATGGGTCCAATATAATACGCTTGGGGGTTCATATTATTCAGAGGACTTATACAAACTCCTCCTGTAAAGTTTGACCATATTGATCCTGTCTCCTCCCCACATCCATCAAAGGCGTTACCAACACCCGCAGACCAATCAATCTTATATCCTAGAGAATTTTGATCTGATACCATCAGAAATAAATACTGAGCAACTGATGAAGTATTAATTAATCTACCATCAGTTTCAAGTTGGCCAGGCGCATCTCCAATTGAAGGATAAATTCCTCCAGTTTCATAAATATATTCTACAAATCCACTAGGTGGGGGAGGATTATTCATAGAGCATGCTTGATACCCTGCTGTTGTATTAATTTTAGAGTCTGAATTAATTTCAAAATAATGAGGTCCGTATGATGGATAAGATGCATTAGATACATCTCCAATTACAGGATAGGTTTCATTCATAGGTATTATAGTGTCGCTAATTACTTTTTTAAGCGGATATTTACCCCTGTTTGCAGCAGAAACATTTGTTGCTATTGCACTCTGATTAGAGGGTACATATATTATTCTTGAATTATTTCCACTCGGAGGAAATGCCTGTGTTATTTCATCAATCTCCTCGTCTGGATTAAGGTCTTGGACTAGTCTTTCACCTAGTGCGATTGGATATAAGTCGTACATAAAATGGCAAACATGTGTATTAGCAGCCGTACATGCAATGTTAGCTGAACCTGTTCCAGATGCAAGTGTAAAATCGTCTAGAGACCAATATGCACCAGATGCCTTTATAGTTTCTCCTTCAAATCCATTAACTGCAGGACCACCCCAATATTTTCGATATGTCATATAATATCCTCCGTTATAACCTGCTCCAGAGTATATAAATGGAGTAGAATCTACAACGGGTCTATACCATCCTTCGTTAGGTTTTCTAATAGAATTATTATTTACATCAACCTGCCATATATGTGTAACATTCAAGTCCCAGTCACTCCATTTTCCAATACCCGTTATTGAATCAGGATGATTTGACATAGCGTGATTTGAAAACCATTTACCACACTGAACTCCCGTAGTTGTCTGCTCGGCTGTCACTGCAGAATCTACATCACTAAGTAACAAAATATTACCGGTAACTCCAAATACCCTGGCAACAGAACCGGATGTTTCTTGAAAGGCTTCTCCATATACATAAGCTTCTTCATTATCAGTTGATGTAACAAAATATTGATCTGTAATTCCTTGACCATTTATGTATTCTCTGGCAAGTCCTCCTATCACAATCCAACCGCTTTGTAATTCTGTTCCATTTTTATAAAATCTAGCGAATGTTATGTGTGATTCTCCTGTTGAATTCCATGCCCATACTTGTTGATATGTCCATTGTGATTGAGTCGGGTCTTGAGATCCTGTCCATTGTAAACCTTCCTCTGCTAGGGTTGAAGCATAGCTTGCGGCTATATCTCGTCCTAAGTGATCGACAGAACCTTCCATCACATGATATTTTGCATTAAGATCTTCTAAACTAGCATTAGAATTAAAATTACCCCATTCTAGATTAGGGTTACCTAGTCTAATTATAGTAAATTGATCTCCCATTCTTCTTCTTTCGATGGAGTTTTGTTGTCCAGCGTTAGTGTGTAAATGTAATATAGTTGGATCATTTATAGTATAATCATCGGATGATATTAAATTATTAGGGTTATTTGAATCTATTTCTACTCTAGATCCTCTAAGACCTCCCATTATCATACGGTCATCAAGAGCATTAACACCGTTATTTGCATTATTAGGAGCTGCTGGACCTATATCACTTACTGAGTATTTAAAATTAGTAGCAGCGGGAACATCAAACGATATACCTGCGCCATCTCCCCATGAGAAACCATTACAAAGATACCATCCCTGATACATATTAAATCCAGATCCAAAGTTACTTCTAAAAAGAGGAAATCCATTAGCATCATTACCCGAGTATGTTGTTGTTGAGTCTGTTGTTCTAAAATAATTTTCAAATTTATGTGTAGGTATTTTAGTAATACTACCGATTGGCATTGCATTAAATACATTTGCTACTCCATTCCATTCTACTCTTCCAAGATTATCTTGAGAAACTAACACGTTATCTACGTTTGCATTAACATCATACTTTATTTTTCCTACCGTAAATGTACAACTTTGTCCCGTAGGAATTAAGTTACCGTCATCATCATAGCCCCATTCACCACTATGTATTACCTTAATGCTCTGTTCTATTTCTGAATTTTCAGATAATTTAAGATTAACATTAGGACCAGTGTTATTTATAGCTTCAAAAGAAGTTGATGTGGCTAGGTGGTTTAAGTGAAAATCTGGCCAATCCTGTAGTCCCACTGGAAGATTATTAGAAATAATAACTCCTTGATCCGACACACCTATGTTTAAATTGGTCTCTTCAACTCCAGGGGCTGTCATTAAATTTTTATTTAATGAAATTACAAATGTCCTTGCATGCCAATGGTCGTCTAATGAGTTTCCACTAGTAGGAATTGGCTTATTAGCGAATCTTATAGAATCTAGTATTGAAGAGGTCGCATAACTTCCAGTGTTAGTTGCTGATTGCGATACTACAGTTAATGCTGCACTACTTCCTCCTTGATGAGAAATATTAGTATCATTGTAAAACGTACTTAAAAATGTATTATCACCGTTGGCTGGATCTTGTTGATACGAAGATGCTCCAAGAACAATAGTAGGGCCTACGGGTTGAGCATATTGTGCTATTAGCGATTCATCTGCTGTTGGATATATTACATTTTTTTGTAAAATTGAATAACCTATGGGTTGCATGTATGATACCGTCTCTGATATCCAATTGCCTGAAGAACCAGGGCCTGGAACTCCTTGGTTTCCTTGTATTCCGTCCGGTCCTTGGTCTCCATCTACTCCTTTAATTCCCTCAGGTCCATTTGGACCTTCTATTCCAATTGGACCAGCTGGTCCTCCTTCACTAAGAAGCTTGAAGTTATAATTGATTTTATCAATTTTATCCTCTGACCACCATTCAGTACTGTTTGGATCTAGATCGCTCTTAAAAAGTTCTTTAATACGTATATTCATTATTATGCGATTATTTTAGCATGGACCCTAAACTTATAGTTATATCCTGGTTTTTTATTATATATTAACCTAAAGTCTAGAGGCTTTTCTGCAAATCTTCTTACTTCAAAATTAGTTAAAGGTAGATATCCATCCGACATTATATCTTCTAGATTCACTACACTATCGAGTTCTGTATTTTCATTTGTCACAGGTTTACCATATATAAATATTTCATCTAGTTCAAACCTCGGTATAATATTATCCTTTATGTAAATTACAGTGTCATCTCTTAGAGAAGTTTTATCTCCGTATGAATTTTCAGCTTTAACGTATTTAGAATAATATGAGATTAATTTTTCGTCTTCTATTAATTCATTTATAATAGAATCCATAATGTAAAAGTCGATGTATATTTTTTGTGAATCTTCAAACACATAAGCAGACTGATTCTCTTTTTCATCGTATCTTATAATATCCAGTTCTTCTAAAGAATTTATATATACTGGAGAATATGCAGTAATATCATATTGGTCCTTAACTTTCATTATTGTAGATGCAAAGAATGATCTTTCTTCTATTGGACTTAGAGTACCTGAAACTCTCTTATATTTTCCACCTTCATAAGATCTAGTGTAATAATTAGAAGAATATTTACTATCAAATAAGTTTAAATCTCTTTTATCTATTGCTATTTCTCCTATTAAAGGATATAACGGTGGTTTATCCGTACTCTGATCTAATTTTAAAACTTTACCACCTTCTTCATTAACCTTGTGATAAAAGAAATTAGAAATAATTCCATAGTTATCATCAACTTCTAAATAAGAAGAGAACACACAGTTAACCTCAGACAACCTGTTGTATATTCTTTGTTGTCGTATATACTCATCAGATGGTCTATTAACAGGTGCATCGCTAGGAGTTAATTTTTTATGTCTATATGGTGCTGTAAATTCTATTACACTTTTAAATAAAGGATCATATTCACCATTCATTCTTCTAAGATTAGTATAATATCCGCCATCTTCTCTCGCAACTAGGTCATGACCTATTTCATCGTTGTTTAATTTAAAAGATTTAGGTTTATCTTCATCTGTCTCTATATCAAGTATTGATGTTTTAATTAATTCCACACCATCTTGTATTTCCATGCAATATAGGCCATCTGACTCCACGCCATCTTCGCTTATAGTGGTATATTTAATATTGTCATGTGTGTTTATTTTTTCAGCCATCCCTGGAGCAACTACAGAGCTTAATACGTTTTCCCATCCTCTTTTACCACCTAGGTGATATTCTAATTCTATCCCATTTCCTATATTAGATGTGTCAGTTTCATTTAGATACTCGATTATTGTAATTTTTTCAGGATATCCAGCTTCAGCAGAAGTATCTACTCTACCGGGTGTTCCAGCTACAATTATATTTTCATCGTCTATAACTGAAACAACCTTTAGGGAGTATATTGTATTTTGACCACCTAAACCTGGAACTTGGAATACTAAATATGAATATTCTTCATCTATTTTAAATATATCTTCAGTAAACTTAGTAGAATTAAAACCTACTGATAATAAAGAATTAGTTACCTGTGTAGTTGATTCGGCCCAGTTAGAACCTCCTCCAACTCCTCCAAACTCTATAAAACCTCTAACCTTAGAGTTGATTGTATCTCCGCTAGAATCAACAATATCTTTTAACGTGTAAGCTTGGTATATGTCTAAAAAGTCAACATTATTGTTAGGAAGAGATACATGAATAACTAGCGTTAGTGTTTTAAATTTTTCATTTTTTATAAATTCAAATTCTGTCTTAGCCTCATACCTTTCCTCTCCAGTTGCCGGGTTATTAGTATAACATAGTACTGTTGAATATTTATATCCATTTACACCCGAAGAAGGTTGAAATGAAATAGGGTTACTCAGAGAGAATTCTTTTCTATCCTTATAAATATATCTAAGTCCTTTAAAAACAGTAGAGGCAAACCCTAATGAATCACCACCAGTGAACATGGTGTATAATCTTCTTGTTTTTGAATCTGCCCAATTATCATCTTCTGCTAGGGTATTAACGATCGGATCAAATGGATTATATAGCCCTTGTGAACCGGAGTTAGAAGTACTAATACTGCCAAGATCTATGACCGGAACATGTGCTCCAATGTATGTTAAAAACGAAGAAAAATAATCATATTCTATATTTTTTAATCTTTCTGTAACCTGTGGAAAATACATTGCGTCTTCTTCAGGATTTACATAATCTCTTAAAAGAGGAACCGAGCTGCTTGTTTTTAAATATGGAGGAATATTCCATATTAAGAAGTGCTCCATATTTAACTTATCAGAATCCCTATCAGAAGCTACTGATATATCAGGTGACAGATTATCTACACCGAAGGCTTCATTTACGTTTAGTATATATGGTAGGTTTCTTGCATTTGTTGCAACGCCATTCTTTAGAGCAAATTTACATATCGTTGGAATTACCCTAGAACTTACACTAGTTTCCTTTAAAGAGTTTTCATTTAGCCTATCATACTCACTTTTTATATCTACAGCTACCTGTTCATCTATTTCAGATGAATCATCTTCTATTACATTAGATAAATTTTTAAAACTAAACAATTTAATATTGTTATCACTTCGTTTGAATACGAAAGTCTTATCAGATGCGTTATTAGGTATGTTGTATAGTGTACTGTTAGGCTCTTCCTTTAATCTAATTATAGTAATTCCTCCAGATGCATAAGTTGATCCTGTAACCCACTTAACTGTTGAAATTTTGGTATATGTGATATTTGACCCAGATTGAGTCTGTTCGTCTACTCCTCTTAAAAAATCACCCTTAGATAAAAATGGCCTTATATCTAAACCATCAATAACCACAGTCCAAGCAACGGCGTCAAATTCAACCTGATTAGAAAGAGAAGGGGATGGCGGTGTTACTATAGAAATATCGTTGCTAATAGGTATTGCAGAGCTTAGGCTAAAGTTACTTTCATCATCTAAATAGTTTTTACTTTCTAAAGTAAGATGAGAAATGTCAGAATTAATAGTTGAATAGAAATCAAAATCAAAATCTTTTATGTCATATCCTTCAAATTTACCAAACTGTGTCATATAAATTTTATAGGTAGAAATTAAATTAGTATTTGAAAAAATAACTTTATTTTCAAAAATAACTCTAAAGTTGTCAGAAACAGGATCTTTAATAATTTCTTCAATTCTAGTATATTTTTCTTTTCTAAAATGTTTAACATAATCGCCAACTGTAAGAAGACCAACATCGCTAGATGAAATAGTTATACCCTGATTAACAGAACATCCACCTGACATTGTAAATATTTTATAATCACCTATTTGAAGACCACCTGTTATGGTACCACCTTCATTAATAAATTCATTATACCTTTTTTCGAAAAATAAATCTGCTGAGACACAATCGCTTGTATCTAAAAACGTATAAGGATTTGAAGCATTAACGCCAAACACCGTGGTGTATTTGTTTCTACCCTGTGAATAATCATCTATTATTATTTCATTTTTAAAAGATTGGGCATTGTATGGTATTATTTCACCGTTTCTAATAGAACCCGCAATAGCTGCGGCAATTTGTGAAGTATTACCTTGGCACGAATATCTTCCTTCAGAATACGTACCAATCGGCATAGTTTCGTCTGCAATAAAAATAAAGTCTCCTAAATTAAAGTTTTCTATAGATATTTCTAAAAGATCACCTAAGAATATTTTATCATTATGTACAGGCGCAGATGTTAATTTAAACCTAATAAATCCATTAAAAGGATCCTTAGAAATTACAGGAACCTGTATTTCATTTTCTATCTTCTTAGTAAATTTTTCTTTATCTCCATTGAATGAAGTATTAATACCTCTAAAATTATCTTGTAAAAACTTACTATTTCTAGAACCAAATGTATTTCTGACATGATGAAAATCACCATTTTTATCCTTTACCCAACTTAACATCGGAATACTCGTCTCAGATACTGTTGGAATTAACTGAGGATCTCCATTAATACTACTGTCTCCTGAAATATACAGCATGCCATCTCTAGTAACATTGTCTACTAGCACTTCTCCTTCTACATGTTCATCTACATATAATCCAAAGTATCTATAAATGTTATAGTCTTTAGCGTCATGATCGTCAAACAAGAATTCTAAATTAAATACATTAGCAGACACTAGTCCGTTTCTTTCAAAACTAGATGTGATAGTATTATTAGCTAATATTTCAGGAAGATCTTCTCTTATATAGTCATCATCAATATAGTCTGATTTTTTAACAAAACCTCCTATCATTGAATCTATTCCTGAAAAATAAGTAGGATCATCTAATTCAAAATTAAAAGTGACATGTGATTTAGGAAATAACGGGTCATTAATATGACTATTTAAATACTTTCCTAATTTTGAATTATTAGTAAGATCAAATGTCTTAATAATAGTAGCCTTAGAAAGCATTTCCTGTATTCTATGATTTTGACCCGAAGCATTGTTGAGATATGATTTATCAAAATCAACGTCTTCTATTCTATAGATTACATATTTTTGTGGAACCTTATCTTCTAGCCATATTGGCGAAAATATACGATATTGCTCACCATATACCTTTGTGTAATTGAAAGAAGCACCGTAATTATATAAATTTTCGTATTGAGTAGAATATTCTTTACTTATAGCTAGGTCAGTATGTTCTCTACCAACTTCATACCTTTTATCTTTAGGTAATTTTCCATAAAATATTGCAACGTCTCGATTATATTGCCCAGACTCTGAAAGAGCATGTTTTTGAAAACTAGATTGAGCTAAATCTCTACTAGCTTTAATAGAGCTTAAATAAATATCTCCTGAAGAATCAGCCACTAATTTAATATTAGAGGTTAATTTAGGATTAGTTCTTAATAAAGCAAACGATTTATTTTTGTCTAAACCACTCTTTGCTTCTGTGTTAATAATTTTCGCCATTTATGAATAGACTCTATTTTTGTTAGAGTATATATCATGCTTTCTTACAGCAGGATATTACCTAAATGGACGAGCATCAAAATCGTATAATCTGGATGATCCAAATGCATTGTAGTATGAACCAGTAAAGAATCTTCTTCTGTTAAACCACCAGTTGTTACCAGTACCTGTTCTATAACTTTGTAGCATTACCTTGTTGATACTGTTTTTATTGGTTCCGGTTGCTTTATACTTAGCATATACTTCAACATCAAATTTGAATTCAGTTTTATATGTATCGACGATGTCTAGTCCAATTTTCTTAGAATATGTTAAATTAGAGAATGTATTACCATATATTCCTCCAATTCTACCTTTACCTGAGGTATCTTGTCCGTGATAATCTGTCATTCTATATTGAAATACCATATCTACTGAAACTGCATTCTGGCTTCCACCTTCTACTATTTTCTTACCAAATTTATTTGGTCCATCTACGGATAGACTATTTTGATTTATAGGTGAAAGATATAAGAAAGAACCACATGAAAGTCCACCTAATAAATATTGATCGTTTTCCTCGAAGGAATTCTTTACAGATTTTCTAGCAATTACGGAGCCTTCATTATCTACAGGTCCTGTTTCTCCTCCATCTCTAAATGTAATAGAAAGTGGCTGATATGGCGTTTGTTGTTTTCCGTTTTTATCATTAGCTCTTTTCACAGCATATTTCGGCATAGAAATTAAACCTTGGCCCATAATATCAATCACTGATAATCTACTTGCAGGGTCTCCTCCAGATACCATTGGATGGAATTTTGATAAGTATATACCTCTATCATAATCAGCGGCTCCTAGTGTAGAAAGCTTAGCTAAATCTAAAACTCCAGCTCCAGTGCTAGCTTCTATATTTCCATCATCGTATGTTCCGTTCCATATAAAATCTGGAGAAGCCAGAGCAGCAGCTTCATCAGCTGAATTCTCGGGGTTATCAGTAATTTCACATGTAGCACCAGATACTATAGTAGAAAAATCTCTTAGATGTGGCCTAGTGCCGGATTGTAAAGTTGGGTTTGAATCTTGACCGTTA
>CESI01035014.1_pt1 | contig 12270 bp, 7 predicted proteins | sample 356301 | NCBI WGS metagenome assembly CESI01 (sample SAMEA2621423, study PRJEB7988) | marine metagenome | biome: marine biome (ENVO:00000447); feature: deep chlorophyll maximum layer (ENVO:xxxxxxxx); material: "saline water (ENVO:00002010), including plankton (ENVO:xxxxxxxx)" | depth 40 m | reverse complement strand
CTCCAGCACCTACTACTGTTACTTTTGTTTTATTGGATGACATGTGTGTAATCTGTTTTGTTTTCTTTAATTATCTGCAAATTTACGCTTTGCAATGCATATTACATAACCCAAAAAAGGTTCTTAATTCAAGAGAAATTAACAATCTCAGAGCGCTTATTTTTTTAACTTAAGCTATTAACGGCACTATAATTGTTTTAGCTTTGACTCTTTAGAATTTTACAATGAAATACACCACATTATTACTCTTGTTTCTGCCTCTCACACTAAAAGTTATCTCGGTTAACGGACAGTCCGATTCCATACCTTCAGGCATTTATGGAGCAGACTATAATGTTACAGATAATGCTGGAAAGAAACAGGGTCGGTGGATGAGACTCTATGAGGAAGGAGAGGTCTATTATATCGGACAGTTTAAAAATAGTACTCCGGTAGGTGAGTTCGTTTATTATTATCAAGGTGGAGAGGTGATGACTATTGCTACGCATATAGACAACTTTACTTCTGATGCCATATCATATAGAAAAAATGGTTCTGTAGTTTCAGTAGGCTCATATAAAATCCAGAAAAAATCAGGCTTATGGATGATTTATGATGAAAATGAAGTTTTAGCTGCTGAAGAAAATTATGCCGATGGCGTTTTGGATGGACAAAGTAAAATTTACTATAAAAATGGCCAGCTAGCTAAGAGTATGGCATATACCAAAGCTGAATTAAACGGACCATGGAAGGAGTTTTTTGAGAATGGTTCTCTAAAAGGTGAAGGAACTTATGTTTACGGAAAGCAACACGGTAAAATTGTAGCTTACCAAGCACCTCGGATTAAAATTTATGAAGGCGAGCTGAAAAATGACTTAGCTATCGGAGAATGGAGGTATTATTTAAATGATGGGAGGTTAAAGTTAAAGGTACTTTACGATGATTTAGGAGCAGAAGTTAGGAGAAAGTTTGAAAACGGAGAAATTGAAGAATTTTATGAGTCAGGTATCCCCAAGTCTTACTATGAATATAAACATGGAAAAATCCATGGTCCTTTTGAGGAATTCTATAACCGAGGTGATTTTGTGAGGAGAGAAATTATTCCTACTGAATCAGGCCAAGCTATAGAGTTTAAAGAGTCTTTAGAAAACACTCAGTTAAAAAAGGTAGGAGAATACAGAATGGGAAGGTTAGAGGGAGAGATCATCTATTACAATGAAGACGGGACCATTCTTAAAAAAGAGTTCTACATAGATGGCCTTATAACAGAGCGATAGTCATTTTACAGTATGGGGTTTGGTATGTTAGGGCTGTATTAGTAATGTAATACCGTTACTTTTGATGTTATGCGAATTCTTGTTTTGATTGGTTTTGTTTTTGTATCGTTTTGTTCCTTTTCACAGACAGCCCCACTTAAATATTGGGTGCAGTTTACAGATAAGGAGAACTCGCCATATACTATCTCTAATCCCTCGGAGTATCTCTCTGAGTCAGCCATTTCGTTAAGAATGAAAAATGGAATAGCTATAGATCAAACAGATTTACCGGTAAACCCATTTTATGTTGAGACTCTTAACTCTCTGGAAGGTGTAATTATAAAACATAACTCTAAGTGGTTTAATGCTGTTACCATTCAGATAGAGGATTCATCTTATTTAGAGACTGTGTTACCCTTGATTTTCGCACTTGATAATGTTCGGCAAGTTAAATCAGTACAAACCGTAATAAATGAGAAATTAGTCGTTAAGCGTACGGTTACTGATAAGAGTTTATCAGAGAGTATTTCCACTATTTATGGGCCATCCTATGCACAGATAGCTATTCATAATGGACACCTTTTGCACGAAATAGGACTGAGAGGAAATGGAATTAAAGTTGGAGTATTTGATTCTGGTTTCTTAGGAGTTAATTATTTAGGTGCCTTTTCTAAATTAAGAGATGAAGAACGACTTAAGTTTCAGTATGACATAGTAGATGACGATAACAGTGTTCTAAATGGAGGGAACCACGGAAAATCAGTTTTAAGTATAATGACAGCTTTCATGCCTGATTCCATTATAGGTTCTGCTCCAGAGGCAGACTATTATTTATTTAGAACAGAAGATGGATCTAGTGAGCATATTACAGAGGAAGATAACTGGGTTAGAGCTGCAGAAATGGCGGATTCTATAGGGATTCAAGTGGTAAACTCTTCTTTGGGCTACACTACATTTCAATTAGAGGAGAATAGTCATTCTTATGAAGATATGGATGGAAACATGACTAGAATTTCTCAAGCGGCAGATATAGCAGCTTCTAAAGGAATGCTCATTGTGAATAGTGCAGGAAATAGCGGTGATGACTCATGGTATTATATAGGAGCTCCAGCTGATGCTGATAGTATTTTAGCAGTAGGAGCAGTTACGGATAAGGGAGAGTATGCGTGGTTTAGCAGCAGAGGGCCAAGTTTTGATGGAGATGTAAAGCCCAATGTATGTGGGGTAGGTTACCAAACCGTTTATGCAGATTTAACTGAAGGTATAAAAAGAGGAAATGGAACTAGCTTTAGTTCTCCTATTATCGCGGGTTTAGCGGCATGTTTATGGCAGGCTTTTCCTGATAAATCTAATATGGAAATAAAAAGAGCCATAGAGTCTAGTTCTCATTTATTAAATGCCCCTAATGATTCTTTAGGATATGGCATTCCAGACTTTTTTAGAGCTTACGAGAGCCTATCGGCTAATAAAACCTTGTCTAATTCTGGTATTTTGATTTATCCTAATCCATTCTACGAGTGTCTAAATATTCTAGTTGGAAATTCTGAAGTAAATGGATTGAAGTTATATGATACTAGTGCTAAATTAGTTTATGCAACTAATTGGCTAGTAATAGGAGATAATGCCGCAGCTTTAGCACTTTCTGATGAACTATCTCATCTGTCTCCAGGGACATATTATCTAAATTTATTAAATGATTCTAGAGTTCTTAAATCTGAGAAAATTGTTAAACTGCCCAATTAATTTTTAATTATCTTTTTAGTAAATATCTCCTGATTCTTTTTAATTTGAGCAAAGTAGACTCCAGAACTCAATTCAGTTAAGTCTAGAGAATTTATGCTCGTTGGGAACTCTTTTTCACTCATTAGCTCTTCTCCCTGTGCTGAGTAAATACTGATAGTGAGGTTGGAGTGTCTACTTTTTATGTGTAATAATGATGTGCATGGATTAGGATAGAGCTCTATGAATTCCTCAATCAGTGACTCACCAATAGAATTTATAGCTGCTACAAAGAACAATTCTGAGTATTCACAACCATTTTCATCAGAGTAAGTGATTGTATAGCTACCTGCACTTAAACTGTCTGGCTGCTGTGAGATGTTTTGTTCATTCAAAATATCTATGAGAGTGACTTCAGAATTATTGAGAATCTCTACACTACCCATATCCGCTAATATTTGATCAGTAATCTCTAATTCTATATTTATGGTTGGAGCTAAATCTAGATAGAAGTTTAAAGGGTAAATGCATCCATTGCTATCAACAGTGGCTAGTGTGTTTGTGCCAAACGGGATAGTGCTCAAATCCTCTGTGGAATATACATAAGGTGCTGTTCCTCCGAAAGAATTTACCTGCATAGAACCGACGTCTAAACTATCGCAGGGTTTTGACAATACTTCTATTTCGGTAAATAAAGGAGCAGGTGAAAACAGTTCAACTGCAACAAGTATAGAACAGAGGTAATTATCTGTCAAATAAAGAGTTGATATTCCATCTGTTAAATCATTATATGTCGAAACTATTGGGATTCCCGAGGAGTCATAATGTGTAATTACTGCGGAACCATCTTCAGAACCAAAACAAGAGGGGTCTTGGGTTGCTATAGAATTCAATGTAATTTCAGGTTTGAGTAATACTAATATGGTGTCAGAACAGATGTTTACACCTGGTTCTACTTCTAAATAGGCATAATACTCACCAGGAGTATCAATAATAATTGAGGCTGTGTTTTCCTGATTATTCCAGATAGTATTTAGGTACTGAGTGGTACTTTCTATTTCAATTTCTTCATCTGAACAGATGTAAAGAGAATCAGCTATGTTCAAGTTTGTATCAAAAGTTTGCCCTTCTTTAAAATCATAGGTTTGAAAAGCGCTAAGGTTATAATGATTTTCGGTTAAACCAGATGTCCAATGAATGGATATACTGTCTATAGAATTTTGATTACGCATTCCTAAAATATGAGTATAACTATCTTGAGATAGGAAATTGGAACCTGCAAAAACGGTATTTACCGTGGTTTCTCCATTTATGAAATATTCATATTGAACTCCGACTCCAAAAAAATTGGAGCAAGATCCCGAAAAATTAACTTTTAACCAGTTTTTGTTATTTGCTTCATTTATATATACTTCTGTATTATGCGGAGCCTCATTTAAAAATGTAAGGTCATAAAATCCATCTGAGTTAAAATCACCTTTTGCCACACCGTAAGATACAGCTGATTCCTGATTAAAATCATAGGGAGACTGTGTAAATAATTCCCCATTATTTTTGAATAACCTATTATTACATCCTGTTCCGCACCCCGCACCCCCAGAAACGGCTAAGTCGATGTTTTTATCATTATCATAGTCGATAGGTGTAGCTCCCCAATTAAATATATAACTCTCAGCTCCAGAATTCGGGAACTGGTCTTCATATACTTGGTCTTCTGGATTGTACACTAATAAATGACTGCCGCTCGGCCACGTGTTTGTAAAGTAAATGTCATGATAACCGTCTGAGTTAAAATCAAATATTGTATTGGTCATTGCGTCATGTACCAAGTTTACCCCTGCGGACTCCGAAACATCTTCAAAATAACCTAACCCAGTATTTCTATAGAGAGAGTTTTCATAAAGTCTGTCATTTATAATGTGTAAGTCTAGTAGTCCGTCTTTATCATAATCATAGAACGATGATTGAAAACTCATTTTATTTCCATCACTGATGCCATACTCACTTGCTCTTTCAGTGTAAGTGTTATCTCCATTATTTACAAAAAGTAAATTTTCAGTTCCATAATCAATGCAATCTTGTGTGTCATAAAAGTAACGATTGAGATAAATATCTAGGAGTCCATCATTGTTAATGTCTACCCAGCTGTGGCCGAAGTTATCGCAAGATTCATTTGTAAGAAGCGCACTATCTGTGATATCTACAAGCTCTAAATCCCCAATATTTTCGAATAAGAAGAAACTACCATGGAACTCAGTTAATGATAAGTCTAAGTCTGAGTCGTTGTCAAAATCTATCCAACAAACAGATTTCACCTCGCCAAACACTCTGTCTATTAAGTCAAGTTTAATAAAAGAATCGCCAGTATTTTGAAAAAAGAATAATGTAGAGTCTACAGATGGAAGAGTTATATCATCTAGTCCATCTAAATTAAAATCCACACAACTTACTCCGGCACCATATTCGCTGTCAGCTGAAAATGAATGAATAACACCTAATTCTGCAGCGTTATTCTCGAAATTTTGCGCTTGAATTTCCCATGGAATGACTAGAGCTAGAAGAGTACTCACAAGGAGTGATTTTATTTCTTTGAGATAGGGGAAAGGAATAGGCGAATGATGTGGTGTGATTTGGTTGGGCATTTTTTATAAGTGGTAGATGGTTTAGTTTTTCAATAACTTTAAGTTAATATTATGATAATCATTGTATTGAACACTTAAAATATATGTTCCATTATCTAAATCGGAAACTTCTAGAGTACAAGATTTTGATATTCCTAACTTTTTAACGAGCCTACCTTCATAGGAGTAAATGAGTACTTCGTGGACATTTTTACAGTTGGATATCTTTACGGGTCCGTTTGTAGGGTTCGGGAATAATCTTGAATTAATACTTTCTGATTCGCTGTTTAGGTCAGTTATGTTTGAAATAAAGTCTACTATAAAAGCATCTTCAGTTTCGCATCCATACTCATTTGAAATAATAATAGTGTAAGATCCCTCTGGTAGCTCAGCTTCGGCTATTTCTGAGTTGTTTTCATCTAATAATTGAGCTATTTGTAATTCTCCAGAAATAGCAATTAATTCCACAGACCCTAAATAACCCTCCGCTTGATCAGTAATATTTAAGGAGTATTCTAGCTCTGGGGCTAATTCTAAATAAAATGGAGTTTCTGAAGTGCAATTATTATTATCCATGGTAACTAAGACATTATCACCAACTGCTATAGAGTGTAAATTAGGGACAGGATAGGTATAGGGAAAAGAACCTCCATATGAAGTAACTGCGATACTCCCTAAATCACTGGAGTCACAGGGAAGAGATAGGATATCAATGTCTGTAAATAATGGAGCGGGCTGGATAACCGTATATTCGATTTGAATAGGGCAGAGGTCCTCGATCAGTAGTGGATGATTGAAATACCCGGGACTTAGGTTGGGAATTGTATAATAATATTGCTCTTCATTTTGGGGCAATAAGAATTCTATTACGGCTTGCCCGTTGGACTGTCCATTACAGGTAATGTCAGTTGTTATTATTTCTTGAACTAACGGAAAGTCAGCAGTAACAACTGTAACAGTGTCAGTGTTAATTGGTATTCCTCCGTTAGAATACGCAGTACCCCAATAGGTTCCTGGTTCAGAGATCTCTATGGAAATGGAATTAGTGGTAGTACTCCAGATAACACTATCTGCTTCGATGCTAACTCCCAGTTCCGTAATATCCCCTGGACATAACTCTAATCCGTTGAAAATTTGAATTGATGTTTGAAGAGTTTCTCCTTCTATGAATTTCACGGAGCTATTAATGGCGATATTATAGTGAGTCTCTTCAAGATCAGATGGCCATAAAACGTGTATTGAATCGATTTGAGCCGTATTTCCGATACCAAATATTAGTCGTTGAGAATCTTGGCTGCAAAAGTTAGTTCCAAAAAATTGAGTATCAAAATGCGAATTACCATCAGCGAATACGGTGATTTCTGTGCCTGCGGCATCTTTGTTTGAAACTGTCCCTTCCAAGGAAATCTTTACAAAAGCATTTGTGTTATTGCCTGTATTCCTTAATAATAAAGAGTTAGAGGGAGCTTTATTTAATACCAATAGGTCATGAAATCCGTCATTGTTATAGTCACCTTTAGAAACCGAATAGGAATTCTCACTGTTCATAGGGATTATATCTGTAGAATTAGATAACTCTCCAGTTCCATCATTTACTAATAAATTATTGAGGCTTACACCAGGAAAAGAGCTGCATACGTAGAGGTCTTTCCAGCCATCGTTGTCATAATCGACCCAATTAGCGCCCCAGCAATTTTGGTAAACTTCGGTACCTGAATTAGGAAATAGATCTTGAAAGATACCATTGTCTACATTTTCAAGCAAGTGATTTCCAGGAGTACCATCCGTAACGTAAATGTCCAAGTCATTATCATTATCTGCATCACCTACAGTAGATGACATAGCAGAAACAGCAAGGTCAGAATTAGAAGAAGCTGAGGAATCGGTAAACGTGCCGTCTCCGTTATTTATGAAAAGCACATTTGGCCAAATACACCTGTCATTTACCACATAAAGATCTATGTGTCCATCCTTATTGAAATCGGCCCAAGTACTGGAGAAGCTTTGCTTATATCCATTTCCTACTGCTGCTTCTATAGTGACATCTTCGAATGTGCCATCACCATTGTTTTTAATCAGTAAATTCGTTAATGTTTCCTCCCCAAATGCGTTGTTTACGTACCTGCAGACATAAAAGTCTAAAAATCCATCATCATCATAATCAGCCCAAGAAATACCATAATTATCGGTAGGAATATTCTCTGAGATGTTTAAAGGGATTTCTTGGAAGTTAAACTGACCGTTATTTCTAAAAAGTCTAAAAAGTCCATCTTCTTCAGTTAAGGAAATATCTGCATCTCCGTCATTATCATAGTCAACCCACACAATGCTTAATACTACAGAGGTCAGGTTTATGTAATTGACTTCTTGAAACCCATTGGAAGTGTTTCGGAAAAAGGAGACATTCCCATTTAACCCAGGAAGAGTTAAGTCATCTAATCCATCTTTATTAAAGTCGTAAAAGGAACATCCCGCCCCAAAAGTAGCTTGTTCAAATGAGTGGTTGAAATTTAAGTTAGCAGATTCATCAATATATGTTTGGCTAATAGTTTGGTTAGCATTAGTCAGAGTAAGCAATAGAATTAAGACGAAGAGATGACTTCCCTTTAAAGAGTGAAGAGTTGATTCTCTTCTCTTACTGTATATATAAGCATTAGCGCAGCAAAGGCCTCGACCCAGAATAAAAAACACATGCGCTCGAGGCTGTCTGGTTAAAGAGCCATCAATCGCGAAAATGAATTTTTTAAAAAGAAGGGTCAAGTACTGGGCAAAACAGTACTTAAGCATAACATTTTAATTAAGGTATGTGTAAGATAGTGTTTCTTACAAACGGGTCTCAATTAAAATGAAATATTTTACCCAAGGCCTACGTCTAGAGCCATCATAAGTACGAATCCAATCATAAAACCTATAGTCGCTAAATCGGTGTATTTATCTCGCTGTGTTTCTGGAATAACCTCTTCTACTACCACATAAATCATAGCTCCAGCTGCAAATGCTAAACCGTAAGGAAGTAGAGGTTCGAATATAGTAACGGCCAATGCTCCGAAAACAGCAGCTAGAGGTTCCACTATAGCAGATAGTTGTCCATACCAAAAACTTTTAAATCTAGACACTCCTTCTCTCCTTAAAGGCATGGATACGGCTATGCCTTCTGGGAAATTTTGAATCCCTATTCCTATAGTTATTATTATAGCCTCAGTCAACATTTCTGGGTTTCCTGCTGCGGCGCCAAATAGTACTCCTACAGCTAGTCCTTCGGGAATGTTGTGGAGTGTAATGGCGGATACGAGTAAGGTCGTTCTATGCCAAGTAGATTTAACACCTTCTGCTTCACTTTGTTTAAAGTTAATATGAAGATGGGGTAACACTTTGTCTAAGGCGTAAATAAAGATAGCACCTCCCATAAACCCTATGACAGCAGGCATTACCTGGGCGAACCCTTCGGCATCTACCGCTTCTATAGCAGGACCGAGTAAACCAAAGCAACTAGCCGCTACCATAACACCTCCTGTGAAGCCTAACATGGTGTCTAGCCATATTCGTTTCATTCCTTTAAAGAAGAATACTAAAGCTGCACCTGCAGCTGTTAAAAGCCAAGTGGCAGTGCAAGCTATAAAAGCAGCTAGCACGGGATCTATTGATTTGAAAAACTCAACTAATTCTTCCATGCTAGTTTATTCTAATAATTATGTTTTGTGCTGCTTGAGCACTTATCGAGACTTCCTTTTCACCAGCTACCAGTATTATGCTTCCGTCAAAATCCATCTTGTCTAAAACTTCAATTTTCTGACCAAGAGTGATGTTAATTCGTTCTAAATACTTTAAGAATATAGAACTACTATCTTGAACCCCAGTCATAGTTCCTGATTGTTTAACTCCCATTTCAGATAGAAGAGAAGTGTTTCTATTATCGGTGATTATACCATGCTTATCTGGAATAGGATCACCGTGAGGGTCGAATCTCGGATTTTCTAAAAAGTCATCTAATCTGTCTGTAAGCTCCTTGGACTGTATATGTTCTAACTGCTCTGCTATTTCGTGCACTTCATCCCATTTAAAATGAAGTTTTTTTAGCAGAAATACTTCCCATAATCTGTGCTTTCTAATAATATTCAAAGCCGCTTGACTTCCTTTTTCAGATAGCTTAGCGCCTTTATACTTCTTATACTCTACGAGCTTCTTTACCTCAAGCTTTTTGAGCATTTCTGTCACACTTGCAGGTTTCATATTTAGTTTATGCGCTATAGAACTGGTGTTTATAAACTCTGAATCTGATTTTTCAGAAAGAGAATAAATAGCCTTTAAGTAATTTTCTTGACTGGTATTCATGGTTGATTATTGCACCGCTAACTTAGTTAACCTAACTAAATGTTTAGGTGTGACTAAATTAAAGCTATTGTGCCACTTATTGAGGCATAACTTGAGTTAATAAAGTACTTTTGCTCTTTATGAAAAAAACCAATTTAGGATCCGTTTTATGGAATAAATGTCCAAAGTGCAGGACTGGAAATTTATTCGTGAATGAAAGTTCATTTAGAATCAAGGGATTCACAGATTTCAATCACAGCTGTCCTCACTGTGAAGAAGATTTCCTTAGAGAGCCTGGGTTTTATTTCGGAGCTTCATATGTTAGTTACGGGTTGACGGTGGCTATTTGGGTAGCTGTTTATGTAGCCTTAATTACATTTAATGCTATCGGTCTTATTTCTTACACCTTTTCAGAAAACCCTTGGACTTTTCTGATTATAGGGGTGGTTATCTTACTCATATTACTTCCAGCAATTTATAGACTTTCTAGAAGTTTATGGATCAGCATGTTTGTCAAATTCAAGAAATCATAGACTTGATTTGTGGATGGCTAGAGAGAGTTTAATCAGATCGTAAGAAACTTTTTCTTTTAACGCCTCGAAAATTGGTTTTAACTCACCCGTTTCTTTTAATTCTTTCCAAGTATTAACTACTAGGTCTTTTATATCGGAGTTAACGAGTCCTTCATGGGAGATGGGTTCACCATTTTCTATAAGAGAGGTGATATGATTAAAAATGGTACTCTTATTCAAGTTTCTAGCCTTGGCTATTTCTTCTATAGATTTCCCTTGATTGAATAGCTTTAGAGTTTCTGCATAGGTTTTGCCTTTTACATTTAAGTCTTTCCCGGTTTTAATAACCTTTTCTTGGAGGTAATCGATAAATAGTCTTCCGTATTTTTTTAGCTTGGCGTCACCCACGCCAGAAATAGCCGAAAACGCTCCCATTGTCATAGGCTTTTCAGCAGCGATCTCTTGAAGTGACTTGTCCGTAAATACTGCATAAGCAGGGATTCCTTGTTCTTTAGCTAGTTTTTTTCTGTAGCTGCGCAAGGCCTCAAATAAGGAGTCTTCAAATTCGACCTTCTTATCTTGTTTCTTCTTTTTGTCCAGGCCTTGGTCTTTTTTATCTAATGGAACAGTGAGCTCTACGGTTTTCCCTTCAAAGAGAACAGTTTTTCCGATAGAGGTTACTTTTAGATGGCTATGACTGGTATAGTCAATTTCTAAAAAGCCTTGATTTATTAATTGAGTGATGTATTGAAATAAGTGGAAGTAGGCCACTTCTTTTAACGCTCCGTATGTTTTTATCTGATGATAGTTGTTCTCCAAAACTTCTTGGTTTTGGGCACCTCTCATCACATTTACTAGCGTAGTAATGGGTACGGCTTCTTTTAATCTTTTTATTCCAGAAAGCACTTTTTGAGAGAGAAGAGTTCCATCTATTTTCTTTGGGGGATTCCTGCAGATATCACACCTTCCACATTGTTTTTCTCTGTGCTCACCAAAGTAACTCAGTACTACATTCGTTCTGCAGCTTGTGGCTTGGCAGTACTCTAGTATTCTATCTAGTTTGGCCCGTTGGACTGCTTTAAAAGTAGGGTCAGCATCACTATCTTCTATGAACGAACGCAGGATAGTCACATCTCCATAACTAAAAAACAGGAGTGTTTCTGCTGGAGAACCATCTCTTCCCGATCTCCCGATCTCCTGGTAATATCCTTCCAAATTTTTAGGAAGATTATAGTGAATAACCCATCTTATATTCGATTTGTCTATTCCCATTCCGAATGCTATGGTAGCGCAGATTATTTGTACATCATCATTTTTAAAATCATTCTGAACTGAATTTCTAGCTTCAGCAGTCATTCTGCCATGATAGAAATCAGCATTATATCCTTCTTGCTGAAGTTTGAGTGCTACCTGTTCGGCAGATTTTCTACTTAAAGTATATATGATGCCCGCCTCATTGGGGTGGGCAGATAGAAAGTTGACAATCTCTTTCATTCTCCCTTGACCGGGCAATACACTTGAACTAATATTTCCTCTTTCAAAACTGGAGAGGTAATGTTTAGGGTTCTTTAGGCCTAGTCGTACAGAGATGTCTTTTTGTGTGGCGCTGTCTGCAGTAGCTGTAAGTGCCATGTGAGGCACATTGGTTAGCTTAGAAATTAATCTGTCTAGCTTTGCATATTCTGGTCTGAAATCATTTCCCCAAACAGAAACACAGTGTGCTTCATCTACCGCTATTAAGTTTACTGGTAATGTGGATAGGTAATTAATAAAGTTTTGCTGGACAGCTACTTCTGGTGAAACGTAAAGTAATTTAATCTTTCCGCTCTCTAGCTCATGGAGAAGCTCTTTTTTCTGGTCTGGAGAAAGTTG
>CESI01097872.1_pt1 | contig 12354 bp, 9 predicted proteins | sample 356301 | NCBI WGS metagenome assembly CESI01 (sample SAMEA2621423, study PRJEB7988) | marine metagenome | biome: marine biome (ENVO:00000447); feature: deep chlorophyll maximum layer (ENVO:xxxxxxxx); material: "saline water (ENVO:00002010), including plankton (ENVO:xxxxxxxx)" | depth 40 m | reverse complement strand
TTAACAAGAATCCTTTCTGTATCATTTGGTATTTGACCGCTTACATCTACCGAAGTAGTTAACATTGGGTTTAAGAAATCCTCTGCAAAATAGTTTGCTTTAGATACAAATGCAGTTGGTCTAGCTAAGATAGTAATATCATTAGCAGGAGTCTTTAATGCCGTTGTAATAATGTTTTGAAAAGTACCATCTGGCAACTTAACCTTAGTACTACCTTTTCCTAATCCAGCCAATGCTTTAAGATTATTATCTAACCTTAATAGTTCTTGCTTCATATACCCAAACCCAGGTACAGATACAATTTTAGTACCTTCGTCTGTCAGTATTTCTAATGGAATAGATTTCGCATTAGTGGTTACTGCTTCGTTGATTCTTTCAAATGTTTTTAGAGAATTAGTATTAATTTCTAAAAGCTTCTTTAAGGAATTAGATATGGAATTGTTAGTGTTCATATTATCTTAAAATATCTACTTCAAATACATAGTTGATTGGATCTATACAAACCAACTCAATGTAAGGTTTAGTCGTTATTAACTGTGATGGGTCGATGTCAGCGATATTTATCCAACCTCCAGATTTATTAGTTAAAACCTTTATGTTGTTACCGTTTACATCAATAGTATCTATCGCTATTTTAAATACTTGACCTTTCTTCCATCCGTTGGTAGAATCATCAATGTATATATCTAGGCTACTATTCAGCGACTCGCTGTTTAATACGTTATTCAGACTTAATCTATTAGTATAAAGATTTAACTTTGCCCATACACCGTATTGATTAGCTGCTGAATTATCAAATAAGTTAGTTGATGTTAAAGCTCCGGTTGTAATACCTGATGCAATATCCCATTTAAATAAATCGGAAACTACATAGCCCTCAACTTCATTATTAACTTTAATTTTACCAGCTACTGACTTATCAACAGTTGTTCCTTTACCTGCAAATATTACATCTGTATTATATTGTAATTCTACTGGAATTGTTCCATCTATTAATTGATTAATCTTTCCATGTGCATTATTAATTAAAGTTAATAGTGCATCTGAATCTTGTAACTGTAATGAAGATGCTGTAAAGTCATCTTCTAATTCTTTTATTCTTGTTTCTAGTTGAGCTGCTTGAGCCGTTCCTAAAATTATATTTTCTAAAGTAGTTAATCTCTCAGCAATTGCTCCATATCTATTGTTAGCTTGTAATAGTAGATCAGTTGCATTCTCAAGTGCTGTAGTGGTGTCCATGAATAAATCCATAGAGAATGTAGTGAAATCATTTACACTAGTCTCAACACCTACGTTATCAAGAGATGAATTAAATTTAAGATTTAACTTTAAAGAATATGCATTACCATTTAAGCCAGTTACTTCATTAGGCTTAAATTTAATCTGTTCATGAATCTTAGATCCAGGACCATAAGAATCTGTAATATCATCTAGGATTAAGATACCATATAAGTTTGTAGATCTATTAGCAGGTACAGAAGAGCTATATAAATCATAATATACTAAAACGGCATTAAATCTAAACTGTTGTCCAGTTTTTGCATAATCCAATAATGACTTAACGTCTGGATTATTTTGGATCTGCTCATAAGAGGCAGTATCGAAATCAATTTGTACAGAATTTGTAGCATTTGTTTGTACATCATAATACGGACCTGAATTAAGAGTCCACTGATCTACAATTGGCAATAAGTCAATATTAGGATCTGGGTGTGTTTGTCCCTCTCTACCTTCTACATTTACAGCATTTACATCACTAGGATATAATTTAGTTGCTGTTGTATTATAGTCAGTGGGCTTAAACAATACTTGAGGAGTAAAACCTACCGATGTTGGTACGTTAATATAAACTTCATGATAAGTATTTCCCTGATATGCAACGTCATTCTCTGCGTCGATGCTACCTAAATACTTTACTACTCTCTCATAGTTTGCTCCACCTAAAATCGCATTGTCATTCTCAGCATAATCACCAGTCGAAGATTCGTTAGAATCTGAGGGTCTAAAATCAATTGCTCCTAAAGAAGATAACCATTTAAAAAAGATCTTCTCTGCATCTGATTGCAGTAAGATCGGATCATAGTCATCATCATTTAAAAGAAGTTCTTCTAAATTTAATGCATAATTTTGGAATGTCTGTGCGAAATCCACATTCGGCATATTAGCTCCAACATACGATTGCCCGGATGCTTGCTTTAGATTTAATTTAAAATCAATTGCGTTTGCGCCATTTTGAGATTGTGTGAAATCAGGTAAATCTAGTAAAGCGTATTTACTAAATTCAAAATTGATGTCAGCACTATTAAATGCTCTGGTAATATCTCTTGCCGATGAAGCAAATGCATACATCGTGCCGCCTTGCGGTTGTGGTATTCTAACTAACGGAGTTGCCATCTACAGTTTCGGTTTTGTTTAATTTATACTATCGTTGCTTTGTGAGAAGCTACTACATACCACTTAGTGTTAAAACATCTAAGTGTTATAGTTGAGTTAACTGCGTCCAATATAATACTCGTTGCTTGTAAAGCAGCTCCAGTATTTGCACCTAAAGATATACTTGCTGATGCTACACTTATTAATGTTACTTCTTGTCCATCGACTCCTACAGGAATCACGAAGTTACCATCAATAAAGTATGTACCTTTATCTAAACTAGACGGTGCTAAATTAGTAGTTGCACTAGTTGCAGTACCAACGACACCTGACTTGATAATTGAACCACCAAGGTTAATCGAGCTAGAGAAGGTTGCAGCAGTAGAAACAGTTGCACCAGATGTGTTTACAACAAATAATGTTGTTCCATCTACTATGCTTAGTTGTTGTGATGTAGCAGATGTTAAACCACTCATGACACCAGTCACCGGGTTTAAAAGAGCTGTTACACTTGCTAATTCGTCATTCAATAATTCGAAATTACTATTAATAGTTGGTCTCGAAGAAGATACCGAATCTGTACCTAAAATTTCAGTAATGTTTGCCATTTTATATTTATTTTACTTTTAACATGTTGCGTTTTACAACGTTCTTATTTCCATACGTGTCTTCAGCTTCCAGTTGTATCGAGTATTCACCCGGTTCCTGAAAAATGTAAGTAAGCCACATATTATTATAGTATATATCATTAATTTCTGGGTTAGTTATATTGGTGATAGTCCACTTTGGCTTTCTAGCACCAGGAAACTTAGAAATGTCAGTTGATATAGTTAAATGCGTTGATCTTTCGACCATCGCATAGTCTTTAAATACTTTTACGTTATCCCATGTTGGGTTATAGTGAACCACATGGACTTCTCCACTTATTGCTGAAGTAGGAGATTCTGTATCTATTGTAACGGATTCAAAATCATAAGTTTTTGAATACTCTTGTCCGGTACATATAATATAGTAAAACTGATCATTAGTATCTATATCATCATCAGAGTCTATATCTTTAAATACAGGATTATAGTTAAATTTTGAAATTACAGGATCTATCGATGCCTCTAATTCATCTGCGATTGCTTTCCAACCAGCTACATCGTTAACACCAGTTGGTGTTGGAGACATAATAGTATGAGAACCTACTCTATTTACATTAGTCGTTGGATTCTTATGCGTAATCGCTAATATATCGCCTTGTTCAATCCAGTCTATTTTAAATGAAGCTGTCAAATCTGGTCCAACTCTTAAGTTTTCCCACCAGTTATGTTCAGTGTCTTTCCATCTAAAAGCACATTCATCCCATTGATAAGGTCCGGTTGTTTCAGAATATCCGGTATCTGAAAATACATCACCAAATCTTCTAACCGTAGAAAATCTAACGCCTTGATCTTCTTCTAAATGTATATAGTTAGCTCTGTCAAGCGTTTGGTATAAAGTTGCAATAGTATCTTCTACCTTTTGGGTATTGTCTTGTGGCATATCCCAGTAGCCTCCAGACTTATTCCAGTCTAAAGATTTAAGATTCCATGGAGTTGCATTACCTTTTGCATCAGTCTCTAACCATTTGTAAACTCCGTATAATTCTAATTCTTTTAATTTAACTTCAAAAAGATCTGACTTCTTATAGTAAGACATGTGTCCAAATAAATCATACATTCTCATTTCTATAGTATAGCTTCCAACGTATGGTAGTGTAATTGGTAATCTTTTGTAGTCGTCGACAACATTTCCATCAGCATCTAAGTAATCAACAGGACCTCTGTATTCTTGATGAAATTCATTTGGTCCATCAATAATCCATTCAATTTCATAAACCCATCTTTTATACCAGTTGTTCCAAGTCACTTTTAAGTTTTGATTCGCATCAACTGCATCATCCCACACAAAAGTAGCCTCATCCCAAATATCATCCCAAGACTCAGTAGAATCTAGAATAACAGGACAACCTATTGGTATATTAGTTTGTGAAAAGTTTTGATTATATGATTCCATTGATCTATCATGATAAGAATCATAAAAACTTTCAAATACATTCTTTTCTTCAGATCTTTGAATATTTGTTAAACTAGCCTCTTTACCAACCTCTAGATTTAAGAACGTATCATAACTACTAGCTGCATCGTTCTGGTCTAATGTAGATTTTAAAACCATTGAAGTATCTTCAATAAAAAGATCTCTATCTCTTGGCCATACATCAAACTTAACCCTATGTCCCTCTGTAAAGAATCCAATTGGATTTTGAATCTTCCACATGTTTATATTCTTCTGTGTGAAATAGTCGCCTTCCCCTGTAATATCTACAATTTTAGCTTCGAGGGGTAAAAAATCTCTTTGTAATCTATTCTTTAAACCGTATAATTTGATTAGGACTTCTTCTGGTGTGAAATCAAAGACTTCATCAACATTAGCAAAATCCCATTGATCGAAAGTTCCGTTTGGTTCATTTAGTCTATAAACTAATGAGAACCTACTAGTTTTCTTTTGTGTTTTAGAAGGTACTTTAAATCTTAACCTCTTTCTAGTCATCTCACCTCTAACAGATGAGTTAGGCACTGGGATAGCATGTAGCTTACCGAAAGTTCTCGACGCGTTATCTACATTAATCCAATACTCTTTAAGTGTAATCTTATCATATCCAAAGAAATCAATAGCATTTAAGATTGCTTTATATGTTCCAATAAAAGGTTTAATGTTATTAAGCTCTAATAACATCTCTTTTCTCTTTTGGTTTAATAGTTGATAATCAGGGTGCATCTCAGAAATATCATGAGATTTAAATATCATAAAGTCTTCAGCCTCTAATGAAGCACCTAAGTTACCTAATAGTACTTTAAATCTTTCATCCTCAGCTTCAACTTCACCGTAAAATTCTATTCTTGCAACAACTGAATCCCCAGCTTTAATTTGTAAAATTCTCTTGTGGATACCAGCGTTTTCAGAGGATACTGCAATATTAATTTGAAAACCAACATTTAGGTTAGCATTAATAGTCTTTAAGTAATTAGCATCTTGTGAATCGACTGTCTCTGCTGGTCCAAACCCAAATGATTGGGTTCTAAGCTCTTTTACATAAGCTTTACCACCATCATATCGCATACCATACATGATAACATCTTTAGATTGGTCAGGTCTTAAGTTTTCCCAACTAAAATCTAATCCAGTAAGTGTATTATCTGGAGAAAGTGGTTTATTAATAACAGCATCGCCATTATACAAACACTCTTCCACAATAAATAGGTTTGCCGTTTCATACAGGTTCGTAGATACCTCAGGAAGATATACTTGTCCTTCCCATATACCGTCTGCGTCCTGAGCTAGTTGTAGCTCGTAATCCGTACCGTTAAAGAATCTTAAATTATTCCACATATTATCTAGTTCTTTCGTCGTCTTTTTCTACCGTAAAGTTACCAAAATTCTTTAAGGATCTAACCTGATCTAATAATGCTAAAAAATAATCATTAACAAATATAAGGAATTCTCTCATTGTCTGATTTCTTCTAATATGAGGAGAAACTTGTTTATCAATTAAACCATGTTTCTTGTAATCATACTTAACATTAACATTGTCATCTTTCCTATGTTTGGAAACCTTATACAATCGTTTACGTTTATATACTAATAGATCTTTAAATAGACTCATTATTTTATAGCTTTTCTATTTCCAGCCTGCACTCTAGTGTAAATAGTTCTAGGTACTGGTGTTGCATCAAAGTTAATTGAAAGTGCAGCTTCAGCATTCATTAATGCATCGTCAACAATTTCATCACCATCTCTATCTTGCCAACCACCTCTGAAAACAGCAACTTCTTCTTTATCCATAATAATATCTCCCCATTCATCTAGTCCAGCTACATCGTATGGGATAGCAGTTGTTTCATCAACATCTACAGTTTTAACTTCTTCTATTTGTTTAAAGAAAATATATTTTTGTTTACCATTACCTATGTCTTCTAAAACTACAGGCTCTTGTGGCACTACAGTTACAGTCTTAGACAAATAATACCCTAATCTTCTTGCAGTCTCTTCTGTCTCAGATATAAATCTTACATTAACTGCATCAATACCTTCAATAGTTTCTAATATGTAAACAATATCAGACTTAGGTAGTTTATCTCTTCTTGTAATATTAAGCATGTAATCACTTACAGCTCTTCTAACATTAACGAATATCTCTTGTTTTGTGTGTCCTTCAAAATATCTAATATTAATATCCATAGAATATTTTCTAACTTGTGGTTTTACAAATACTACTTCAGTTGTAACCATTTGTTGGCCACTATCTTGAATAACTTGCGACATCTTATCATATTCATTCTGATCAAAGAACATCTCATTTACTGGAATCGAGAAATAATCTTGATCCGCTAATAACTTTCTTCTAGCATCTGGAATTGCAAAAATGTAAATCACATTATCATCATCTAAATACTGGTCCTCAGTCGTATTGTAAGCATCCACATACGAGAACATTCCATATCTAGATAGGAAATACTCATAATTATCTGGAGTCGCTAGAACGTATGATTTAGACGCTAAGGGTGCCATTAACTTAGTAAATTCAACAGACTCTTTATCAGCTCCCATCTTAGGAGATGAAGTTACTGTAAGTTCTAAGAATTCATTTAAATCAAATTCATCACCATTAGAATCAGAACCTTCTGCATCCCACTTAAGTATAATATCTTGTGCATCATCTAAGTTACCTTGGAAACCTGCATGCTTAATGTATTCAATCTCTATTGAATTACCAGCACTTGGTATTGCACCAAAGTTACCAGTTCCAAAATAAACATCAAGGCCACCAGAAATACCAGTCTTAAGAATATATGCTTTTTCGTTATTTAATAAGTCATACATTGAATCGTGTTTTGTCCACTTTTCACCGTTAACTGAAACGCTAACTTTAGAATGATCTGTTAAAGAACTTGTTTGTACATTATATGATTGCATTGGCTCTCCAGTTCCAGTAAACCTTTGAGATTCAAATTTACCCTGAACAATTGCGCATTTTATAGCGTACTTATTTGACTTTTCTAATCTAAATTTATCTTGTGAAGTTAATAGAGTATAAACTAATCCATTTAATTCACATTTTAATTCTGATCTTGCATCAACATTTAATCCAGTTCCTGCAATTTTACCAAGATCTGATCCAACTGCCCATTTAAATTCAATTTCACCAGTTGCAGCAAAACCTCTTGTAGCATCATGTCCTGTTAATCTTGATATACCATAAATAGATTCTGGTTGTTGCGCAGTGTATATGTTTTGTTCTACTAAAGAATCTTCTATATAGAACATAATTAATTCACCTAACTCAGCCATAACAGAAATAATCTGAGCAAATGGTGATGCTTCAGTAAATAGAGTATTCGCACGCTTGTAAACTCTTGCGATATATGTTCGAGCATCGGTCTTAATTTGATTAGCCGATGTTCTTAGTGTGCTTAAAAATTTTAATTCTGCCATTAGTTATTTATCTTAAATTTACTTTGATTTGGTACTCGTTGTTAACAGTAATGTCAATAAATGCCATATCCCTAGCAACACCCTTCATAAACTTAACGCTTACCGTGGTTTTGTACTTTCCTGATAGGGGAACGAAATTAGCCAATTGGCCCTGTATCTCGTTTTTAATTTGGAATTCATTTTGACCTAAACTATATACAATATCTTCTAAGTTACAACCAAATGATGGAGTACCTAAAACATCTCTCTTTCTTGTGAAAAGAACGGTTTCTATCTGAGTCAATAATTGTTCAATTTCACCTACGTTTTGAACAACTCCTGTCTGATAATTAGGGTCTCCTATGTATTTTATATAAAAATCCATTTATATATGTATTCTACTTTTTATGAGTGGAACATCCAGTCCACTCCTTCGTCTCCTTTTATCTCCTCAATAATTGACTCTAATTCGGTGTCTCCCATGTCTTTTATTGCGTCGTAGTCGAATTCTACATTACCTGGTAATGCAAACTTAAAAATACCAAGCTTAGCGCCTAGTGATTGCTTAATCTTAGCAGAACAATATCTAAAAAAGATTTCGTCATCAAATAGTGCACAATCCGGAATTGTTTCGTACACATCAAGTATCACATCTCCCTTCGGAGTGTCTCCCATAATCTTTAATTCTCCAGTCAGCCTAGCGTATTGAAAAGAAATAGGGTTTTCTAAAATCTGTCTAGCCATATCTGCTAAAGATTGATTCAATACGTAATATTCTAACTCAGCTGCAGATTCTGCTGCACCAGATCCGTCATACATTCCTCTGAATAACATCTTCTCTATTGCAAAGTCTCCACCGCTTTGGAATCTAACATCTAATCCACCACCTGTTGAATTCCAACCTGAGGATATATCATGTACTCCAAACACTGAAAATACTGAACCAGATCCGTCTGCATTAGCACCTGGTAAATTTAATGTTCTATTCTTTTTAAAATATTCACTACTAAATACAGCATTTGGTACATGGTAATAGTTTTCTAGTACAGAGTCTTCATAGTTCTTATAGAACCATTTCTTAGCTCTTTTAACTATATTAATTATTTCTCTTTGTGGTAAATTTACTGGCACCATACATGCTCCAGTTAGCTCATCACCAAGCTCTTGTAAAAATGCGTTTAAACAGTTGGTATTATTACTGGCGTTAAATCTTCCAGTATTTAAGTTATGTTCATTTGGTTGATCTTCTCCAAAATAACCGCTTCTAATTTCACTCATTTTATGATTTTATTTTTTTACTTACCACAACTTCAGTTTCATCTGAGAATCTAACATGAGGTCCAACCCCACCTTCTCTAAATATACCACCTTCCATTCTACCTTTAAAAATACCATCTCGTCCAAAAACAAAACAGTTTTTAACAGTTACGCTGCCATGTACAAAACAAGATTCTATTTTAGAATCTATGATTTGACACCCTTTATATATTTGTGATCTTAATATTTGTGCTCCATTTATTTCGCCGCCATATATTTCACTATTTTCTATATTACCTGATAGTTCACAATCTATAAATTCAAATCCATCTAGCAGATATGCTGTTTTAAATTTACCATCTTTAACTTGAACAGTAGAATAATCTGAATCATAGTTAATAATACCTTCTTCCATTGTGCCAGTTGATAACAATTCTAATACTTTATGTTTAAACCTATCCCACTGTACATTAATTACTGTAGGATTATCTTGTAAATCTACTAATATATCTATCTTAGGCCAATATTTATTTACGGCGGTATAGTCTCTTAGCATCTTCATTAAAGGTTCATTCTTTCTTAAAATACGCTGCAACTCTATTTTATTAGCAGAATTAAACTTTGGATCTCTACAAGACCTCCAAATAGCCATGATAAATCTATCTGCTAATGTTAGAATATCTTCTTGTCTATCTTCATAGTTTTTACCACCAATATACCTAAATTCTAAATAATTACTTTGAGCCTTTTCAAAGTTAATACCGTAATATTTAGTATTTGCAAATGTAAAGTTATCCTTATTAATTAAATCGGCATTATAGTAAAATGCTTCATGTTTAGGCATAATCCACTTAATAGATTTTGCGTAAGTAGAATTCTCTCTATCCGGGAAATACTTATATACTCGATCTTCATCAAACTCAAGTATGAATTTCAACACGTCCATGTGCTGAATCATATTTGAATCTTCTAGAAAATCAGGATTAAATGACATATTTAAGTGAATAGATGCACGATCTGATGTGTAGCCGTTTTCACGAATCCATCCTAACATTTTCACAATAACTAGCCTAGCGTTTCTATAAGGCATTGGACCAGTTACTAGTTCAATTAATCCTTTTCCACCTGACATGTCAGGTTCCATCTTAAACACATCTGCTGATGGTACAAAATCTGAATGAGCCTTTTCTTCTAATTGAATTTTTCTATCTAATAGTTTAGACACAGACTTTACAGTCTCTTCTAGTTCTAAATTAGAATAAAACTCAAATTCGATACCCATTTGGCTGGCAGCTAATACTTCTTGCCTTACTGAATTGCTTTTTAACTTTTGCATTAATTAAGAGTATGATATTACTTTTCAATATATATCAAACTCTGTGGCGATAGTTATTGGGGTAGTTTAAGAAATACCTTCATTGAGTCTTCATCGATCCTAGTAATTTGTACTTCGATCTCATCTCCAACTCTATAGGTATCTAATATATCACCTGGCAACTCACTAATATGTAGTAATCCTGTTACACCATCTTCGATGTTTACAAACACTCCATATTCTTTTTTGGTCTTGATTTTAGCCTTAACAACCGATGGTATTGAATACCTTGTAGAAATATTAATCCAAGGGTTTACTGTAGTAGTCTCCTTTTGAGTTAATGTAATCTTGTTGTTAGTAATAATATCTTTTACAAAGAAGTTAATTGGTTCGCCTGGTTTAATCTCCCTAGCTTTAAATTTAACTGAAGTTTCTTCATCAAGTTCATTTGTATGGATCATACCTGTTAAACATTTATTGAATTCAACAAATACTCCATATTTTGCTGTACCTGTTACTAAACCTGATTTAGGTTCATTAAGAGTTTCTTTTAATTCATTAATTGAAGTTGGTATTAGAGCTTGTAAATATTTTCTATGTGAAACCACTAATGTACCACGATCTGGTGAGAAACTTACTGGAACAACATATAATTCTTCTCCAACGATAGAACTAAAGTCTGATAATTTATTAATACCTGCAAGTGATCCTGGCATAAAGCAATCTACACCTTGTACCTTTACAATATAACCACCATTTTCAATCATGTTATTTACCGTACCGATCCAAGCAGTATTGCCTTCGTCGATTGCAGCTCTAAGATCCATGAATGTTTTATGTTTTACACCACCAGTAATAGTACCAGTTAATGTACCTTTAGTTTCTGTAATTAAAACTGCAGTTTCCGCTCCAGGTAGAAGTTGTCTAACCTCTTCAGATTCTTTATTAGCTTTAACATAAACTAATTCTCTATAGTTAATGTCTATTGTAATATATTCTTCGGTTACTCCATGTATTGTACCGTCGTGAATTTCACCTATAAACAATTGAGGTTTAATATTCACCATAGCACCTTTCATGATGTCATATAACTCTTGAGCATAAGGCTCTCGAGAGAATACTTGATCCCCGTCCTGTGTTTTAATATGTGGGTTTGGTTTTCGGGATGCTGTTACGCATGTTGCTTCGTAAGCTTCCCATTTGAATTCTCCTGCTTCATCATAAAATTCTGAAAAATCGTTACCGTCATCTTCTTTAGTTTTAGTAACTTCTTGTATTGGAGTTTCAGCTTGAGCTGTTTCTTGAACTAGTTCTACTGTGTTTGCCTCTTGGGCTGAAGTGTTTATTCTTCGTCTTTTTTTATCTGACATTTATTTTTTATTTAAAAGGTATTAACATATTATATATCTACTTAACCTTGCTTTTTATCCATGTGTGTTCTGGCTAATTTTTAGGTTTCATATAAGTTATCTATCTAACTCAAAAAAGTTGGCTTTTTATACAAAATAAGTACTAAATAATTTTTTTATGTCAATTATTTTTCGTATATTAGTACTGTAATTAAAAATAAATAAAATATGACAAATCAATTTAACTACAAAAATATAGAATGTAATGGTGTTGGTGGCCATGGCTACCAGGCTGTTCTTAAACACAAAGACGCTATTCAAGAAATTTGCCAAGACGTTAGAGATCTACTCGGCGACAAACTTTGGGACAAGATGATTAAGCATAGTAAAGAAACTGGCAGAGACGGATCTTTAGGTTACCATGCGGGTACTAGGTTTTCAACTGTAGAAGATAATGCTTATAGACTTATCACTGGAATTGCAAGACATTCCGCAGAGTATATGCCAAACAGTGAATTACTCGAGATGCACATAGGAGCCATTCTACCGATGTTAACTATGGAA
>CESI01012259.1_pt1 | contig 12378 bp, 6 predicted proteins | sample 356301 | NCBI WGS metagenome assembly CESI01 (sample SAMEA2621423, study PRJEB7988) | marine metagenome | biome: marine biome (ENVO:00000447); feature: deep chlorophyll maximum layer (ENVO:xxxxxxxx); material: "saline water (ENVO:00002010), including plankton (ENVO:xxxxxxxx)" | depth 40 m | reverse complement strand
TTATCTTAAATTAATAAGTAAATTTATTCAATAATTTATTAACCATGAAATGTGAAAAAACTATGAAAAACCTTAAATTTTGGATAGATTTATTAGAAATAAATTTTAAAAAATGCGTGAATATAGTTTAACTCCAATAACACCGGTTATAGGTGCTGAAATATCTGGTATCGATTTATCTTTGGCTTTAACTCAAGCTCAATTAGATCAAATTTATCAGGATTTGATCGACCATAATGTGATATTTTTCCGTGACCAAAATATTTCACCAAAAAACCATGTTGCATTGGCTAATAGCTTTGGCGAAATAGAGCCCCCTCACCCAGTATATCCACATGTTGAGGGTTTTCCTGAAATTGTATTATTAGAAAATGATTCTAATAATCCACCTGATACTGATGTATGGCATACTGATGTTACATTTAAAAGTGACCCAGCATTTACCTCCATACTTTACAGTAAAATAATTCCACCCACTGGTGGCGATACACTTTGGTGTTCATTATCTGCAATTTATGAATCTTTGCCAAATGATATGAAAAAGTATTTAGAATCTCTAAGAGCAGTGCATGATATGGGAGATTTTAGAAATAATTTTATCAATGATGATAATATTGAGTCTGCTCATAAATTAAATGAAGGATATAAAAAATTTGGAAATGCGATTCATCCCGTAATTAAAAAACACCCAATTTCAAATAAGAAATTTTTATATATTAATCCTGGATTCACAAGTCAAATTGTTGGCATGAATATGACAGACTCTAATAATCTACTTTCATATTTATTTAATTTTATGAATAAACCAGAATTTCAAATACGATTTAAATGGTCCACTAATACAGTAGCTATATGGGATAATAGATGCACAATGCATTATGCCATTGGAGATTATATGCCACATCATCGTCAAATGAATCGTATTACTGTACTTAATGATAAAAGAGATGATAAGATAGCTTAATAAAATCAATTATTAGAAAATGAAATTAAAAGATAAATTAATCGAATTAAATATTAATGTTCCTAATCCGGTTGCACCAGCTGGTAATTATGTTCCTTATAAAATAGTTAACAATCATATTTATATTTCTGGACAAATCCCACTAACAAAAGATGCTATAGTCAATCCAGGTAAACAAACCAGTGGGAATATAAATGCCTCAAGTATCATTACTGGTAAAGTCCCTTCAGAAGTTTCTTTGGAACTTGCAACAAAAGCTGCTGAGATATGTATCATTAATACCATGTCAATTTTGATTGATGCTACCAATAATGCTAATTGTGAACAACTCAGCTGCCTTAGTGTTTCAGGGTTTGTAAATTCGGATATTTATTTAACTGAGCACCCAGAAATTATTAATGGGGCATCAGATATGATATATAAAATTTTAGGCGATAATGGTAAACATACTAGAATTGCAGTCGGTTGTGCCTCGCTACCAAGAAATGCCGCTGTTGAAATATCCTCAATTTTTCATCTAAATTAAGGTCTACTAAGATAACTACCCAATTTCGGTTTTTTCTAATAAACCAAATACCCAAATGCGGTTTTATGAACTAAGATTTTGCTATGCTTACTTTAGCAAATTTATTAGAAGTTAAAAATATTCTTGCATCTGTTTCTAAAAAAAGTGGTCACCAGATGTTTTTACAGCACATGTCAAGTTTTAGTGAATTTTTTCTAAACATTGTTAGTCTTGGTAATGGTATAGAAGAGACTTTTGGTTTGCGAGCTGCACCACAGGTTCTCCCTCCCATAAGTTTTACTATTTTAAACACCTATATTTATCATAAAGAACACTCTGATCGAGCTTATCATTATGAATTAAATAAAATTCATTTTCCAATAAATGAATTAAAAAATCATCCCATACTACAATTTCAATTTCCAGCCCTTGATAATAAAAAAAATACTATCGCTACTATTAGTCAGAATACAAAAATACCAAAAGAAAATATTCGCAAGTGGGTCAACCAATGGATGAAGATTGGTGTTATGTATAAAGATAAAGACATTGGATTAGCTTTTAACTTTGATTCTGGTTTTAAAGAAAATCTTTTTTTCAAATATAATATAAACTTTATGAATCGTATCTCTAAAAACTGGTCTGAACTAATTGATAGTTTAATTATTCAAGGTTTTTTAAAAAAAGAGCATTGCTTGCCAAAAATAGATTTTAAAAATATATCTAGGTTATTTTATATTCAAAATTTAGCTATCCAACATTGGTATTATCTAATATCTCTAACGTACATACAAAATAGTAGCTATGTCACATATAACGAATCTTGTATTCTTTCTTCAGCATTATTTTTTTATGGAGATAAAACAACTAATTTTGCATCAGAGCAGTCAGATTTGTATGCTGCAAAAATACTTAGACCAGTAAATGTTAGCTCAATTTCGGAGTCGACGGCTATTCCTTTAGAAACTGTTAGGCGTTCGGTTGGTCAAATGATTAAAAAAAACTTACTTAGAAAAAAAAATAATGATATTTTTGTTACCGACCTAATATTGGGGAATACTGAAATACAAATGTCTAAAAAAGTTGCATTTACATTCCTGCACGATTTACTAATTATTGCTTGTCTTATGCATACTAACCCAGACTAAAAACCACTTTCACGAATTAAAATTCTGGATACAATATTGTAGATAGTATTAAAAAAACTGTAGCTATTTGTTGATAATTTTACTTTACCAGGTGTTTGCCATTGTAGTGAATTTACTGGGTTCTTGGGTAAAAATGTGACTTTGTAGTGTGCTTTTTCTGGTTTATACAACTTATTCTGTTCATCAAGAGCGCGAACTGGAATACTTCCCCCATATACCGAGGCAAGCGATAAATAAGGTAAATATTCTATTGCCGACATATCAATTAAAGATAGGTTTAGATCTACATATGAAAACTCATTGTTATTAGGTTTGAATTGAGCTTGCATACTTTGATTTATTTTATACAAATCATTTTCTGCTACAAACGCAACTACCTGATGCTGGTGTAAATTTACAATTGAAAATATTTTTTCATTTTTACTTATCCATTGATTGTCTCTAATATCCTGCAAATCATTAATTTGCCCCTCTATTTTAGCTTTAATAAATAATTTTGACTCTTTTTCTTTTAACCCTTTCAATATTTGTTTTTCTTTCTCTAAGTTACTTTCAATAATTATAAGATTATCCATTTCAAATTGAAGACTAAGTCTTCTTTTCAATCTTAATTCCAAAAGTTCAATTCGATCTTTTGATTGTTGCATGGCATTTTTTATTGAGGGTGAATTAAGTTTTATTAAATTATCATTTTTGTTTACAAATTGTTTTGATGAGATAAACACTTTCTCTACAATTGCCTCTTCAGAAGAATATATATCTACAGTATATGCACTTTCATATATGCTTGGGATAGTAATTGAGCTGCGCCAAGGATAGAAAAAGACTGCAAGTAAAATTAAAAAGATAATAATTGATCTTGTAAATATTTTATTCATAGTAATTGCCGCTCTTAATTGCCACCACTGTTTTACTTCACGATAGATAGGGAGACCAATAAACCAGATGATTTCAATGAGAAATAAGATAATTCCTAAAACTTTGAATGCTAAATAGTAGACTAAAAGAGCAATTCCAATAAATAGGAAGAATCGATAAATCCAAGTTGACCAAGCATAAATAATAAAAATCCATTTTCTTGATGTTTCTAATATTTCTGGTGGATCAAAATTGAACCCAAAGATCCACTCTCTAATTTGCCATCTTCCAAATGCAAATGCTCTTGGTTGTAAATTGTCAGCTTTTAAATAGTCAGAAAATACATAATATCCGTCAAACCGCATAAAGGGACTGATATTGATAAGCAGGGAGGAAACCCAACTTGCAGAGGCTATAAAAAAAGCAGCACTTTGAATGACTCCTTCAGGGGCAATCGCCCAAATAAATGTTGCAATTAGTGCTAAATGTAGCTCGGTGAGCATGCCAGCAAAATTAATTAATAATCTTTGTCGATTATCTTTTAACTTCCATGCATCAGTTGTATCAGTATACAGAAATGGAAAGAAAACTAGCATTGCAAGGCCAATAGCTGATACTTTGCATCCAAAATTTTTAGCTACATATGCATGACCTAATTCATGCAGTGCTTTTACAAAGACAATAGTAATTCCAAATAAAATTAGTCCATTAAAATTATAAAAATAAGAAAATGTATTCCAAAATTTTTCATATTCTTGAATAACTAAGAATATCCCTACAAGGCCTAAAATATAAATTAGATTTCTAATTAATTTTGAACCTAACTTACTTACTATCGGCAAAGTTTTGTTTAAAAAGTCATCAGGCTTAAAAATTGGAATCTTAAAAAAAAGATAGCCGTGAATTAGTTTTAAAAACCAATGCTTATTCTGCAATTCATATTGAGTAGCAAGTTTTTTTGATCCCTCACTAGTATTTTGAATAATTAAGTTATTTGTATCTAAAAATTGAATAAAATCTTCAATGTCATTTTGCTTAATATTTAATTTTAGATCTTCAATTTTCTTGATTAATGCATCAACTTTTTCTCCACCAACCCAATTTTTCAATAATATTAATGTTGTTTTAGTTAGAACAAAATATTTATGTCTTAGAGAGTCGTATAGCAGCCAAGACGGTGAGCCATCTTCTTTAGTGCTGCCATTAATAATTTTTAAATCCTGCCTTATAAATGGTAGAAACATTTAATATCCTATCCACTGCCTTAAAATATTAATTGGAGTTCTAAATAAATAATAAAAGATAGTTACCTCATCACCATAAATTCTTGCTGTCCCTCTAAGACCTATTCTTGGTTTGTTTTCTAAGTTTGCTGTTAAGGAAGCTATAATCTTATAGGCCAGTACGCCTTCGGGAGTGATTTCAGGTTTGTATGCACTGCGATCAATTTTAGCATTTATTGAACTTATAGGGTCAATATCTAAAAATACCTTAACTTTTGAGTCTGGTGCAATAACTAGTGAATCTTTGACCGGTAAATAAATAGAGAAATGAACATCTGAGGTTTCAGCAATAATCATTATTTTTTCACCGATTACAACAGGTTTACCCTGCCACTCATTCTTATTTTTAATAACTGCAACCCCATTACTTGCAGCTTTAATTATAATGTAATCGAGTCTATCTTCGGCATATTCTAATTCTTTTTTCTTAAGCCCAACTTCGGTAGCAAGACTCATAATTTTTGCTTTATCTTCAGCATTAGCAAAAGATGATTGTCTGTTTCGTAATAGTTCCGCCTCTGCAACAGCTAAGGTTTGTTGAGCTACTTCATATTGATTCTTTATATCAGTATCATCAAATTTTACTAATGAGTCACCAACAACTACAGGATCATTAGTATTTACTATTATATTTTTTATAACGCCATTTATTGGTGAGGTAACAACTGTAGGATTGTTTGCTGACACTTCAACTGGAGCTAATGCTGACATCTTAATAGGTATCAATAAAATAAGAACAGAACTTATTATAAAAAACCATTTAAACTTTCCACTAAAAATACTCTTAATTTTTTCGTATAAATTTGGTCCTTTTTTAAATGAGAAAAGTGCGTGACCAATTGTTCCTGCAAGGTGAGTTAATAATTCCTTATCGCTTGAAATAAGTTTTTCTGAACTCAATATAAATAATTTACCCTGTAACCCTCCGATAGAAGATTGTAAATTTATCATCAATCCATTGCTGGGAATATTTTCTGGCCTTTCATAATTTTTTTCAATTGTTTCGTGGTCATCTAAATTGATCTCATATGCATTTTCTTCTACAGGTAATACAATATTATTTGTTAAATTTTTTATATACGAGACAAGTGGTGCAGTTTGATCAACAACTGAAATATTTGAGATGGTCTTTACTTCAGTGATGCCTATTTTATTTATGCTTAAAAGAATAGCGACATCGTAATTCACTAAGTCTTTTAATTCATTTACAATTAAAAACTCTAACTCAGTTTTTGATTGAGCCGCACGAATTTTCTTTTCAATCGTTATAAGTCGTGCAATCTTTATCGAAGAATTATCATTCAAAAGTAACCGTCCCGCTCATACCTGGCAAAAGCTCTTCATACTTCATAAGGAATTTTGCTCGCAAATCAATTGTTTGACTTACTGGATCAATATTAGCACCAATAGCCTCAATACTGGCAGCATATGATTGGTTTGTTTCATCAATTAAAATTGATATTGGCAGACCAACTTCCATCCAATTCATCCACTTGCTTGGCACCATTAATCTAGCTTCTAGAATGCCAGTACCAATAATCTCGATCAAAGGCTGCTGCCTATCAATACTCTCAAAAGATTTTACAAAAACATTGGCTACTTGGCCATTATAAGGGGCCTTAATTGAGCATCTTTTTACACTTAAGGATGATATTAATAATTCAGCTTCAGCTCGATCTACAGCAGCTTGTGCTAATTCCACCTCATAAATTCCAATAGATCGCATTTGAGCCAACTCATCGTTACTTCTTAGAGTGATCTGTGCACTGTTTAAGCTGGCTTCAACTGCCTGATGCTGTGCTTTGAGTAAATTACAGTCAAATGCAATTAAAGTTTCCCCTTTTGAAAACTTTTGTCCCATTTTCAAAGGGATTTCAACTATTCTTCCATCTATCTCACTGGAAAGAATAGCTTGCTCATCGGAACTTACTAAAGCCCGAGTCGTTAGTATGTCTTCACTGTAAGCTGAAACAATCTTTGAAAAAAAAATTAATATTATTAAAGACGATAATTTTAAATAATGTGTCATTATCCTAATTGATTAATTAAACGTTCCCCATAGTTATCAGCAGATGTAACAATTTCATTGATTTGATTATTTAGCGGAACATAAGACAAGTCCTCTTGGGATTGAAGCACTTCTTCAAAATCAATATCTACCTCAATTGTTCTTTCTGTACCATCTTCATCTTCGGCTATTAGCTTGATGCTAATTACTTTTTCGTCACTAGGTGGAGTAGCAAGAATTTCACCTGTCTTATTATTTAATGATAGCCACATCGGAATAGATTTACCACTATCTAACTCTATTCGATAATTACTAACGTTTGATTTATTGTCATCAATGAAATTGATTGAATATTGACCTTCAGAAAATGCAATATTGCCTAATTTTAAATTAGCCATAAAATCTATTTCATCTCGAGCTTTATTTAATTCAATACTATTTCTCGCTGCACGATCAATAGTATCATCAACAAAAGTTACCTTATTTTCTCCATCAACAAATATATTTTCTCCCTGAAATAAATTAGAATCATTTCTTAAAATTTGACTATCATTTTTGATCACAGGCTTATCAAGAACAATATTTATATCTCTAACGGTACCATCTTTGTCTAAGGCAATTACCTGAACTTCAACATTATCAATGTCATCTGGCATTGTGGCGCTAGTTTCACCAGTATCTGGATTTACCTTGACCCATTCAGGCAATGGTTTTCCATCAGATAATAGTCCTGAATAAGACTCAACATCTTGTCTGTTATCATCATTTACCATAACCTCTACATTGAGCTCATTCGTTGTCTGAGTTTCTTGGGCAATGACATTTAATACTTTCATGCCGCCGTTAAACGTAAGTTTTTTTTCTAAAACCATTTCATCTACCTGAGGAATGTCTGAGTTATCAAACGCTGCTAGATTAAGTTCAAAATCTTTCTTAGGTTTTACTTTTATTGTTTTTAGTTTAACTGGTTTTTCATTATCTGCTGACTTAGATATTTCATTAACCGCTGGTACTACTTTAATGGTAAATGTATGATCAACATATAAACCAGCACCATCTATAGCTCGTAATGTAATAGAGTAGTCGCCAGAGGTTTTAATTTTACCTTTTATCTTATTACCTTCAATATATAAACCGGTTGGCAAACTAGTTTCTGATTCTGACTCTGGATCAATTACTTTGTATTGAGCAATATCATAGGATCCAAAATCTGGATCATTGAATGCTTGTCGATATTTAATTACAATATTTTGACCGGTTAATAAAGTTGGGACGTTGATTGGTCTAATAACCTCTGGTGGATCATTAATACCATTTATAGTAATTGATATTTGCGCGGGCACAGTGGTCTCCGTATCAGTAGCCGTATAAGTAAAGTAATCAGTAGCTGTTTCGCCAGGGTTTAATGACTTAGCATTATTAGCCTGATACGTATAACTACCATCAGAGTTAATAATTAAGTCACCATACTCACCTGTCATTACTGAACCAACAGTTCCGGTTGTTCCTGTTCCAGCTTCTTGACCTGTTCTAATTGAATCTACTGTTATGGTATCCCCATCAGGATCAGTATCATTAACTAATACTCCACTTGATGAATCTTTTGTTGTTTGCGCACTTGCATCAATGGCCAGTGTGTCATCAACTGGCACTGGTGGATCACTAATTCCATTAACTGTGATTGCAATTACCCCAATATCTTCATTTGTTCCATCTGATACCGTATAATTGAAGTAATCAATGACGCTGTCTCCACGTTTCAGGCCGTTTATTGAATCCTGATCTGCTGCATACGTATAGCTACCGTCACTATTTAAAGTTAGTGTACCGTATGTACCCACCAAGGCAGAACCAATTGTTCCTGAAGCGCCACCACCTTCTGTTTGACCTACTCTAATCTCTGAAATAGTTAGTGAGTCGCCATCTGTATCGGTATCATCGGCATTAATATCAAAAGTTGAGCCTGCTGCTCTTTCAATAGTTGCATCACGATTAACTGAATCTGAATCATTTACTGCAACTGGACTATTATCATTGATACCTGTTACAGTAAAAGAAATTTGCGCAGTGTCTGTATCTGTGCCATCACTTACTGTGTAAGTAAACGTATCTACTCCTGTGGTTCCAGTTGTTAAACTATCTGCTGCATTTTGATCAGCTACATATGTATAAGAACCATCAGCATTCACAGTTAGTGTACCGTAAGTACCAGTGAGTGTCTGACCTATTGTGCCACTAGTACCGGTACCTGACTCAGTGCCTGTTCTTATGGCCGTAATAGTAAAGCTTCCCTGTATATCATCGGTGTCCGCATCAGTATCATCAGCATCTAACTCCTGAGCATCGTTTACAGTTCTATTAATTGTTTCATCTTCATTAACTGAATCTGTATCATCTATTGCAATAATATCATCATTCTCACCTGAAATTGTTATGGATAAGGTTGCCGTATCTGTGGCGGTGCCATCACTCACCGTATAAGTAAATGTATCTGTTACCGTATCACCAGCATCTAACGCATCTGCAGCATTTTGGTCAGCAACGTATGCGTAACTGCCGTTACTGTTTAATGTTAGAGTTCCATAAGTTCCTGTCATTGCAGATCCAACGCTACCACCTGAAAGAGCGGTAACACTTAATGCGTCGCTATCTGCATCTGTGTCATTTGATAGAGTACCATTTCCAGCGCTTAATGATAAAGTTGCATCTTCATTAACCACGCCGGTATCATTAACACCAACAGGAGCTTCATTAACACCTGTAACAGTAATAGCTAATTGTCCTGTATCTGTGTCACCGCTTGAATGGTCTCGCACAGTATAAGTGAAATAATCTATCGCTGTTGCTCCATCATCTAAAGCTATTGCCCCAGATTGATCGGCAGCATATGTGTACGAGCCATCGGCGTTAATAGTTACCGTTCCATAATTTGTGGTAAATGATGATCCAACTGTTTTATTTGCACCAGAACCGGACTCAGTTCCTGTGCGAATAGCAGTAACGGTAAAGCTTCCTGAAACATCGTCAGCATCCGGATCAGTATCATCATGATCTAACTCCTGTGTGTCTGAAGTCGATCTTGTAATTGTTGTTCCTGCAGTTACAGTATCGGTATCATCTACTGCAGTAATATCATCATTGACACCAGTAATGGTAATCACAATCTCACCAGTATCAGCATTTTTATTATCATCATCTTTTACGGTATAGGTAAACGTATCAGTTGCAGTTTCACCAGGATCAAGGGCATCAGCAGCATTCTGATTAGCGACATAGGTATAACTGCCATCTGCTGCTATAGTTAATTGACCATAAGTTCCTGTTAAAGCCGAGCCCACTGAACCAGAAGTACCACTTCCAGACTCAGTACCTGTTCTAATATTTGTTAATTCCAGACTTTCTGTATCACCGCCAGTATCGTTAGAGGTTACACCCGATCCAGAATTAACTGACAATGTAGCATCTTCATTCACACTTCCTGTATCATTTGTAGCAGCGGGTCCAACACCCTTAACAGTAATGGTTAGTGTTGCAGTGTCTGTAGTACCAGCACCATCACTGACAGTATAAGTAAATGTATCAGTTGCCGTAGCGTCAGCAGCAAGACCGTCGGCTCCACTTTGGTTAGTAACATACGTATAACTACCATTAGCATTTAATGTTAAGGTACCATAGGTACCTGTCAGAGCTTGTCCAACTGTTCCTCCCGATATAGCTGAAACTGTCAAACTTGAACTACCGTCAGCATCAGTATCATTGGCTAACACGTCACCCGTTGTATCTGCACTCTCATTATTATTATTACTATCAGAACCAGTCACTGCTGATCCACCATCATTGACCGTTAAAGTTGCATCCTCATTAATGTAACCAGTATCATTTACACCAACTGGGTCATCATCAATACCTAGTATCGTGAAAGTAAGAGTAGCCGTATCAGTTCCGTCATTGCCATCAGAAACAGTATAAGTAAATACATCTGTAACTTCATCGCCCGCATCTAACGTATCCGCAGCACTTTGGTCAGCAACATATTCATAGCTACCATTTGACTGAATAGTTAAAGTACCATAGGTACCAGTGACGCCACTACCAACAGATCCTCCGGAAATAGCTGAAACCGTTAAGGTGTCACTATCTGCATCAGTATCACCCACAAGAACATCACCTGTGGTATCACCACTTTCGTTATTATTATTGCTGTCAGAGCCTGTAACCGCTGACCCACCATCGCCAACTGATAATGTTCCGTCTTCAACAATGTACCCTGTATCATTTGTAGCTTCAGGAGCAGTATTTGCAGTACCTGTAATAGTAATCACTAAAGTAGCAGTATCTGTATCGCCACTTGCGTGATCTCTCACTGTATAATTAAAGCTATCAGTAGCAGTAGTCCCATTGTTTAAATTTGTTGAGCCACTTTGATCTGCAACATAAGTATAGCTTCCGTCCGCATTAATAGTCACTGTTCCATAGTTTGTAGTAAATGCAGATCCTAATGTTTTTGCAGTACCCGATCCTTCTGTAGCACCCAACCTGATTGCTGTAATCGTAAAGTTTCCAGGAACGTCGTCATCATCAACATCAGTGTCATCATGATCTAACTCTTGTGTATCTGAAGTTGTTCGAGATACTGTTGAACCAGCAGTTAAGGCGTCTGTATCATTAACTGCAGTAATATCATCATTGGCTCCAGTAACAGTAATGGTTAATTGTGCGGTATCTGTGTCACCACTTGAGTGGTCCCTTACAGTATATGTGAATATATCAGTAACTGTTTCGCCAACATCTAGTGCCTCACTGGCGTTAGTGTTGGCAGCATAGGTATACGCACCTGTTGAAGCAACAGTTAGAACACCATAAGTTCCCGTCAGTGCTTGACCGACTGTACCAGCCGTGCCGCTTCCAGACTCTGCTCCTGTGCGAATTGCAGTTATAGTGAAACTGCCAGAGGCATCATCGCCATCAGCATCAGTGTCATCATGGTCTAACTCTTGTGCATCTGAAGTGCTGCGGTTCAAAGATCCATTTTCAGTTACAGCATCTGTATCATCAACTGCAACAATATCATCATTCACTCCTGTAACAGTAATGGTCAAAGTTGCAGTATCTGTAGTGCCCGCACCATCACTCACGGTGTAAGTAAAAACATCAGTGTCTGTATCACCTGGATCTAACGCGTCAGCATCATCATGATTAGCAACATATGTATAACTACCATTAGCATTAAGTGTTAAGTCACCATAGTCTCCAGTTAAAGCCGAACCAACTGTTCCTCCTGATATTGCTGAAACACTTAAACTTGATGCGTCATCAGCATCTGTATCATTTGAAAGAACCCCACTAGAGGTATTTACTGATAATGTTGCATCTTCATTAACTGATCCGGTATCATTGACACCAGTTGGATCATCATCAACACCTGTAACAGTTATAACTAATTCTGCAGTATCAGCATTCTTGTCTGAATCGTCTTTAACTGTATAAGTAAATGTATCTGTAACTGTGTCACCTGCATCTAACGTATCTGTGGTATCTTGATTGGCTACATAAGAATAGCTTCCATCAGCAGCAATGGTTAATTGACCATAAGTACCAGTTAATGCTGATCC
>CESI01041589.1_pt1 | contig 12408 bp, 1 predicted proteins | sample 356301 | NCBI WGS metagenome assembly CESI01 (sample SAMEA2621423, study PRJEB7988) | marine metagenome | biome: marine biome (ENVO:00000447); feature: deep chlorophyll maximum layer (ENVO:xxxxxxxx); material: "saline water (ENVO:00002010), including plankton (ENVO:xxxxxxxx)" | depth 40 m | reverse complement strand
TGTAAGATGGCCAGCGGGAAGTGCGGCGTCGGGTTGGAGGAGAGCCAGAGCCTGAAGTCCGCGTGCGGCGTCTCGTCCTCGAAGCGCTCGATGATCTTCTGCAGCTCGGGGAGCCACGTCAGCATCAGGTGGCAGTTCGCGAGGAACACCCAGTTGCCCTCCACGCACGCCTCTTTGATGAGCTTGGTCGCCACCGGCGCCTGCCCTTGCCCGAGCGCCACCGAGTGCAACTTGTCGGCGCCAACCTTCGTAGCCGCGAGTTGCGCGAGGTTCGCGGTGGGATCGACACCGGGCGACAGCACGAAGATGAGCGGCGCGCCCGGGGTGGAATCACCGTAGCACTCCTGGAGGTCCAACACCGGCGGCTCCACGTATTTCCTGCCAAGCGAATTCGCCACGTAGGACGTCGCCGCCTTCTCCACCCTGTCCATGCGTAGGCACCGTACCAGTAACATGCGCTGAAGCTCGTTGCACTTTGGTTCCCACTCCCCGGGTAACGCGGCACTTCGCGGGTTCTCCGGCTCTGCGTTTCTGTACCAGTCCTCCCATTCCCCCGGGTTTTCTTCGAATGATTTAGTGACGCCGATGAAGTGCGGCACCTGCTGCTCCAGCTCCACGACGTTGTCCCAGGCGAGCTCGGAGATCCACTCCGGCGCCGGGTTCGGGGGCTGGTCCGACCTGTCCAGCACCATCCCGCCTCGGAGGAAGAACTGCCACTCGTTGATGTCCACCTGGTTATCGGACTGTAAGATCCGCACGCACATCTGCAGCGAGAGCAGCAGCTTGTGCGCTTCAAACAAACCTCTGCTCGTGTACTTGTACACGGCGTACGTGTGGTAGCTGTTCAGGAACTCGATGCGCTCCTCCAGCGCTTCCTTGGCATCCTCCTTACTCGATTTAGGAGCCTTTTCGATGGACAGCAAGAACAGGTCCTTGTACGCGTCGAGCGAGAATTGGTACATCGGATCCACGGTGGCGAGGTCGTAGAGGACAAAGTACAGGATAGCCGCGCGTATGGACACCGGTCTGTAGAGCGCGGACGCCTCGGTGATTTCCTTGCCGGTGGCTTCCGCGATCTTCAACGATTCCGTCACCTCGTCGGAGGTGGTCTTGGATTTGACCAAGGTGTTGATGAGCTCGACGTTGTCGAGGAGTGAGCCGTCTGCGTTGGATAGGAGGTCCAGGAGGGTATCCTCGAGTTCCAAGATGGTCCGCTTACCTTCCGCAACCTTGCGCACTAACGTCACGCTCTGCTCGTGAAGGTCGAACCGTTCCTTCTCGACGACGACGTTGAGCAGCTGGTCCTCCAGCCCTTGCTCCTTGACCACGAAGTTGACGATGGTCACCTTGGTGGAAACCTCTGGGGTGTAGTGCGGGTTGGACAGCTTCGACGTGAGGTACAGCCTAAAGTCTGGGGAGTAGTCAACCTCTTTGTCCCCGAGCTTGATGCACAGCGAGTTGCCCTTCTTGATGAAGCTCTTGGACAGCACGGGTTCAAGGATGGGATCGATCTCTTCGCCGACGTCCTGGATCAGCACCGGGTCGCCGAATTGAATCGCGTTTTCCATCTTGCGAACCATGTCCGACATGTTCAGCGTGACGGTGACCAACCCGTTCGGTTTCTCCGTGTTCTTGATCCACTTGTTACCTTGGCCTTGCGGATCGATGAGCAAAGGCCATCGGCGGCCGCGGGTCACCACCACGCCGTTCTCGGTGCTAAACTGGTCGGCGGGTAGTTCGTTTATGTTCCAGTCGCGAACGTCGCTGGGATCCGCGAGGAAGAGCGCGAAATCAAACTCATCCGACGCCGGGATCTCCAGCTTCTTCACCTCGGGAAGCCACGTGTTCTTGACGAGCGCCTCGCGGTAGTCGGATGGGAACGGACCGGCGTAGGACATGAAGGCGGCGGCGATGACGACGTCGCCGGGCAGGCACGCGATTTCAGCTTCGTACTTTACGATGGATTCCTCCCATCGAACCTTCTCGCCCGCCAAGCCGCTGACCAGGGTCTCGGCGCGCGCGAGCTTCTGCGACAGGTCCTCGAATTCATCCTCCAGGGCCTTTTTGTTCCCGATGGATTCCTCGTACTTGTCCTGCAAAGCCTTGACTTTGTCGAGGACGGCTTGGAGTTTTTCCTCGGCGGCGGCGAGCGCCTTTTGTTTCTTCTCGAGAGCCTTCTTGGCGTTCTCGAGCTTCTTCTTCTTGGGCGCGACATCCTTGTTGACCCCGCCGTACACGTACATGGCGTGCACCCACTGGCACAGACCTTTCGCCGCTCCGGAAACCTTGCCGATGTTCTCGGGTTCGTAATCCGGGTTGTCGACAAATTTCTTAATCTTCTTGAGCAGCTCGTCGTTCAGGTACTTGTCCTTGTCGTAGTTCATCAGCGTGTTGAGGAAATCAGGCTTGCCGAGCTCCTTCTTCGCCTGCTCCCACGTCGGCGTCTTCTTGAGCACGGTCATCACGCCCTCGAGGCAGAGCGCCACCATCGCGGGAGGTTTCGCGTAAGCCTTCATCTCGGACATGTCTTTTTTGGTCAGGACGTTGAGAGCGGCGGAGGCAGCCTCGAGCGCGGGCAGGGCCAGCGCCAGGCCGTGTTCGCAGTCCGCCGCGATGGCGTTCGCCTCCTTGGCCTCCTCGCCGATCTTCTCGGCGTCAGCCTTCACGAGCCGTTCCTGTTCGTCAGCCGCGCGCTTGTCCTGCACGATGACCACGAGGAGCTCCTCGCAGTCAACCTTGGCCTGCGCCACCGACACACGCTTCTCCTCGGCGATGACGGACATCTCCTCAACCTGCACGCCCGTCTCGTCGAGCTTGGTCAAGCCACCCCGGAGCTTATCGCGCTTACCGCCAATCTCCTTCGTCTTCTCGACGAGAAGAGTGCGGTATCCGCGCACAAACTCGAGATAGTTTGTCGGGGTGACGTAGTTTTTACGCTTCAACGCCGCGAGCATCTCGGTCGATTTCGCCGCCGTCGACGAATGAATGAGGGCAAACACGGAGCACAGGCTGTCCTTCACCTCCGGGCTCATGCCTTTCTCCTCCTCCATCTGCTTCATGGCCACCTCGCGGAGGGCGTCCGCGGGCCACTCCGTGAACCAGTCGATGGTGCAGCAGTTGACCAGGCCCGGAAACATCCGGCAGCGCTCTCGGAAGCCCTCGCCGATTGGCGACATGCACAGCACGATGTGCAGATTCCTGATGACCCGCGATAAAAAGTAGGCGTAGAGCTGGTCCTGGGTGTCAGCCTTGACGCCGTCCTTCTTGGCGCTCGCGCGGACATCCTCGCACACGCCGCCGAGTTCATCCTTGGAGAACAGGTTGGGAACCTCGCCAGAGGTGAGCACGTTGTTGATGTCCTCCAAGAACGTCTCAACCACAATCTGCGTCTCGTCAAACAGGAACACCGTGGGCTTGTCCGCGACGCCGGCTTGCCTGAACAGGCTCTTGAGGTCCTCCCTGAACTCCGTTTGCCGGTAGTTCTTGGTGATCTCGATGCTGAAGCACTTCAGATCAGCGACGTAGGTGGCCAGCCTGGCCAGAGACTTGCGCCCGCTTCCGCCGACTCCGACCAAAAGCGCGTTACCCCGCGGTTGCATCAACACGCGGTGAATGCGGCAGACGTGCAGCAGCGCATCCTTGAAGAGCACCAGGTCCATGGCGGAGTACCCGGGTTCCATGGCGTAGTCTTCGAGTTTTTCGGTGAGCATATCCTTCAATTTTTTGGTGTCGGTGACGATTTCGTAAGGCGGGTGTTCCGCGTTGCTTCGAAGGAACGAGACGAAGGGCGGGCACTCGCCGTAGAATGGAAACTTGTCAGCCTCGCCGAAGAGCGCGTCCCACCCGCTCATCAGGTTCTGGTTCAGCTTCTGGTCGAGCTGCTTCTTGAGCCAAGCCTTGTCGTTCATGTCCCACATCCGGTCGCCGAAGATGCGGAAGCACTCGTGCACCCACAGCTGGAGCATGGTCTCCCTGCTGTCGTAGTACTGCCGGGTCGCCTGCATGGTCCCTTGGATCACCTTCGCGAGGTCTCGCGTGTTGAACAGGTAGTGGGACTTCGCCGGCGTCGGCAGGAGCTCCTCGGCGATGTTGAAGTAGAGCTCGATGGTGGCTTTCGTTATCGGATCGCCCAGCGGCTTGATCGAGTCGTCGAATTGCGACAGCTTATCGTTGAGCAAGGTGCTGTAGATGCGGTGCAGCTGCTGGTCGGACGGGTTGGTCATGTTCAGCACGGAGAAGACGGACATGATGCGCTGCGAGAACGCGTTGCGCCCACCGCCCGGCGGCGCCATCGACGCCATGAGTTGGATGTCCTTGATGGTCTTAACCTCCTGCTTCTCCCTGTCGTACCAGAATCCGTTATCCACCCACAGCTTGAGCAGCTCGAGCGGCGGCATGAACCCGAAGACCGACTTTTGCGGCATGTTGAAGTCGTCGACGTACACCACCATCTTCTTACCGCCGCTGGGCGCGAACACGCCTTTGCTGCGCTTCTCGAGGCGGCCTTCGATCGTGTTTTGCAGCGAGTTGCTGCTCGTCTGCGCGGAAAAGTTGATGATCATGGAGCTCTTACTCTCGGGAAGGGACTCGAGGCATGACTGCGCCACCATCGTCTTACCCACGCCCACGTTACCCACGATGAGCACGTGCCGCCCGATCCCCGACAGCGTCAGCGCGATCGTCTTGGAACGCAAAGTGTCAACCGTCGGGACCATAATTTTGAAAAAAGGCATCTCCGGCGGGGGCCTGTACGTGGTGAGCTGCTTCTCCCACAGCACCCACTCCCGTGCCTTGGGGTCCACGAAGTACTCGTACACGGTCTGCTCGTGCGGCCACCTGGTGTCGTTCTCGCGGAGGAAAACGTCGAATTTCTTGCGCGAATCGTCATCCAGAGAGGCGCCCACGGACCAGATGAGGCAGAACAAAAACGTGAGCTCGACGATGGCGACGTACGCCTCGGGCTCATCCTCGAGGTTTGGGTAGAGGCTCGGGTCGATGCCGTGCTCGGCATCCTTGTGCGCGTCGAAGAGCGCGCAGAACTGCCGGACGGATGCGAGCCTGTCGGTGTCCACTCCCTCCTTGAGCTGCAACCGGCGGTACTCGAGGCTCTCTTCCATGTACTTTTCGAACATAGCCGTCAGCGTCTGCGCCAGGATGGCGTCCTCGGCGTACTGCGGCTGCTGAAGCCAGGATTTGACGAAGGGCCACCAGCCGAGATCTTCGGTGTTCAGGTAGATCATACCCGCGCGCGATACCGTCGCCGGTGACGCCTGGGACAGGTCCTCAACCTCGAAGAGGATGGACACCTGCGGCGCCATCATGATGCGTTCGCCGGAGAGCAGCGTGAGGAGCTTGTTATCGTCCAAGAGGGTGTTCATCGACTCGATCCACAGCGTGTCGACCGGGCCGTCGAATAGCGTCCACTTCTGGTTCGGGGATTCGTCTTTACAGATGTCGCGCATGACCCGCGCGAGGATGCCGTCGCGCCATTCGTTGGACTCGAAGCATCCGTAAATTTCGTCGTTTGAAAGCGCCAGCGGGTTGATGGTGTACACCTCAACCTTTTGAAACTCACCCTCACCCTTGCCATCCTCGCACAGCTGTTCCATGGCAGCCTTGAGCACCTTCCACGCCGCGGACTTACCCGCGCCGGTTCGTCCCACGATCATGTTACCGTGCCTGGCAACCTTGCAGTCGAAAATCTGGATAATCTTGGTGATCCAGTCGTCCACGACTTGCAATCCCATCTCGCCGCACTTGCGCTCCAGCATCGACTTCAAGTCACTCCCAGTCTCCTCCGGGAGCTCGACACCCGGGAACAGGTCACCGAGCAGCGCGCGGAACAGCGGGAGGTCCATGTACACCAGCTTGGGCATGATCAGGTCCTGCATCGTGCGGTATAAGATAGCCTCCTCGCTACCGTCGGGGTCGATTCGCTTAAATGCACCCGCGGCTCTGGAAATCGGAATCACAAACGAACGAAGGGTGTAATCGTAGTGGTCCTGCTTCGACAGCTGCTGCTGCGACAGTTCCATGATCGCGACCATCTTCTTCGCCAACGGTTTCGCACTGCTGAAACCCTCGGCGAACATCATGATCTCGGCGATGAGCGAAAAGTCGGGCACCATCATCGAAACCGGCCTGACGATAGCCTTCAAGTTATCCGGAAGCTCCGCTCGGCCGGCGTAACCCGGGTTCATCGTGACGAAAACCCCGCACGACGGAATCAGCCGAATGGTCTGCCCCTCGAAGAAGAATGTCTCCGCCCGGGCCTTGACCGCGGACATGATGACGCCAATCTGCGTCGCCACAACCGAGAGCACCTCAACCGTGATGCGATTAAACTCGTCGAGGCACGCCCAAGCGCCGGTTTGCGCCAAGCCGCTAAACATCTTCGCCGTCATCTTGTAATCGACGCCGTCGGAGCAGTTGAAGACGATGACGTACCGTGCGAGTGCCTTGCCGAAGTCCTTCACGGTCTCCGTCTTGCCGGTACCCGCGGGTCCGAGCGGGTTGCCGCCGCGGCGGGTGAACAGCGCGGCTCCCAAAGTCATGTAACACCTATCCGTCAGCGGCGTCACCACCAGCCGGCCGTTGTTGCCCTGGTACTCGTACCCGTACGAAAAGACGGAGAGCACCTGCTTGACCACGCAGTCGTCCTGTTCCTGGTCCCAGTAGAATCGTAGTTGCGAGACCCACTCGAAGTCCGTCGGGGCTTTGCAACCGCATTTGGCGAGTTTGTCGATTGAGTCGCGGGCGTGAACCTCGATGGTGATCAAAGCGACGACTTTTTTCCTGTTCACCTTGTCGAGCTTGGACCGCGTGAGGGTGACGAGCTTGGACAGGTAGCTGACCCACTTCTTCTTTAGGGTGCGCACGGCGGTTTTGGCGGTGTCCGGGTCGGACAGCGCCTTTTCGCATTCGGTGGTCCACACCATGCAGCCCGCGCTGATGATCATCTGGCCCGGAAATTCGCGAACCCAAGCCTCTTTTTTCATCCCTTTGCTGTGCGTCAGCGTATCGTACAGCGACTTCTTGCACGCGGCGTACATCGCAGCCTCGACGTCGTTGAGCCACTCCTCCGGGCGTCCGTCGGTGATGACCGGTTCGTTGAACGGGATTGTTTCGCCGTCGGGGGAGTGCATGGCGACGGACGCGAAAGTTTTCCGCCCGTCGGTCCCGGGCTTGGTCATCTCGAGCTTCTTGATGCCCTCGAACATACCCTTGAAGTGCGGTTGCACGTTCGGCGGGTTCTTGGCCTGGCCCAAGATCTCCAGTAAGTCGTCGCTGGAGATGAAGTAGAAGCGGGGGAACTGCTGGCGCTTCTTCTCGAGGTAGTTCTCCAGGCTCTTTTGGATTTTTTCCAGCTTTTCGTCCATGTCGGCGAACCTGTCGAGCATGGCGTTGTCGACGCCCGGGGTGGGATCGGGCTGCGACCCCGTGCACGCCTTGATGACGTTCGCGAGCGTCTTCATCTCGAGCATGTACTTGGCGAACGAATCGTTGACGCTGTCGAACATGATGCTCTCCTGCGGGAGCTGCTTGCGGATATCCTCCGATCCCACGAAGATGTTCTCGAGGTACATCCACGACGTCTGAACCTTGGAGACAATCTCGATAACCTCGGACACCAACGCGAGCTTCTGCTCCCACGCGATGATCGGCTGCTCAAAGACGACGAAGTACTTGGAAGCCTTCATCGTGGACAGCGTGACGATGTTATCCTCGAGCGCGGCGAACACGTCGTCGGTGGAGCGAAGCTTGTAAACCTCCTTGCCCTCGCGGAACTGAACCATGTCGAGCTCGAGACCAACCCACGTCTCGCCGATGTCGCCCAAGGTGGTCTCGATCGCGAGCTCCTTCGTGGCGTTCGTGGACATCTCCCCGATGAACTCGTCGTGGTTGGACAGGCCGAGGTCGGTCACCTTGCCGAGGGTAAAGTCGGTACCGTGCGGGTCGAACTTGGCACCGCACTCCTCCATGAGTTGCTCCCAGTGCCGCTGCCGAATCGCTGGATTGCGCAGATCCGTGATGAGCGGCATCGTCTTCTTGAAGCTGTCGACGACTGACTTCATGGACGACCACGTCACCCAGTCGTTCACCTCGCGCCCGATCTTCTGCAGCTTCTTACCGATCCCCACGGCCATGTTCTCCATGACCTCGACGTCCAGATCTTTGAATTCGCCGTCTTTCAATCCGTCGTAAACGCCGATCCATTCCTCGCAAATCGCCCATAGGTCGTTCAACAGCGCCGTGTCCTTCTCCACCTCGAGCAGCTCCTTGAGGGACGGGCGGGACATGGCGAATATGTCCATGCCGCCCTTGAGCTCCTCTTCTTTCGCGCGGAACCCCGCGGATTTCTCGGCGGTTCGTTGGAGGAAAGTTTTGGCGGCGTCGAGCGACAGCTTCGTGTTTGGCGTGTCGATCTTCTTGGGCGCCTCCGCGATGAACGCGTCCCTGTGGTCGCACACGTCCTGCACGAACTTGTCCACGGTGCGCCCGAGTTTCTCCTGGAACGTCTCCTTCGCGTCGTCCAGGTCCGCGGCCGTCTTGGAGAGCATGTTGACGAATGTCATCCAAGTGTCGTCCAACGCTTCAAGCTGCGCGAGTTTCGACGGCGGCGGCGGCGCGTCCATGCGTTGCAACGACGCGTAGATGGCGCGCAACGGTGCGAACCGCGCGTGGGTCTCCTCCTTCGTCTCCATGATCTTGGCGTGCGTGTTCACCTTGGCGGCGAGTTCGTCGAGGTTGGTTGGCGCGGTGACCAGTGTCTCGGTGTTGCTTTCGAAATGTTTTTTCAAAGCCTCGAGTTCGTCATCCGCGGTTTCTGCGAGTAACCGCGTGAAGCGCTTGACCCACTCCTCGCAGTGCGTTTTCAAAGAGGATTTGAGCGGCGCGCTGTCGACGCGGAGGAAGAGGAGGTTAGCGACGCCGTCCTCGCGCGTCACCTGCTCGGCGAGCGCGCGGTACCGTTCGATGTCCGCCTCGAAATCGACGAGCGGCTTGTTGGCTTTGCGGTAGCGAACGATGAACTGGTCCTTGTCCGTCTCCCACACGTGCCTGTAGGACGCCTCCCACCTCGCCACGAACGTGGCGACTGGGTCGACGATTTTGCCGAGGCCGTTGTCGATGGCGATGATCTGCTTGAGCGCGGCGTCTTCATCGTCGGAGATGACGTCGTAGAACGTGGGTAGGTCATCGCCGTCTTCCGTGTCATCCGGGCCCAGCCGCGGGACATCTTTAACCACGCCGATGAGCTCCCTGCACACCTCGTGTACCATGTCGAAGATACCTTGCGTGTCGGGCGCGAGCTTGACCGCCTTGTCGTCCTTGAGCATGTTCGCCGATGAGAACATGGGTATCACCTCGGTTCGCTTGTCACCGTTGAACGCCTTGGCGAGCTGCTGCAACGATTTCTTCACCGCGACTCGAAGCGACTCTCGCAAATCGTCGTCGAGCTCGCGCGTGAAGCGACGCCACTCGCGCTGGACGTCCTCGCTGTCCTGCGCGAAGGTCCGCGCGAAGCACCGCCCGAGCGCCACGCGCATCTCCTCGTGTAACTCCTTGAAACGTTGTAACGTCTCCTCTCTGTGCGTTTTTTGCGCCGCCGCGAACTCGCCGTCGGCGTAAATTTTCTTTCGGACGATTTTGATCACAGGCGTCTCAGCCACCAGCGCCAGGTTGGCCCTCACCTTCCGCACGGTGTCCTTGTACAGCGTCACGGCTTTGTTCACCTCGGCGCAGAACTTCCCGGCGTCCGCCATGAACATGTCCTGGATCGATTTCGAGGATGTCCAGGAGACTTTTTGCAACCCTGGGGCGATTTTTTTGTCGAGGTACCGGATGCGGTCGGCGAAGAGAGCGCGTTCGTTGCCGTCGAGCATGCCGAGGATCCCGTTGTAATCCGACACCACCTGCAGGACGTTCTCGCGCAGGAGCCTGTACTTCTCGCGCTGCGACGCGAGCTCGGCGCACTTGTACGGCGCCTGTTTCTGCAGACGCTCCCACAGGCCGACTTCGGTGAAGAGGCCCATGAGCTCCTTGTCAAAATTCATGGAGATGCCGCCGTCCTCCTCGGCGGCCAGGAGCCTGGCGTCGAGCCTCTGCGCGATCGTCGGCTCGATCCTCGCCTCCACGTACTCGCTCCACTGCTCGTGCGTCGTCTTGATGTACTTTTCGATCGCGGGCAGCGCCTGCTCGAAGCTCGCCTTGAGCTCGTCGAGCTCAGCCACCGCCGGGAACAACTTGCACGCGACCTCCAGCTTGGACCACGGCTTGGACAGCCTGTCGTGCAACTGCTTGGCCCACATCGCGCCACCCGCGTGCCTCGGCATGCTCGCGTGTACCGGCGGGTCCATACGTTGCGAATCGAACTGTTTCCGGACGGAAACCAGCTCTTTCGTATACGCGGAATAGAGCTCCACGGTTTGCTTCTCGACGTGTCGCTTCACGCCGACCCGCCGCGCCATCTGGTTCAGTGCCTCCAGCGTCTCCGTCTTACCCTCCAGCCCGGACGCGGCGGCCAAGGCGGACGTGTACATCGTGATCGTGCGCTGGTCCAGGTCCTTGACCCCTTCCTTGAACTGGTTGTAATCGTCGTGCCAGGAAGTCGCCTTGATGTCCATGAGGTGGTAATCGAGACCGCGCAGCGAATCCACCAGCTCGACAAAGTCGTTCTCAATCTCCGACATCGTCTGCGCAATCTCCGGGCCTTTGGTCCCAGCAAACACCGGCGGGGGTACCCCGCTCTTGCCCGCGAACTGTTCCTGCGCCTCGCACACTTCCATCAGGTCCTTACACCTCTGCACGAACGCGTCGATCTGCGCGAACAGCGAAGCTTCCCGGAAATCCCACCGTCGGGACGCGTCGTTCCCCGCTTTTCGGTCCACGGCGCTCTTCGTGGACTCGTACACAGCCTTCCACGCCTCACCAGCCGCGATGGAGTCCCGCAGTGTGTCCTGGCAACTCGACAGGTTGGTACCGTCCAACACGTCGCTCACGTGCACGTCCGTGGAGCACCGGTTGATCACCTGCAAACAAGACACGCCGTCAGTCTCAAATTGCCCATACGCAAATAAAAATAAAACTCACCTCGGCGGAGATCTTTCGAAGTAACCCATAAGTCAGCTCCGGAGTCGCGTAGTGTCCCGCGTTGTTCCAAATCATCCGAACGATTTGGAGTATGGGCGGTAACAACGGCGCGACGTCTTTCGCGTGCGCCGCCGCGAGCGCCTCGCACGGTTCCTGAAGCGCGGAGAGGAACTTGGCGTTATCGGACGCGGCTTCCGCCTCCCTCTCCACCGCGTCGCCCAACGCCAAAAACGCGGGTAGATACGCCGATTTCGCGCTCTCCAGCACTCGCACGGTGGCCAACAGCTTCGGGTCCGTGAGCTGATCCCGTAGCCCCGACATGTCGTCGCCGCGCCTGCGCCAGAACGCAATCTCCGCGAGTGGTCCCAAGGATTCGTCCGGTGACTGGTTATCCGCGTCGATCACTTCCCGTATTTTGCGAGTCCAATGTATGACGGTCGATTCCAGCCTCTGCACCAGGTCCTTCGAGTTGGCGGCGGCGTCCGGGTCGCTCTGTTCGTACCCTTCGGATGGGACGTACAGTTTGGTGGTTCCCCGCAGCTCGTGCGTCTGTTCGGTGAGCTGCGCCATGTACCGGTGGATGCCCCCCGCGAAATCCTTACGGATGCTCTCGGGCCATTGTTCCTTGGCCTGCAGCGCGGGTGTGAAGACGCCCTTCATGACGCCGAGTAAGGAGCCCGCGACGTCGGCGGTGACCACGGTGGCGTGCACCAGCCTTGCGATCGTGAGCGGGTGCACGGGTTTGGTCGGGTCCCTGACAAACGCGAGCATTTTGTCCCATCGGGACGTCTTGGGAGGGACCCGCGTGGTGACCACCAGCTTGGGCGGGTCCACCGCGTCGCTCGCTTTGCCTTTCGTGCCCTGGGTTGGGTCCGGCGGGCGCTCGAGGTACGCGAAGAGCCGCGCGGGTTTGACCCCGGAGAGGAACTCGATCGTCGCCGCGTCGTGCTCCTGTGCGATGAGAGAGGGATGATGAGCGGGGTCAGGGTCAGGTCGGATGCGGCGGCGACGAGGGATCGCGGTCGGTCCGCCCGATGGCTGTCGCCACCGGTGCGATGGTGTGAAATGAGGGAAGACGCGCCTCGGGTCTCCAGGCATCCTTCGCGTCCGCGCCGAGCGCCTCGCACCGTGCCTTGCACCAGTCGACGCAATACGCGTCGACGGTTTCGGCTGGTGTCGCCATCGGCCGCCCCGGGTTCCAGTCACCCACACCGCGGCCGTTCAATGAGGCGTCCCAAGGGAGCGCAGACGGTCACCCAGTCACCGCCTGCCAAACGTTCCAAAAATGGATTTTTTATTTGGTTTCGGTTTTGTGTG
>CESI01307744.1_pt1 | contig 12414 bp, 10 predicted proteins | sample 356301 | NCBI WGS metagenome assembly CESI01 (sample SAMEA2621423, study PRJEB7988) | marine metagenome | biome: marine biome (ENVO:00000447); feature: deep chlorophyll maximum layer (ENVO:xxxxxxxx); material: "saline water (ENVO:00002010), including plankton (ENVO:xxxxxxxx)" | depth 40 m | reverse complement strand
TATTATTTAAATGATTTTTATGTACATCAATGATTTTTTCATTGAAGACGCAAATGTACAATTATTTTATATGCTAACCTATAAATTTTACAGCGATAAATAGCAGCATAGCTTATGGGTAACTTGTTCTAGGCGAGAAGATTGTAGTGCTAAATAATAGCGTGGTTTTTTAGGCTCTTATGGGTTGATTTTGTATTAAATCTATATATAAGTTGATTTGTTGTTTTAGATCTTTTCTCTCGTAAATTCCGTCCAAGAAACCATGTTCTAAAACAAATTCTGATCGCTGGAATCCCTCTGGTAAATCTTTTCCTGTTGTATCTCTAACAACTCTTGGCCCAGCAAAAGCTATTAAAGCATTGGGCTCTGCAATATTGATGTCTCCCAACATTGCAAAAGAAGCAGTTGTTCCTCCTGTTGTTGGGTCAGTACACAAGGAGATATAAGGTATTTTTGCTTCTGCTAGTTGTGCTAATTTTGCTGAAGTTTTTACTAGTTGCATTAAAGACAAAGACGCTTCCATCATTCTTGCTCCTCCAGATTTTGAAATCATCAAAAAGGGAAGGTTTTTTTGGATTGAATACTCTATAGCTCTTGCAATTTTTTCTCCAACGACGCTTCCCATAGATCCTCCAATAAAAGAAAAGTCCATTGCTGCAATTACAATGTCTTTGCCTAAAGATTTTCCTACCGCTGTTCTTACAGCATCTTTTAAATTGGTTTTTTCTTGTGCAGCTTTTAAACGATCCGGATATTTTTTTGTGTCTTCAAATTTAAGAGGATCTTTTGCCGTAATTTTAGAATTTAATTCTTTGAATTTATTGTCATCAAAAAGCATTTCAAAGTATTCTTTACTACCTATTCTAACATGATAGCCGTCTTCTGGGCTTACATATAGATTACGTTTTAATTCTTCAGTATCTATTATTTTACCGCTAGGAGTCTTATACCATAAGCCTTTTGGGGTATCTTTTTTTGCTTCTGTAGGTGTATTAATTCCTTTCTCTTTTCTTTTAAACCAAGCCATATACTAGTAGTTAGTCGTCTGTTTTGTATTATTAATTTAAGGAAATATCTCCCAATACAAAGTTGACAAATTTAATGGAATAATGTGTAACTTTCCAATAAAAAAGAAAGTCTGTTTAAAGATTGAATTATAATTGCGATTCAATCTTTAAACAGACTTTATATATTTTAAAACTGATTTTACTATAATGTATCTACATTATTTAAGTCCTCAAAAGCTTTTTTCAATCTAGTTTTGAAGGTAACTTCTCCTTCGCGTAACCATTTTCTTGGATCATAATGTTTTTTATTTGGCTGATCTGCACCATCTGGATTTCCAATTTGGTTTGCTAAATAATCCGACTTTCCTTGCATATAATCTCGAATTCCTTCAGTAAAAGCATATTGTAAATCGGTGTCAATATTCATTTTAATAACACCATAGCCAATAGATTCTCTAATTTCTTCTAAGGTAGAACCTGATCCACCATGAAACACAAAATCAATTGTATTATGAGCAAGGTTGTATTTTTGAGAAACATGTTCTTGAGAGTTTTTTAAGATTTTTGGAGTTAATTTTACATTTCCAGGTTTGTAAACTCCATGAACATTACCAAAGGCTGCGGCTATTGTGAATTGAGGACTAACCTTCATTAATTCTTCATATGCATAAGCAACTTCTTCTGGTTGTGTGTATAATTTAGAAACATCAATATCTGAATTATCTACACCATCTTCTTCTCCACCGGTGATTCCTAACTCAATTTCTAAAGTCATTCCCATTTTAGACATACGCGCTAAATAGGTTTTGCAAATTTCAATATTTTCTTCAATAGGTTCTTCAGATAAATCAATCATATGAGAACTATAAAGTGGTTTCCCAGTGGCGGCAAAATGCTCTTCACTTGCATCTAGTAAACCATCAATCCAGGGTAATAATTTTTTTGCACAATGATCTGTATGTAAAATAACAGGAACTCCGTATGCTTCCGCTAATAAATGAATATGTTTAGCACCCGCAACACCACCAGCTATTGCTGCTTTTTGGTTTTCGTTAGATAAACCTTTTCCTGCATTAAATTGTGCACCTCCATTTGAGAACTGAATAATTACAGGAGCATTTAAATCTTTAGCTGTTTCCAATACAGCATTGATAGTATTTGAGCCTACAACGTTTACGGCTGGCAAAGCAAATGCTTTTTCTTTGGCTAATTTAAAAATAGCTTGAACTTCTTGACCAGTTGCAACTCCTGGTTTAATATTGTGACTCATTTTTTTTGTTTTAAATGATTGGAATTTAGGGTTCAAAAGTAATCAAAATATAAATATTAGAACAAGATTTTAAGTCAGATGAGTTTAAAAATCATCGAAATCGTTGTAGGGAAAATAAAAATATTTTTTAAAAAGGATAATTTATTCCAATATTATAAACTGCATTTGAGAAGTTGTAATTTTTAAACCACCTCTTACCCTCTAAATAAGGTTCGTGCATCTTAAAACCAAGATCCAATCTAAAAACTAAAAAGCTAAAATCGTATCGCAAACCAAAGCCAGACCCAACAGCTATATCTTTAACCGAATTTATTCCATTAAATTTGGCATCTTCTTCTGCAAAAATAGAATTTGTAATATCCCATATATTCCCTGCATCAACAAATAAGGCTCCTTTTAAACTTCCAAACATGTCAAATCTATATTCTACACTTGTTAAAAATTTTAAACTACCAATATTATACTCCAAACCGGAATTTCTTTTTCCTGGTCCTAAATCGTATGTCTGCCATGCTCTAATATCATTTGATCCACCAGCAAAATAACTTTTTGTAAATGGTATTGCAGAATTATCGTATGGGATAATTGCTCCAATGAAACTTCTAAGTCCAAATACAGATGAATCATCTATTTCCCAAAACTTCTTGTATTCTATATCTGTCTTAAAATATTGAGCTAAAGGAATTTTAAAAATAGTTTTTCTATTATTAATATCTCTTTTGTTAGAAATTAAACCTCCAATATTTCCCGAATTAGCTACTCTAATTTTAAAAAATGAAAAATTATTATCCCTAAAATCTTGTTGGTTATTGTAGGTAATTGAATATGCAATTGTTGGAATTAAAAAGTCAGATGTAATAATATTGTATCGATCAAAAACATTCAAATTATCTTTGTATGCCACTGGATTGGCTGATTCAAAATTGGTATTATTAAAAACATCCCTCATAAATGAAACGGTCTCTTGCTGCCTCTCTAAATTGTAATCTGGATCATTAAAAAACTCTTTTGCGATAGAATTAAGTTTAATATATTCTGAATTGTATATGTCAAAGTAATTTCCAATTCTCAAATTACGTACATACTGAGTGTTGAATATTTCTAATTGTATTGTTTTTTTTTCGTTGTATTGCCATTTATAATCAATTAAAGCCGTTAAGGTTTGTCTGTCTAATCCAATATTTTGTTGAATACTCGTTCCTAAGGTAAACATTGTCCTTGGGGACATTCTCTTAGGAACTGTTTTGCTGAGTCCGAAAGGTGCTAAAAAACGCGGAAATTCTATAGATGCATCTGCTCCAATTTCCCAAGAATTAAAAAAACTCCCTTCTTTATTTGCATCTTGTGAGGCATTAAAAAAAGAACTTAAAAATGAAAGTTTAAAAATTTCAGCTCCTTTAAAAGTATTTCTATTAATGATGGAAAATTTCCCAGAAACTCCTAAATCTCTTATGTTGGAATGTGTGAGTTCTGTTTCTAGATCTAAGCTAAATTTATCTAGAGGAGTTAGGAATATATTCACATCTAGTTGGTTATCCATACTCTCTATTGTTTCGTATGTAATGTTAGTAACTTTAAAGTTTCTTAAAGATTTTAGATGTTTTCTTGTTAAGTTCCTAAGAGAATCTGTGTAGACCTCATTTGGTCTAATAAAGATAGATTCTGATAGTAATTTAGGATTGTATTTTATTTTTTTATGGGCTAAAAATGTAATTTCCTCGTGGCTTAAAGAATCTAGATATGGATTATCTTTTTTGCTAAAAGAATAATCAGTAAAAACAGTTACTTTTCTAAGTGTTTGAATTTGATATGGTTTTAAGGTATATTCACCATTCATATCCAAAACTCTTTTTTTATCAAAAATAACAAGATCTATATTAGTCTTGTAATTATTTGTTATGGCAGAATCTATATTATAATACCCTAAATCATTCTCTGTAAATAGATAAACACCATTATTTCTGTAAAAAGCTGTGATTCTTTTCGCTTCTTTAATAAAATTAGCTTCAATAAATTGATCTCCAGTTTTTAAAAATGATGACATCTTTTTTGATTGATATAAAGAATCTAAAACAGGAGATTTTATATCAGTTCTTATAGTGTCTAGAAAAGTTGGTCTTCCTTTATTTATAAGATACTTTACAACTCCCTTCTTCTTTTTAATAAGCTCTTTTTCTGAGCTTACTTTTACACTAAAATATCCATTGTTTTTATGGTAGGCTAGTAAGTTATTTACAGTTCTTTTAATTTTATTATTATTAATTATTACTGGAGATTGACCATTTCTTAAAAACCAATTATTTAAGTCAATCATTTTGTTAGCATAAGAAATACTTTGTTTCTCTGAAAAAATATTTTTTATAAAATTGTATGTTTTAGTTTTTTTCTTTCCCCATTCTGATGATTTTTGTGGTTTTGTATTGTCTCCTAAATTATAGAAATATAAAGAAAGCGGAAATCCAAATGTTTTGCTGTTGGGCTTCTGAACCAATAACTCATTTAAGTCAGGGTTTTTGTTTTTCTTATCATTAACAATAATAGTGTTTTGTATCAATAAAAGCTCGGTGTCTTTGACTCTTTTCACGGAGCTACAGGCAGCTAACATAAATGTTAATAAAAAGAAAATAAAGATTTTTTTCATGTAATGCATTCGCAATATAAATTCAAAAATACTACTTTTGAAGACTTTATTAAGATAAAAATTTTTTAGAGGTGTTTACAAATACAATAGTCTTTAGTTCTATAAGTCTTAATTTAGTAAAAGTAGTAATTTAATAAATTAATGAGTCTATCTAAAAATCATTTAAAACTAATAACAAGTTTATCTCAAAAAAAGTACCGTCAAAAGCATAAATTATTTGCTGTTGAGGGTGTAAAAGTTGTGCATGAATTTTTAAATTCCTCTTTTGAATTAGACATTTTATTTTCAACAGAAACTAGTTTTTCATATATTGATAATTATTTTGAGATTTCTGAGCAAGAATTAAATAAAATCAGCACATTAAAAACTCCAAATAAAGTACTTGCTTTATTTAAAATCCCTGAACAACAGCGAGTTGATTCTACAGGTTTAATAATTGCTTTAGACACTATTAATGATCCTGGAAATTTAGGAGCTATAATCCGTCTATGTGATTGGTTTGGTGTTGAGCAACTTGTTTGTTCTAAAGAAACAGTAGATTGTTATAACACTAAAGTTATACAGGCTAGTATGGGGTCATTAACCAGAATAGTTATTCATTATACAGATTTGAAAGAATATTTTGAGGGTCTTTCAATTCCGATTTTTATTGCTGATATGGAAGGTGAAAATATTTATAATACAGAACTCCCATCTTCGGCTGTTTTGGTGATGGGTAATGAGGCAAATGGGGTTTCAGATTCAATAAGAAATATTGTTGATGCTAAGATTTCAATTCCAAGGTTTGGAAATTATCAACAAACAGAGAGCTTAAATGTTGCTACAGCAACAGCAATTTTATTAAGCGAGTTTAAAAGATAAATTCTATTCAAATGCAAAGTTTAGAAAAACACCTCGTGTAGAAAACACATTGATAGGGGAGGTCCAGGGGCTATTGCTATTATTATCGTCAATAAGTTCTCTATTCATAGCAAACACTCCACGAATAGAGGGTGAAAATTTAAAAAAATTTAAGTAAATATCAACTCCAACTCCAAGTTCATACATAAAATTCCTAGTTTTCATTCTAAATTCTCCACTAAAATTATCGTCAGAATTCTCTTGATTACTAGAAAAATTATGATCATAAGAAACACCTGCAAGAACATAAGGTCTTACATTGTTCCATCTATCAGTACTAAATTTCAAAATCAGAGGGATATGTAAATAGGTAGATCCTATTTCACGAATACTGTCTGTTGCTGTTAATAAAGAGGGACTATTATTATAGTAAATACTTTTTGAGTTACTAATTAAACCGGGTTCAATACGAAGGTTAATGTTTTTATGTAAACGAAGATCTGCTATTAAACCAACATTAAAACCAGGAGTTGGCTTAATTTCTACAATAGTAGTTGGGAAATTATTGGGTCTGTAATTTACTTTAAAATCGTTTTTATTTATCCCTAAATAAAAGCCATAATGAATTTTTGGATTATCAAAAGTAGGCAGGTTGTCTACCTTTCTTCTTTGTTGAGAGGATATCGTTATACTAAATAAGAAACAAACAGTAATGAAGACTACTTTTTTCATGTTATTTTGTTGCGGTATATATGGTAGCAACACCAAATGTAACAGGTGTATATTCTGTATTGGTAAACCCATTTTTTATTAAAATATTGTCAAAGATCTGTCCAAAAGGAAAATAATTTGCAGAATCACCTAGGTATGAGTAAGCTACTTTGTCTTTTGAAAATATTTTTCCAATAATAGGTAAAACAAAAGAGGTGTAAAATTTATACCCTTGTTTGAAAGGAAATTTCGTTGGATTTGAGGTTTCTAAAATAACAAATGTGCCAGAAGGTTTTAATACACGTCTTATCTCACTTAAGCCTTTATCTAAATTAGCGAAATTTCTGACACCAAAAGACACTGTTATGGCATCAAAAGTGTTGTCTTTAAACGGCATATTTTCAGAATCGCCAACAATCATTTCTATTTTATCGTTTAATTTTGCTTTTGCAATTTTTTGTTTGCCTATAGATAGCATTCCTTCAGAAATATCTAAACCAATTATTTTTTTTGGATTTAATGAGGTCATCATAATAGCTAAATCTCCCGTTCCAGTCGCAATATCTAAAATTTGTTGTGGATTGTTTTTAGAAATAATTTTCACTACTTTTTTTCTCCAGCTTATATCTATACCAAATGAAATTACTCTGTTTAAATCATCATAGTTTTTAGAAATGTTGTTAAACATTGTAGCGACTTGTTCTTTTTTCCCTAAGTCTGAATCTTTGTATGGTTTAATCGTCTTTGACATAGTTTTTTTATCTCTTGTGGATAGAAATTAAAAATAAATTCATTGTTAATTACCCATTTATAGCAACTACTTCGTTAATTTGATTTGGAAGCATATCCTTTAGCATCGTTTCGATTCCATTTTTTAAAGTTATTGTTGAAGATGGGCAACCGCTACAAGCCCCCTGCAAAACCACATTAACAACTTTACTTTCTTCATCGTAAGATTTAAAAGCGATATTACCACCGTCTGACGCGACAGCAGGACGAATATACTCATCTAAAATAGCTATTATTTTTGCAGAAGTTCCTTCTAAATCATCTACAACAAGATTTTTTTTATGCGCTTCTTCTGTGACAGTTTTTGTTTTTGGTAGCTCTTTTATGATTTTTTTATCATCTTGTAAATAGCTGCTAATAAAGTTTCTCACTTCAGAATAAACATCATTCCATTCAACAACATCAAATTTGTTTACGGAAATGTAATTTTCTGAAATAAAAACCTCTTTTACAAAAGGAAATCCAAATAAGGCTTGTGCTAATGGAGAAGATTTACTTGCTTCTTCAATATTTTTGTACTCAACATCTATAGAAGTTAACGATTTGTTAGTCCCAAATTTCATTACTGAAGGATTAGGAGTTACTTCAGCATAGACTTCTATGGGTTCTTTTTTTCTTGAACTTATAGTCTCTTTTAAAGCAATATTTCCTGTTTTAAAATACGCTTCAATTTGATCTCTGACTTCTTCTTGTACATTTATCCATTCAACAATATCAAATCGTTGAATAGCAATAAAATTTGCTGTTATGAATACCTTTTTCACAAAAGGAAGGTAAAATAATTGCTGGGCTAGAGGAGAATTTTTAGCATCATCAATATTGTTAAACTCATAACTACCGCCATTGATTAAAATCTGATTGCTTACAAATTTTAAAATATTTTCGCTGTTAGTTGTTTGAATTGTAATTGTTTGTGAACTCATTTTTTTATTGTTGACAAATGAATCGCAAAATTAATGCAAAAAAGTGAATAGATATGATAAATAGACATAAAAAAAGATTCTCAAAATATATGAGAATCTTTATGTGATATGTCGCTATAGGCTTAATGAAAACCCTGCCGTGATTATAGTGTTATCAATATTTAATTCAGCCGCTTCTACTTGACTGTATTGTGGGTAAAAGTTGTACAACCCGGTTCTGTTATTTGTAGAGTATCCAAGGTCAAACTTGACTGTTCCGAAATTATATCCAAACCCTAATGAATAGCTTTGTAAATTATCTGACTTGATAGCATTTATATCTGGACTTTGTTCATATATATAACCACCTCTTATACTTAATTTATTAATCCGCCATTCTGTCCCAACATTTAAAGCACTTGTTTTTCTTAATTGATTATCGAAAAATAAATTCTCGTCTGAAAAATCATCTCCAGATAAATTTAAGCCGTTGTAATTTCTTAAGGAATAATCTAAACTTATCAACCCAAACTTTCCAAAAATAATCGCTGCACTTGCCGTCAGCTTACTTGGTGTTTTTAATTTATAAAGGAGTCCTTGAGTCGGAAAATAACCACCAGATGTATTCTCATAAATAATGTCTTCATTACTAACTTCTATTTCAGTATCTCCTAAAAAACCGTCATTATTTGTGATATTTGTGTTTTCAATAATTTCAGTAAACCATGTTGGTGATTGATAACTAAGACCTAATCTAAAAGCGTTGGTTGGTTTGTAAATAATTCCTGCACTCATAGAAAAACCTATACCAGTAGTGTAATTTTCTTGATAAAAACGAGCATTTAGGATGTTTTCATTTCCATCGTTATTTTTTTCTGTTAAAATTGTCTGCTGACTGAAAGTAAGATCGTAAAAATTTAAACCAGCCCCAATATGCAGCTTTTCTTCAAAAACGCCTGAAAACGCAAAGCTCAATTCAGATAAGTCTCCGTTGTAAAAATTTGAAAATTGTTGATTTTCAGCAATGTCATAAAGTATTTGAAACTCATTACTGTCAAGAGGAAAGCTGTCAAATGAAGCAAATCCACTATTGCCTTTAGCAGTAAATGTATTTTCAAAATCTGCTAAAATCCTATAATTTACACCTATGGCTAATTTAGACCATTCATCATTAGAACTATTGTCAAAAGTAAATACAAAACCAGCATTAGATATTCTAAAAAAATCTTCTTGTGATGTTGTTGAATTTCCGTAATATTTTGTCAAATAATCAGTGCTTTTAGATTGGAAAGTAATTGAAGCGCTACTTTGGTTAAAAACAGATATTCCCGCCGGATTAATAGTCATGGCAGTTACGTCACCTCCTAAGGCACCAAAAGCACCACCCATTGAAACAAATCTAGCGCTTCCGTTTCCATCATTTCTTGAAAACATAATAGATAAGTCTTCATAACCGATTGATTGGGAATAGGATGAGAAATTTGTTGTAGCTAAAGCCACAAAAAAAATAATTATTTTTTTCATCGTTGTTTAAATTTAACCACCACGTTTTGTAGTAGATCTTCTGGTTGGAGAACTACTCCTAGATGGAGAGCTGCTCCTAGATGGATAACTGCTTCTTGATGGACTTGTAGATCTGCTTGGAGAGTTCCTTCTTGAGGAACTTCTTGTTGACGATCTTCTTGGCGTTGGCTGATTTCTAATTGAAGTTCTGGTAGGAGTCCTATCAGTTTTAGTGGTTGAACGTTTATTAGTAGTAGGTTTAGTTCTTATTGCTTTTCTTCTACTTGTAGTACTAGAAGAATTATTTGTTCTTTTAGTTGTTCTTCTATTTGTGTTGTTTACAAATGAATTTGCTCTTCTAGTTGTAGAACTTGAATTCCTTCTACTGTGTGAATTGTTATTACCAAATCTTCTACCAAAATAATGATTACCTAATCCATTATAAGCATATCCATTACCATAATGATACCCCCAATTTGAGAATCCATAACCATACATGCCATAATTATATGGATTGTAAGGGCCAAAGTTGTTATATGGATTGTTAAAGTATCCGTATCCTCCCCAATAATAACTGTTATTCCATCTATTTCTCCATCCTAGACCCCAAGGCCTTCCATATCCAGAATTAAAATAACCATAATTTAAGAAATATGGGTTGTATTGATTCCATTCGTTACCCCACCCATAACCATTATTATTTAAATTAATATTAATCACAACATTATTATTGTCTTCATAACCCCACGCACTATTAGGATTGTATTCACTAATATTATCTGTAGAATTTTGAATAGTATCATTAACAGAACTATAGGTTTCTATATCTGTAAGTATATCTGTTCCATTTATATTATCGATTCTTTCTAATTCTTTCGTAAAATAATTATTTTCGTAATCTCTATATTCTTCACTGTTAGCAACGATTACATTTTGTCGGTTTGTTTCTGAAGAATAAATACCATCGTTGTTAGGAACGTTTTGATAAATAGTACAAGACGTAGCAAAAACAATCATAAATAAAGAATAAAGTGATATTGAGATTGATTTGTAGTTGTAGTTTATTTTCATAATGAATTATTTAGAGATTTGTAAAAGCGAAAAATGATAGCTAAAAATTAATTTTTTTTATTGTCTATGCTTAAAATACTTTAGTTTTGTCTTTGTATTTTGTTAATAAACAAATTTACTATAATTTTTATAACAATTAATTAACAATATCTGTGCCAAAGTTTGGATTATGAGTAAGAAATTAACAAAGAGATCAGAAGACTATTCTAAATGGTATAATGAAATTATACAAAAAGCAGATCTAGCTGAAAACTCCGCCGTAAGGGGTTGTATGGTAATTAAACCATATGGATTTGCTATTTGGGAGAATATGCAAGCGGAATTAGATAGAATGTTTAAAGAAACTGGACATCAGAATGCTTATTTCCCATTATTCGTTCCTAAAAGTTTATTCGAAGCTGAAGAAAAGAATGCAGAAGGTTTTGCTAAAGAATGTGCTATAGTTACACACTATAGACTGGAAAATGATCCAGATAACAAAGGGAAGCTTCGTGTAGACCCTGAAGCTAAGTTAGAGGAGGAGTTGATAGTTAGACCTACCTCCGAAGCAATTATATGGAATACTTACAAGGGATGGATTCAATCCTATAGAGATTTACCTTTATTAATTAATCAATGGGCAAATGTTGTTCGTTGGGAAATGAGAACAAGATTGTTTTTAAGAACTGCTGAGTTTTTATGGCAAGAAGGCCATACAGCTCATGCAACAAAAAAAGAAGCCTTAGTAGAAGCAATCCAAATGCAAGAAATATATGCTGAATTTGCAGAGAATTTTATGGCCATGCCAGTTGTTAAAGGATATAAATCTGAAAGTGAACGCTTTGCTGGTGCTGAAGATACCTTTACAATAGAAGCATTAATGCAAGACGGTAAAGCATTACAGGCTGGAACATCTCATTTTTTAGGTCAAAACTTTGCGAAAGCTTTTGATGTAAAATATACTTCTAAAGAAGGAAAACAAGAATACGTATGGGCAACTTCTTGGGGGGTGTCTACTCGTTTAATTGGAGGGTTAATTATGACGCATTCAGATGATTACGGACTAGTATTACCTCCAAAATTAGCGCCAATACAGGTTGCAATTATTCCTATTTATAAAGGAGAGGAGCAATTAGCTGTTATTTCTGAAAAAGTAAGTCACATTGTAAAATCTTTAAAATCAAAGAAGATCTCAGTAAAATTTGATGATAGAGATACCTATAGGCCTGGAGCTAAGTTTGCAGAATATGAACTTAAAGGTGTTCCTGTAAGAATAGCTATTGGTAATCGTGACCTAGAAAATAATACTGTAGAAATAGCCAGAAGAGATACCTTAGAAAAACAAACAGTTTCTCAAGATGTCGTTGTTGATTATGTAGAGAATTTATTAGAAGAAATTCAAGAAAATTTATTTAAGAAAGCTCTTTCTTACAGGAATGACCATATTACAGAGGTCGCTTCTTTTGATGAGTTTAAGGAAGTGATTGATAACAAAGGTGGATTTATTTCTGCTCATTGGGATGGAACAATAGAAACTGAAAACAAAATTAAAGAATTAACAAAAGCAACTATTCGATGCATTCCAAATAAAGCAAAAGAAGAGGCTGGATTCTGTATTTTATCAGGTAAAAAATCAGTCAGAAGAGTCTTATTTGCAAAGGCCTATTAAATTTTTTAAAAAAATATTGCAGAATTTTAAAA
>CESI01057790.1_pt1 | contig 12477 bp, 1 predicted proteins | sample 356301 | NCBI WGS metagenome assembly CESI01 (sample SAMEA2621423, study PRJEB7988) | marine metagenome | biome: marine biome (ENVO:00000447); feature: deep chlorophyll maximum layer (ENVO:xxxxxxxx); material: "saline water (ENVO:00002010), including plankton (ENVO:xxxxxxxx)" | depth 40 m | reverse complement strand
GCTTACCGTGCCTACGAAGCAAGCGGATACGACGAGGAGTCACTCGGAGAAATGCAAGCTCAATTGATGACATTGGAGTCCAAGTTGGCCCAATCAGATCAGACCAATAGGACCCTTACCGCGACAGTAAACGCCATGCTTAGGGAGAAACAAAAACTGCAGGCCCGAATAGCCGAGGCCGACCAAGGGAACACGCGCCTACTGATCGAACTCAATGAAGCTCAACTGGACATCAAACACCTACAGGACAAGCTGATGGCTAACCAAGTCGAGTACGACTCATTGTCGTCACGTGCGACGGACATGGGGTACCAGCTGGATCTCTCCAAACAACGAGAGCAAGAGCTGCAACGCAACAACGAGCAGGTGGTCAACTATCGAAACAGCTTACTTGCGTCCGAAGACGGGTCGGTCACGGAGCGCATGAAGGAGAGGATGAAGCTGGAGAGTTTCGCCGAGGGGCAAAGCAAACTAGTAACCGAGGCAGAGGAAGTGATCGAAGCCCTCTACGAGGAGCGCTCAAACAAACAAGCCCAGCTAGATCAAGCCCTATCCGAAGTAGCTGACCTCAAGCAGGCACGACGTGATACCCCGAGGACCGGGGAGCGATCTGAAGGCCTGCCCTCCAGCCGCCCAGCCCCCGATCGAACCCAAGGAGGGTACGAGGAGGACGACGATGGCCGCTCAGTGTTGTCTCGAGACTTGCGTAACGAGCCGCAGGCAGCCCCCTCCCGGGAGCAAGAGCACCCCGCAAACCGGAACGAGAACCCAGGGCATCCGAGCTACTACGATAACGACGACGCTCGCTCCGAGGCATCCTTCTACAACTTTTCCGGCCCCAGAACTGAAGAATTGTACTTGGCCTGCTTTCATCAGAGCTCGGCGAAGATTTTGGAAGCATTAGCCCACTCATGCAGAAGGAACATACTCGCCGAAATACTGTCAGCAAAGAGCGACAACATGGGAGAGAACTGGAAATCCCGTTCTTTCTGGACAGAGCAGGTCATTAAGCCATGGGCCCGCAAGATCAACACCGCACGAAGCGAGAAGGCGGTAAGCGGTTTCCTCCGAGACCTCGAAAGGTTGAAGTTTCCAACGAAACTGAAAGCCGACAGTAAAAAGGAGCAAGGCGAGGTCTGGCAGGAATTCCGGAGCGAACTCATCACTAACCTCAGAGACTGCTTCATAGCGGGTTGCCCGTGGATGCAGATGCTTCAAAGGATGCTCAACGCTTCAAAGAGGAAGCTAACGGGGAACCCTCGAGTCGAAGGGCTGGTAAGGGAGGCGCTATCAGACGCCGCCTTGCTTGAGGATGAGCTCGACAAAGGAGGAGGGTACGCCTTACTAGGAGCCGACTGCCTCATCTGGCTACTGGATGACTCATACCAGACTGAGAGCCACGGTCCCCAAGCCGCTCAAAACAGCTGGGCAAAGTGCACTAAAATCGAAGAAGGCGAAGACTTCAGCTTAATGGGAGTACGAGTCGCTAACGCTTACTCCAAATTTACGGGTTTAACGGTGAGCGCGGTACACCAAGACGACCACCACCGGTCGATCCTGTTCGAAAGGATGGGGATCTGTCTCCAAACGCACACAGCAGGAGAGAGAGTCTACGAATGTTGGATGCAGGGAGTCAGGTGTTTCGAACAAGCGGTAATGATGGGCAACCGGAGTAAGTTAGAGATGACCGTGGAGCGAATCATATGCGAATACGTGAACACCAACATGACGCAGATCGAGGGGATAGTCACAAGACTCAGGCTAGGGAACGCGACGACGGGGCTACACACCCCACGTGAGCCACGGAGGTCAGGGCGCACCCGAGAATACCCGGCTCTACGCGAACCCCTAGGAGTTAATGTCGCCATTGACGAGGGTTACGAAGAACAAGACGACCTCGCCCAACCGGCCGGCGCCGTCACGCCGGGGCCTCCATCGGGCTACCAAAGAGTTCCCCCACCGGCCGCCTACACGAACTTGTCGGACCGGCAGAAACGGTGGGGGAGAGAATGTGCGCCGCCTCAAGGCAACAAGGGTCATCCCCTGGGTAAACCATGGGACGAAACCAGCTGGAACAAATGCGCAATCGACTACGAGCGCGTTATCCGCCTCGCTAGCGACCCCAAGTACCAGAGTCTCATGGCCCGCTTCATACCCTCGTCGGGTGACATGAAGACGTGCCGCCTCAGCATGCCACATAAGATTGGCGAGAACTGGGGGCAGTATGCGTGCCTGTTCTGCGCACACCGTCCGGTCAATTACCCGACCCCGCATGGGTGCGGGAACGGAATGGGTAATCACGGTCCGGCCACTTGTCGCACAGCGAAGCGGTGGCTAGCAGAAGGAGGTGACCCACAACACAGCCGAATGGTCAAGGAACTGCAGCAGTGTCTCTTTTTCCCTCCTCCACGATCTCGGACGGCGAACCCTCGGCCCACCAAGTAGGAGATGGGCATCGAGGAGGATGGGGGATGCAGTGGTGAGTACTCCTCCTCGTCACGCCAGGGAAGCCTCCCGAATACGTCTACGTGCACCACGCCCACCGATCCGCATATAACCAATACGTCTACATGCTCCACGCCCACGAAACCGCACCTAACGCATGAACCACATGAAATCCATGACCTAGAAGTACTACAAGCTCAACGACATGACTCAAAAGCATCACTACGTAAAAACTCCAAGGCTGCTAGCCACGGAGTACACCGCAATGTAAACGCAACGGTGGAAGCAGCCCGGGGCCGCCGCCACGCTTCCCCGCCAATCGCTGCGCCCCAGCAACCATCCATAACACCGCCCCACATGACGCTGGAGTTACCCGGACTCCAAGAGGGAGCTCCTCAGTGGACTTACACCATCGAAGAGCACTCGTACCAGAGGATGACGAGCTCAGCCCCGTGGCCCCCCATGTCAAGGGAAGCTGCCCTGGAGAAACACCTCCAGCTCCGGCCAGCCCGTGAGCTTGCGACCCACGTCGCGACTTACCTCATGGACATCGAGCTTCAAGGAACTTCGTCTGCCCGACCACATGAGAAGATGTGGGGGTCGGTAGTCGAAGGGTGGCAAATTGCTACAATGGTTAATCGATTGATCACCTACGAATCCAACTGGTGGGCTATGATCTCAGAAGCATACCTGCATCAGCAAAACAAGTTCACACTGGAGCAGAGGAGGGAAATTGAATTCCAAAAGTCCAACCCGACAGAGGCCGTGACGCGCCCGACGGAGCCGCCAAGCCGACTCCAGCAAATCGAGAGTCACGTGGAGACCGCCGAGCGAGAGGGCAAGGTCACCTACTTCTCAAGGCGGGTTCTCGTCGCATGGCGGCAAACCACGGCTGAGAGAAAAGCGAAACTAAGTGCTTTGAGGCTAAGTGCTTTGAGGGATGGCCCTAGCACCCGAGCGGGCAAACCAAAGGAGGCCCCGGCACCTTCAGCTTCGCTGAACGACTTGCCCGCGTTCGGTGAGCTAAGCCCAGCCGCTTACGAAGAGCTCAACCTTATCGCCGCAGCGGTCCGAGGAGACCAATCAAATCAAGACCCAGACGTCGAACGAGAAAATGAAAAGCTGTTCGACAGGGTACGAGCCGAAGCGAGAAGGTTAGCAAGGCAAAAGGGTTCCTCCCTGGTCAACTACAGAGACATCCGGCAGAGCGCGGAGTCGATCGACGTAAGCTTCAGGAGAAAGATAACACTGAGCCCGGCAGAAGAGCAGCCAGAACACATCGACGAGGTCGTCGAGTCGCTAGCCGCCCTAAAGGCTGAAACGCTCCGACTAAGTCGGGGGGGGATAGCCCCACCAAGGGTGCTAGTGGTAGGCGAGACAGGATCCGCCGAATCGCCACCGATCGTCGCCAAAATGTTCCAAGATGCAGGAGCAGACGTAGCCACATGCGATTTTAAAATCTCTACCTTCGAAGGCGTTCCCCACTATCATGGTGACGCGGTCAACGTCCAAGATCAAGGCTGGGACCTAGTCATATGTCACCCGCCGTGCACATACCTGTCCAACGCAGGAGTCACCTGGCTCAAGGATGACCCCGTAAGGTGGAAGCAAATGCGGCAGAATGCTTCCGTGTTCCGAATGCTATACGCCGCCCAGGCACCCTTCGTTGCCGCCGAGAACGCCAAGATGCACAAACACGCCAGGCTTCTCATCGGTGATTTGCGGCCCACGCAATACGTACACCCATGGCAACACGGTCATGGCCACACCAAGCCTACGGGTTTGTACCTGCGGAACCTGCCCCCACTCGTGCCCAGCAAGGAAGTAAGAGGGAGAGAAAACGTCCTCGCTACGCTGATGCCTAGCCCGACGAGGGCCGAAAAACGCAGTCGCACGTATCCGGGCATCGCAGCAGCCATGACGCTACAGTGGATGCCTACGCTGCATCGTCACAGCCAGTCACCCGCAACGCCGCGCAATGGCCTCACAGCGGAGCAAATGGTGACAAGGGCGAGACTCGACACGAGGCACCAGGTACAACTCGCCTTCGTTAGACGAGCAGGAGGCTACATCGCACTCACGCAGAACACCTCTCTCTTGACAAAGGAAAGTCCCGAAGAAAGTTCCCCGATTACAACCGTATTGGAACTGGCCGAGGAAGCCCAAATACCTGAACCGTGGATGAAGGAACTGCAGAGGACCATCGAGACATACCCCGATGGAAGCCGATGTTTCTACAAAGCACCCGACGCCCAGTCACGCTTTCGCAACATTAAACCGATCGTGACCAGAGTATGGGTGGTCGACGTGTCCGACGTGGACTCTAGCTCGCCAGACAATCCACAGCCAGACCTACAATGGACCCCCGTGGGGCTCCTGAAGCCCCCAATAGACTCTGAGTGGCCCCAAGACCTCGTCACTCGCTACCGCCAGGAGGTCGAAGCCGTGGCCAGAGCCCCGCTAGATCTACTCCGTCCCCAAATTCTGGCAGCCATAAACTCGAGCCATCACATCGAAAAGTCTACAAACCGGCGACCATGGTTAATCGATTACCAAGACTTGCCGCCGCCTCCACCAACGCCTCGGCACATCCGCCGGCTGCAAGGGAAGTGGCGAGTATGGAACGTGGTCAAACCAGAGGCGCAAGGAGTGACCGAAAAGGGACCCCACGTCACGGATGCCAATCGTAAGGCCACCAAAGCGAAGGAGTCGGCCGCGGACCTGGCACCAACCTACAGCTGGCAGCTCCTACCACCGACTATCACAGACAGACTAAATGCCCATCTAGGCCTACCATTCAAGCCGATGAAGGCTACCCTTGAAGAGGCGAGCGCTACGTTCTCAAACGACATCGAAGAAAAGCCGCCCACCTCAAAGGAGAGCAGTCGGAAGAAAGCGGTAGCCCTCCAGCCTACCGAATGTGCACCAGGCCGAAGCTACCCAAGGGTTGAAGACCCGAGTCCCGGAGCGCCAGTGGTTGCCTCAGGATCGTGCGCCCTCGTCCAGACGCCCAACCCCCTCATCCGGAAATGTAAGATGAACGTGAGAGCCTTGTGGGACAATGGTCTAGTGGGGCGAAAACCCGCAGAATGGATACGGGCCCGAGGAGGCAAAGAGTGTCCTCCTCTAACCGAAAAGTCCAAGCTCCTGTGGGACAACCGTCCCTCGAAGAAATCGGAGGAGACTCCTAACATGGGACTGGGGGCCTCCCATGGGCACCTCCCTGACGGTAGACCCCCATACCCAACCTCAGGACGAGCACGCCTCTCCTTTATCCGAAACGAATATCAACGGTTCGAATACTCAGGCCTCCTTGGAGACGAGTTGGGCCCAAGCGTGAGGCGGACTTGGAGGCAGTGGCGCGAGTCTCTAGAACCAAAGGAAGGGAATGTAGCAACGGTGAATCCACCCGTACACCCAGAGGACCCGACGATTTCCGGGAACCAAATGGCTAGTGTGACATACTCGAAATGGTTGGCCCAATGCTCTGACGGCAGAGAAAAGGCTCCCACGGTGGCCACGCTGACGCGATCCCTCAGCTCTGACTCCATCATGGAACAAGACATCGCACGTACACCTACCCTGGAGGATTATTCGGCGTGCTCCCTATACGTGACCGACTTCCACGTGGTCCGACGGGCACAGACTCGCCAGACGGCTGATGCTCTTTATACTGTCAGCTCAGCTGTGGCCGGGAAGGTGCTAGCGGATACTGGCGCAGCTCCCTCGATAGTCACCACGGAGCTCCTAGAGAAGTTGCCAAAGGACTGCCGGATCTCCAGAGACCCTTACGCTGCTGTCGGACCCCTGAACGGAGCCGACGGCAAACCTCTCGTCACCCTTGGGAAGGTGAAGATCGACTTTCTCCTCGGCGGCACCCCTTGTCAACATGAATTCACGGTCGTACAAGGGAAGCCGCTCGTATTGCTAGGGAACGACTTTCTAGTGCCACGCAACGCCGAGATTCTCCTCAATACCGACGGGAAGGGCAATGGCAGCATCAACTTGACTTCCATCATGAACAAAGGGCGTTTGCTTCAGCACTCCTTCCAAGTGACTGGCAATACTCGACATGCCGATCACTTGCGCCCCGTCAAACCAATGGAAACCCAAGACGCAGCCTTCGTCGGCCTCGACCAAAAGGACACCCGGAGACCGTCAAAGGCCCCGGTCGACACTTCAGGCCCTTCCATAGAGCGGTGGATACCAGAGCCTAAGAAGCCTGAAGATCTGACGGCCAAAGATCTGACCGCCGAAGCGTTCAAAGACGAGGGCTGGACGTTAGAGACCTCAGAACACCTTCTCTATACAGCTGAGGCAGTGGAAATCCCACCACTGAGCCGGGTCACCATACGGGTGCGGGCTCCCCAACAACTCATCGAGCAGGGTGGTGTCCCATCCTGCCTAGTCGACCGTCTCCGACAAGTAGGTCCCGACGGTCACCCAGATACTAACGAAGTACCGAACGTGGTTCCTCGTTTAACCACCATCCAGGGAGGCCAGCTGGAAGTGCAGCTCCTCAACACGACCCGCAGGAAGAAATCAGTCGCCGGTTTCAGTCCTTTAGCCATGCTAGACTCGGAGTACTACGTCAGAGGAAACCTCGCCAAACTCGACCCGGCTTTGGAGACCAACACCTCGGAGGAGCAAGACCCTATCAGCTCGCTGTCCGAACAGCAGACCAAGCTGCTCGACCAAGTCACCATCGACCCTGCGGGTAAACTATCCGCGGAAAAGAAGAGGAGAGTACGACGTTTGGTCGCCGAAAACATTAGCGCCTTCGCCACCGACCCCAAAAACCCTACCAAAACCCACCTCATGGAAGTGGAGCTCCCGCTGAAGCCCAACGCAACGCCCCATCGCCACGCAGCAAGCCGTGTAGGCGAAGAAGGGCGGCTCCTCATCGAAAAGCACATTGAGGAGATGGAGTCTCGAGGGATCATTCGGAAATCCAACTCTGCATGGGGCTCTCGAGTGGTCCTAGTCACGAAGAAGGACGGCAGCATCCGCTTCTGCGTAGACTACCGGGACTTAAACTCCAAACTGCAGCTCCAAGACAGCCCCATCCCCCTGACAATCGAGGCACTAGACCGGCTGTCGTCGGGAAAAGGATGTCCTTCGTCGTTGTTCCTGTCCACCCTCGACCTCGCTTCCGGGTTCTGGACCCTCCCAGTCAAAGAGGCCGACAAAGGTTTGACGGCGTTCGTCACCCATCGCCAGAAGTATGAATTCAACTACCTACCGTTCGGCATCCAGAGCGGACCATCATACATGGTACGATTAATGGACTCAGCCCTACAAGGCCTCGCATGGGAGACGTGCATGCCCTACTTAGACGATGTCGGAGTTTGGAGTACGGGCATGGGAAAGGACCTCGAAGAAAGGGAAAACGCTTCATTCGAGCAAATGATGACCCGGCTTCGTGCAGTTTTCGAACGCCTTCGATGGGCCGGTATGTCTATGAAAGCCAGCAAATGCATCCTTTTCGCGATCGAAGCAGAATACCTAGGCCACATAGTAAGCCGTGAGGGCCTCAAGATGGATCCCAAAAAGATCGAGGTGGTCAGGGATTGGGACACGCAGGACATGTCCACCGTCACCAAGGTAAGATCCTTCCTAGGAATGTGCTCCTACTACCGGCGCTTCATCGAAGGCTTCTCTCGGATCGCCGCACCGCTGACCGACCTCACCAAAAACGGCGTCGACGTGGAAAAGGAATCCCAGACCCCCGAATGCCGACGAGCAATGCTACTCCTTATCAGAGCCATCACCAGCGAACCCGTGATGAGCACCCCCCGCTTCGACCGCCCCTTCATAGTCAAAACCGACGCAGCCAACAAAGAAGGCCTCGGAGGCGTATTAGGGCAGCTCGATGATGAAGGCCGAGAAAAAGTAGTTGCGTACCACGGTCGTCGACTCAACAAACACGAGCGCAACTACACCGTCACCGAGATCGAACTTCTCGCCGCTGTAGACTCGATCAAGCACTGGCGGCCGTACCTTTGGGGCAGGGCTTTCAAACTGGTAGTGGATCACAGCGCCCTGAGGTGGCTTCACACCATGCGTGACACCATGGAGGGAGGCCCCGCGTCCCGCTTGATGCGTTGGATCCTCAAGCTGTCCGAGTACCGCTTTCATGTAGAGCATAAGCCCGGGGCGCTGCACAAAGATGCCGACGCAATCTCACGGCTGGTGACCAGGGAAAAGCCTAAGGAACCCCTTAACGACCTGATGCCCACGGTAGCAGTGGCGGCGCGAGGTGCCAAGTCTAAGGAGCAGCGCACCACCACCGCTCGGTCTCGCCAAGCCGCGGCTAGGACTACCCTCACGACGGCCGAGGTCCAGACTAGTTACCTGGACACCGGAGCGCCGTCTGCAGCCCAACTCAAGCAAGAGCAAGCGTGCGACCCCGAATGCACCGAGATCATGGACTACCTGTCCGGCAGTCTAGACGACATCTCCAACGACGGGGACTTGAGACGCCTCGCCAAGCTAGTCCGAGTCACCACCAACGGCACCCACAATCAAAAGAAAGCGGTACACGCCTCTCGGGAGCACCCTGACCAAGAAATGAAGGTCATCAGGCGGATGGAGGTACGAGACGGGATCCTCTACAGGAGCACTCACTTCTCAGATGAGAACTCCCAGAGAGGAGCCAACGTTTCCTCATCGCCAGACACGACTCAATGGGTGCCTTTCGTCCCCAGCAAGTTGCGGCCGGCGTTGATCACCGCCTTCCACGAGCGCATGGGCCACGCTTCGCGGGACCGGGTGCAAGGCGCCTTGCAGAAACGCTTCTATTGGCCGAACATGAATCAGGAGGTCCAAGACCACGTGTCTGGGTGCCACGAGTGTACTATGGCCAAGTACCAGACGACCAGGAGTCGAGACCCAGTGGGCCCCACCGTGGGGCAATACCCCTTCGACATCCTATACACTGACATCCTCGACCTAGCCGCCACGCATGACTACACGCCGGAAGGAGCGGGATACCGCAAGTTGGTAGTGTTCGCCGACTCCCTGTCGAGGTGGGTAGAAGCCGTGCCCGTGCACAAAGACCCTACGTCTGCGGAGTTCTTGGATTTGTTCAACGAGCACATCGTGGCCCGCTACGGTGTACCCCGAGCCATCGTGTCCGACCGGGGGAGCAATCTGGTTGGCAAACTGAACGAGGAGATCCTGAAGCGCACTGGCGTGGACCTCAGGGGCACGGCTTCCGAGCACAAGCAGGCCAACGGCATAGTCGAAAGGTTTAACCAGACCATACAGAACATGATTCGCGCGAGCAATGAAGGCGGAGCCAACTGGAAAGACCACCTCCCCTTCCTGCTCATGGCCTATAGGGCCACTCCCCATCGAGTAACCAAAGAATCGCCAGCCATGATACTCTTCGGGCGCGAACTCAAGACCCCGGCTCAGATCGGTTTGCCCGATCCGTCCCCATCCACCCTTCTACATGACGGGCCGACCAAAGAGATCAGAGAGTACGCAACCCGGCTGCACAACCGAATGGTCTATGCTTGGAGGGCGGCCTACGAAGCCTCTAGAGAAGCCCAAGGGGAAACGGTGTCACAAACCAAGGCGCACTCCCTCCGAGGGAAAGTGACCTACGTGGTTGGCGACCGAGTGGTCAGAAGACTGTATGACGCAGCTAACGCTCTAGCCAACAAGTATGCCGGCCCCTACCGGATCACGGAGGTGCTCGGGAAGGGCCGCTACAAGGTTCAAGACCTTGAGAACCGCCTGGTGTATGACGAGTTCGACGTGTCGAACCTTCGCCCCTACCGCACGCACACTGACGACGAGCCGCTCAAATCTGATGAGTACATCGTGGAAAGATTGCTGGCACGACGTTCCCAGGGAGGAGAGTACAGCTATCTAGTCAAATACTTGGGATACCCAAAGAGCCAAGCCGAGTGGACGTCTCGGTATGAGCTTGAGAGGCGATGCGAGGAGATGCTCGAGGAGTATGACTCGAAGCACCCCAAGCCAAAGAAGAAGGCACCGCTCGCCCTTCAGCAACCCCAGCCCAACGAGGCGGAGCTGGCCCCAACCCCGGTAGAGGCCGCCGACGACCCTACTTCACACCTACCGAGTCAAGCTCGACTTAGCATGGGGGTGTGGTCATATGGTAGGGAAGTGAAGGCACGTGGAGCCAGAAGCACCAAAGTGGTTTGGAAGGACTCTTCGCACTATACTCTCGAGGAGCTGGAGTCAGAACGGTTCCAGCTCATGAGGGCACAAGCCAGTGAAGAGGCCAAGGGAGACCACGATGTTGCCGCGGTGTTTAGCCTAACCACGAGTCACCTTCGCGATCACCAGATGGTCTGCAAGCAGAGCGTGCAGACTCCGCCCAAGGACATCCCAGCGCACATCCTCGAACTGTTCGCTGCCGCACCGTTAGTCCGGGACGCGCCACCGCTGATGCTGAAATGCAAATCTGCAGAGGAGTGCGCTGAACGAATCGCCTATCTCCACCTGTCCCTACAGCGCGTAAGCACCAAGTATCGGCTCCTATCGGACGAGACATCAGCGTGCAACGCCGAGCCACGCATCAACGAGCTCGTGCAACAGATGCGCCACCTCGCGTGCGATGGAGAGCTGCAGGTGCTGCGCGCTTACAACCGAGAGGTCGCCAAGCACAAGTACACGGAAAAGGACCTACTCGACATGAAAATGCAGCGCAACATCATTGAAGCGTCGCGCCATCTAAGACGGAGGAAAAACCCCTCGACAGGAACCACGCCCGTTTCAGTAGGGCCTAGGTATGTCCGGCAACCACACTCGGGCGAAGCGTCGTCTCCCCAGTGGTCGCACTATCGAAAGAGCCAGGCGGCGTTTCGAGCCGCGAAGCAAACATCGGGTAAGGAGAGAGTCACCCCGGCGCTTCCCAAGGAAGCACCCCAGGAGGTAGCGCCAGCGCGCGATTGGAACGCCGAGTGCTACTACTCGGAACTTACGTCTGGTCCCCTTCACGAGTTAGGACCAGCCCCCGTGTTGGAAGAGCCGGCCGACGAACGAGCCATCCAAGTATGGTTCGTGACCAATGATGACGCCATGTGCTACTATCTAACCAGCAGCGGGGCAGAGCGCCCGCAACTGAATACCTATGGGGGAAAAATGGACGCTTCAGACGAGGGTTCTTTCGCCGATTGCGCTTTGAGGCAGCTATCGGAAGAAGTCGTATTACCTGAGTCATGGCGGACATACTTCAAGAGGGCGGTGACCCTCGATCCCGACGGGCACGCCCTGGTAAAGATTGGTTTTCGCGGCTCTGATGCGAAGACCAAAACAGCAGTATGGTTTGTCAGATTGACAGACCATGAAGCTTTAGAGGCCCCGACTCTCACCACGCGTGGAGAGGCGGAGGTGGCGCCAAATTCAATGAAGTGGCGCCCCCACGGAGAGATTCTGAGCAACCTCTCCACTTTCGACAAGACACAACTGCCTCTCATTACAGCAATGAAAAAGTGGCTTGTGCCGTTGTCAGCCCGATGAGGCATTTCTTTGAACAGCTTCCTTTCTGCGGCCTGAACAACCGCAACAGATGATCAACGCGAGGTAACACTCGTCAGTTTTGGGAAAGGGAGTCTAACGCCGGTTCGCACCGTAGTTTCAGATCAAATTGGTACCGATCTTGTTCACATAAAAAGAAGCGGGGGTCATCACAGACTGACGCCGCGAATCCGGGTCGAGATAATCCGACGCCGAGCTACCACTTCTGCAGAGTGGTTAGCAACCCAAAAGTCGAGCTGGACTTTAAACGGAGCACCGCCACCCTGAGCGCTATCCTAAGGATGCACTTTCTTTGAATTGAGGAAGCGGCGCCACCCCAAGGGCGACGGAATGGGTCAAGACGACTCGAGAACGGCAGCAAAGAAGAAGCTGACCGTAAGTGGCCGAAACCCCGATTTGGGCACACGCCCTAGGCGATGGGCATCCCCAGAGCGTGACAGCTCGCCGGAGTCCTCGCTTTAGTGGGGGGATGTCGAAGCCTAGGGGGCTTTGACCGTGGGAATCGGACCACTTATG
>CESI01074745.1_pt1 | contig 12531 bp, 10 predicted proteins | sample 356301 | NCBI WGS metagenome assembly CESI01 (sample SAMEA2621423, study PRJEB7988) | marine metagenome | biome: marine biome (ENVO:00000447); feature: deep chlorophyll maximum layer (ENVO:xxxxxxxx); material: "saline water (ENVO:00002010), including plankton (ENVO:xxxxxxxx)" | depth 40 m | reverse complement strand
TTGTTCAAAGTGGTGCCATCAGAGATTTCGATAGTCAGTGAGGTGACAGTACCGCTGCCGCCAAAACTGAATGATAGTGTGTAAACTCCAGTCAAGCTTTGACTGCTGCTGGGCCCGTTAGTAAAAGTGATAGTAACATCCGAATTAGATTGAGCAATAACCGTCTCTTCTGCCAGTTGATTATTGGTGCTGGGTTGGAATGGAATTGTTGTGCATACTAGCAAGAGGCACAAAAAAGCCGCCATGCCAGTTGCTCGCATGTTGTTTACACATCGGCGATAAGCCTTGAATGCTACCCTCAATTTATCAGTAATCCAATGTTTGGTTGAGGTTACTGCTGGCTTCATATTATGGACGCAGATTTTATTGATATAACAGCAAGTTTAGAGATGGGTTCAAGTGCTACATCCTTTGTCCATATAAACGATGGCAGGTAGAACAGCGGTCTTTCTTGGAGCAATATTGCTTACCATGGTCGCCCTTCCTCTGAGTGCAAGTGCTTACAATAGCGGTGGCATTGAAGCATCAGAGGCACAAGTGGCCATGATTCCTTCTACTGGACTAGCAGTTGGCGACTCAGTGACTTTTTTCCTTACATTAACCAACACTCAACAAGGTGAAGCGAACAATGTCGGTTATGCATTTTACAAAAATCAATTAAGCAATAACAACAAATTTGTTCAGGACGTAATAGATATTTCAGGTGATACCTCAGAAACGGTAAGTGCTACTTGGGATGGTTTACTAGAAAATGACGACAAAATATGGATTACCTTCGAATATCCGTTTAATAGCGGCAACGAGGTCTCCTTTTTTGTCGAATTTGATGTCGCTGGATTACCTAATTTACGAATAATGCAAACCGTACTAACGCCTGCTACAGAAATATATGCAGGGGATACTGTAGAAATATCATCTTTAGTAAAAAATACTGGTACTGAACCTGCATCAGCGAGTCAATTAGAGGTAAATTTGCCAGGTTCAGTAAACGATCAAATGATTAGTACTGCTAGCTTGACACCCGGGCAGGAAACTTGGGTAAATACTTCTTTTACCGCCCCTGCAACTGGTTCCTACACAATTTATCTAACTCCAGATTATAATGACGAAGTAACTGAAGCATCCGAACAAAGCAAAACCATAGAGGTTACTTTGTTGGTTAAACCTCGTATGGACATATATCATGTTGGAGACTTAGAGGTGACGCCTAATTCAGGTTCAGTCAATGGTCCGTGGTATGTTAACGGAACAATCGGTAGAATAGGAGACAGCGGCACTACAGAAGTTACTATGTGGCTTGAAATTGCCCATTCGGACGGAATAGAATTTTCCCCGCCATTTACCGTTTCATTGACTGGTGGGGCTGATACTCAACAATCTTGGTCAAATAATTTTGATGATAATTTGATTGGCTCGCTTGGACCGGGAAGCTATCAGATCACTGCAGTCATTGACCCATTCGGCGATGGTGACTTTACTCAAGAAGTCACTACTAACGATAGGCAATCTTCGAACTTAATAAAACTAGAATCACCAGATGTATTGGTCGATTCCGTCGCTCTAGCCTCGACACCAGTAGTACAAGCAGGAGATAAGGTGACTTGGGGCGTAACTGTAACAAACCTAGGCGGAGTACAAGTAAGTGGTAATTTAGCATACACTTTTGAAGGAGTCTCAGCAAACTCCGAAATAATAGTACTAAATGCTGGTGAGTCGCTATATTGGACAAAAGAATTGTCAACTGGAGCAGGGTCTCACACTGCTAATTTTGTTGCAGAGTGGACACCAGCAGGCGATTCATTAGACAGAGACTTGACCAATAATATCGCCACCAATTCTATTTCAGTTGAGTCAAAACTTGTTCTGAATTGGGCGGGCTCCTCACTACGAATTCTTGACTTAAATAGAGAATCAGTGGAATTACCTCTGGATGAAGGCGACGAATACATTTTTGCAATAAATTTGACCAGTCAAGAGTTGGGTGATTTAACTATTGATTGCTATGATGCGACCTCTAATTCACTAATTGTTACAATTCCAGTAAATGTTTCTGAAATCAGCCAGAAAGTATCCTTAGAATGTCAATTTACCGCTACTGCACCTTCTACAACCATACAAATGACGCCTTCTGACCCTGCAGTTACCAGTACATACACTCGCAAACTGTCTACCACTTCCACCGTTTCTGATTCAGTTGAGAGTGAAAATTCAGGAATGGGTACTGCAGCTTTAATTGGTCTTGCAGTGCTTTCATTGCTTGTCATTTTTGGACTTGCCATATGGTTGACTAGAGAGTCAGAAGAAGAAGTAGAACGAGATATTTTCGAATATTGTCCTGCCTGTGATGGAGAATTGGAAGGTGACGAGAGTCGCTGTCCCCACTGTAATTTTAATCTGGCTAAGGCGAGAAAACAATTCCATTCATGCCACGAATGTGGAGAATCAGTACCAGACCTAATGGATAATTGCCCATATTGTGGCGCTGAACAAGATGTTTCGTCGTTCTTTGAACAACGGCAACGTCGAGAAAGAAAAGTTGTACCGAAAGAAGTGGTAGCATTACCCGAAATTGATGAAGATGAAGTGGTAACAGGGACGGAAGACTTTGACGAGACCGTTAAGGAATTCGGTTATGATGAGGAGCAATTTGGTGATTTCTGGGATGAGAACATCGCTACAGCAGAAGCCGAAATTGCCGAAATTGAACAATCGTATGAAGAAGAAGAAGTTTCCACTGAAGGACTTACTCCTGAAGAGATCGAAGAATTCGGCTCACAGGTTACTACCCGTCTAAAGGGGCTCAAAGAGATGAGCGCAGGAGTACAAGATCTTGACGAAATGCTTGCATCCAAAGGAGAATTAGTTTCTCACAAGGACGACGGTGCAGATTTATCAGCAAGCGATGCAGAAATAAGAGGTAGAATCTTTGAATTAACCGGAGAAGATGGAGTAATGCCAGGGGATCAAGTTCACATTGGACTTGGGATTTCTGACTCTTCATTGGCAGGAAATGAGATCGAAGAAACCAGTTCCGACTTTACTGTCGAGGATGAGGATACTCCGATTGCTAAGATTAAGCCAACTGATGAATTACAACCTGCAAGGCAAAAACCTAAGCGACGTCAATCATCGAAAAAGACCGCTGAATGTGGCTCTTGTGGCGCTGAAATACCGATTATGGCCAAAGAGTGCCCAGTTTGTGGCGCTGAATTTGAGTGATGTCCGTCGGCTTTCATAGGGTTCGTCATTGCGTGAGCTCGGCCACCATGTGCGTCATCCGGACAGTTGCCGATTGAATTGTACACTTCAAACCCACGCTCGATTAATCACTTATTTGATAACCAAGTTGGGTGTCGCAGAACCATGAGGAGATACAGTCTAGCAGTGTTCCTCATATCGACGTTTATGCTATCTAGCCTCTCTGGATGTCTTGGCTTACTACAAGCAAGAGAAACCATAGAAAGTATGAGGGAACCAGTTGAAAGAGTGTCTTACCCAGATAAAGTGGATATGACTCATACTTTCACTACTATCTCAATTCAACCCTACTCTAATTTTACATCATTTCCAATAGATGATACGGTTGAAAGAATCGAGATATACTTCAAAGTAACAATGAGTGGTTCAGATCAGATTTCCTGTTTTGATGAGGGTTTAAGTAGCGAATTAAGATATGTAAGAGCCGAAGTTACTACTCCTTCAGGTGCAGCAATTTGGTCACAAGATGTTTGCCAGGATGTAACTCCTACAGTTGACAACTTTGAGCCAGACCCGTCGTTTGAATCAGGAGACTGGGACTTAAACGTAGAATCTAGAGGTTGGGGAGAAACTACTATTGGTGCTTTACAAGACAATTTCATAATTGTGATCACGATACACAGGGTATGTCAACAATATCCTCTTGAGTCGCCATGCGATGAGTGATTATACTGCTAGAGATTCATTACAGGCATATTTTCTAGAGCAGTTTTGACATTTACCAATTCGGTCATGGTTACGCTTTGCACCACCAATTGCCATCAGTCGTTGAATTTCTTTGACCTCATCAAATAATTCATCCTTGGCATCATCGTCCCACATTACTTGGTGGATATCTTCATTGCCGTATCTCAAGATGCCGTATGGAGTGGTTCTTTTGGTATTTATTTCAACTAAGTGGATATATGCTAGGACTTGTCTTCTATGTGATTCATGGGGGCGTTTGGGGACTCGACCGGTTTTTTGTTCGATAGGAATAAATTCTCCATCAATTATTACAATTTGGTCAGGCCTTCCTCTTATTCCAGTGACATTATCAATAAGTAATCCAGCAGACTCTTCATCATCAGAATATGCGACTTCAGAGCCTTGTTTTAACCCTACATCTTTTCTCGCTAACTCTGATTCATTTTCGGTTATCAGTGCCCGTTGCAATTGCCATGAGGCAGCTAAAGTCCACAGCATTGCTAGCACAATAAGGATAAAGCCGGCTTGGTTTCTGTTATCTGCTCCGTTTAAGGCAATCGAATGAATTCCGAGCAAGATCGCTGCAAATAGCAAACTTGTCTCAACTTTTCCAGCCTCAAACCACCCTCCTTCAAACCCTTCAGGTTCCCACTCGGGCTGCAGGGTTTTTGTCTCTTGAATCAACTCACTTTTTTGTTGTTTAATCGTCACATCAAAACCAAGCCAATCACGCCATGGAATTGATACCGCAATAATGCCAGCAAGTAGTACAGTAAGGCTCCACATAGCAAGATATTTCGCAATATCTTTTGGGTATAACACCACGTCGTCGATACTCATGAAGGCAATAGAATCAATGACTATTGCGATTATTACAGTAAACCACCATGTCCAAATAATCATATGACGTTTGAATTGGCTTTGTTTTATCTTGAATTCAGATACCCTTTCATGTATTTGTGCATGCTTTGTTTTGCCAGAATTGATCGCATCTCCCTGACCAGAATTACCTTTTTTCGCTAACTCCCAAGACAGTGGGCAATATGTGTGACGTTCAATGTCACTAGCACTTACTTTTGGCAAATTATTTTTGCTATCTCGCCAAAAGCCATCTTTACTTTTCTTGGCTGTCAAGGGGTCAAATTGTGAACCTATGCCGTGGTTAGTCACATCCCCCATATGAGTGCGTTTGATGTCTTGAGTCTTGTAATCTTCGCTAATTTGTTTCACATTTTTTCCCCAAAATATGATTTATGGAAATCTGTTATGTTGCGAAGCGGTTTAATATGGGGGTCAAGTCGGTCGAATGCAGAGGTCATTTCATGTCTGAAGAAGCAAGTCTATTGTTACCGTTTGAAACCTATGAAGAAAATGCTGTAAATATTGGTACTCAACAGAAGAGTGCGGATATGGCTAGATTCATTGATACCGTAAGGGATGACGGTCTTTATTTGCTAGACGTCAATATGACTGACTCCAGAATTAGAACCACTGCAGAGTTCTTGAATAAATTTGAAGCTCCAAGAATTATGGTTGTTTCAGCAAGGCAATATGGTCAAAGACCAGCTCGTAAATTCGCTGAAGCAGTTGGTGCTCACTCAGCAGTTGGAAGATTTATTCCAGGCTCCCTAACTAATCCTGCTCTACGTTCATATGTTGAGCCTGATATCCTATTTGTTACCGATCCTGCTGCTGACCAGCAAGCACTGAAAGAAGCAGTAAATACTGGCTTGCCGGTTGTTGGTATTGTTGATGCTAATAACAATTTAAGAAATGTAGACATCGCGGTACCAGCCAACAACAAGGGACGTCGTTCTCTAGCACTAGTTTACTGGTTGTTAGCAAGAGAAGTTCTGAAAGTACGAGGCGAAACCACAGACGAAGATTGGGCAGCAGCACAAGATGTTGAAGAATGGCAATCTACTTTCTGATCGACTCACCAGTAACCTAGATTATTTGTCGCCTCGACAATATACATTACACCACTAGCAATTATAGCGACTAGTATACCAGTACTGATGACTGATTGCTTCCATTTTGTTAGCCAGCGTTTACCCAAATTGACTCCTAAAATTGCCGATGCCACCAAACATGGTATCAGGATAAATTCGTCAAGTATTGCACTTCCCTCAAACATAATGTAAATCGGAATGCGAGTAAGGTCTACTGCTAATGCTAAGACACTTGCAGTTGCTGCATAGGCTACTTTGTCTGGTAACCTTTTTTGTAGAAACATTGCCCTTAATGCACCTTGATGGCCGGTCAAGCCACCAAAGAAACCTGAGCCAAATCCGCCGATTCTATCTTCTGAGTCAGGTAGCCTAATATTTGTCCATTTCTCAGTAACTGATAGAACCGGTAGAATCACTAGTGCTATTCCAACAACCAGTAGCAATGGGTCTGAAGGAATATAAGAATGCAATACCGCGCCAATTATAGCGCCGATTACTAAAGCCCATCCATAGCGCTTTACCGCAGAAAAATCAACACTTGATTTCAATAATTTAAATTTCCAAGCATTATGTGCACCATGAATAATGGCCACAACGGCAATGGCTTCATGTGGTGGTAACCAAAATAATACTACTGGAGTCAGCATTGTTGCTAGGCCAAAACCTGCCGGTACTGTTAATGCTGCAGCCAGCAAAGTGATTACCATGCTCACTACAACTAACAAAAGTTCCATGAACTATTCAACATTAGGCAATGAATAAATCTGTCTAAGTAGGTAGCCTTGTGTTTTATCTGTTATATTGTCTAAATTTATCGGGAATTGTAGTGTCTATGTCGGTTGAACCTTTTTCTATTAGAGTACGATACCAAGTGATATGTTAGGGAGTGATAATCACGCCCAAATGCTGTCTTTTGCTGGCTTTCTACCGGAAACAAAAGTAGAGACGACATCATTTGCATCACCAGATGATTTGCCAGGCTCGCTAGATTTTGTTCGATTAACCGGAATCTTAGCCCATCGGGAAGTATCAAACGGCCAAGGTAGTTTTGAATTAGCCGTAGCGGCCGGTAAAAAGGCTCTTTCAAGGACAGATATAGGTCCCAGTGATATTGATTTGGTAATTAATTGTTCAGTTAGTAAGATGGATGGCAAACTTCGTCAACACCTATCACCAAGCTTTGCTACTTTAATTGCTAATGAATTGCAAATTACCAACGCACAAACATTTGATGTTTCTAATGCATGTGCGGGTATGTTAACTGGATTGATGATTGCCGAATCAAGAATTAGCAGTGGGCAATGCAAGTATGCTTTGGTTGTATCAGGGGAGCACATTACTCCTATTATTGGTGAAGCCAAGAGAAGAAATTTGTATCTTAACCCGCGCGCAATTGCTTCACTAACCGTTGGTGATGGGGCTGCAGCGTACATCCTTGGACCTTCTAAGGAATCTGGGAGAATAAGATTTAGCGAGCCATTTACTATGGCACAATACAACAGGCATTGTATCGGACAAGCCTGTAAATCACATGCTGGTCCACAGATGAGAACTAGAGCTAAGGATTTGCAAAACGGTATTATTGACAATTTAGGAGATTTTCTCAAGAGGTCAATTGATTATATGGAACTCAAGTGGAATGAAATAGATCACACTTATTCTCACCCAACAACCCCCAAGGCAGTCAAAAAAGGCGCAAAAGTAGCGGTTGAAATGATGGGAGAAATCAACTTTCTACACAATAATAGTGCCGAAACTGCTAACACTGCATCGACTACCCACGGTGTTCAGCTCGAAATCTCTCAAAATAGCGGCTATCTAAAATCAGACGAGACAGCATTGTTGGTATCATTTGGTTCAGGTCTTGCAATTTTAGCCGTGCATTTTAAGCTACCAAAGGGGGTGGAAAATTGGTCGTAATGTTGTCTTGGGAAAGTAAGAAAATAGGTTATACCGGTTTACTAAAAGCCACCCTAAAGTTGGCTAAAAAGGCTATCAGTAATGCAGGCATTAAGCCCGATGAAATCGGTTTGGTAGTGCATGGTGGTGTATATAGAGAGCACTTTAGAACCGAACCAGCATTTGCTACTCACATCCAAGGAGACCTCGATATTCACTGTCATGGCATTGGACTTGATAGCGAGTCATGTTTCGCATTTGATGTCACTGATGGTAGTTGCAGTCCACACGTTGCTATACAATCGGTTGCTGATTTATTACCGGCTCTTTCAACCAATTATGCCTTGCTGTGTATTGGGGATGATCGTCCGACGAAATATTGTGATTGGGAATATGAGTCGTATTGTGTTGTCGCGGTAATTGGACTATCGGGAGACGGCCCTAAATGTGAATCAATAATTCACGACAACTCAAATTTAACTCCAAGTGCAACTACAACAGGCTATTTTGATCCAAGTATCAAGAGAAATAGGTTTGTTAAATCAGGCACGGTTGAATTTCTCGAACAACAGTCAAGCAGTAACTTCTTCCAAGGTCATCAAAACTGGTTATCTGGGAAACACATGCATGAATTTTTGCAGTTAATCAACAAACATGATGATACACTAGAACATCGTATAGTAGACCGCTCGGGTAAGTCAACAACTGCCAAGTGGGTGTTCTAATTATGGAACAAAAGCGTAGTAAAGAAAATAATTTCTTGTTAGCCTTCTTGGTAGTATTATGCTTGTATCACATCATTGCTAGATTTGGCTTAGCAGTTGACCTTCAATGGCATACCGATATTGGGCGTGATGAATTATTTACTCCACCTCACATAATGATTCTAGCCGGGATAGTTCCAACAAGTATCATGCTGGTTTCATACATTTTGTGGAATAGTTTCGTCTCAAAAAACCCTGAGAAGACAGGATTTTTTATTGGCCCATTTGTTGCTCCAACCAGTCTATGGATGATGGTTTGTGGCTTAATCACCCTTGTCTTTGGAGGGTTATATGATGATTATTGGCATACCTCCTATGGTGTAGATACAACCATAATTACTCCTCCACATATCTGGACTTTTGCTGGTGGAATGTTAGTAGAAGTAGCGACAATTGTCTTAGCATTACAAATGAGAAACCGACTAAAAGAGGCGACTCCTAAATGGCTTAACTTAGTAATCATCGGGACTCTTTGGGCCTTAGTGTACCATTTTCATCTTGCCTTTGCCAACTTCTTAGATCCCCGTGTCTGGTCCCTTAATATCTTCAATTTCCAAATTATGTTGCACATCATTTTTGCTGGTGCTTCACTGATAATATTCCTGCCTTTAGCCGACAGATTACTTGGTAAGAATGGGGCGCTAGCCTTAGCCAGTTTACTACTAGCATCGCAATTATTATTCCTTACATTGGTACCAATTCTAGTCGAGTCAATGATGACTAGTGAGCATTATTTCCGACCCGGCTCGCCTCATACAGTCTGGGCTGCACAATGTTTGCCTTGGCTATTATTGCCAATTCTTTTAGCAACAAGACGGTATTCAGTTCTACAAAACCCCAACAGACTTATTGCTCTAGTAATTGTTGTTGATGCGGTATGGTTGCCGACTTTCATCGATTATATTCCTTCTGAAATCGGCTTGTTTAATACCATTCTATCAGTTGTGATTACCATACTTGTATTACGTGGAGTTATCTTTTTGAGTCAAGGTTTTGGTGCAGCAATTGAACGTTTATCGGCAGACAAAATGATTACTCTTGGCAAGAAATCTCCGCCTACTGCAAAGATGTCGGTAGCAGGCGTTTTCCTGCTGCTAATTTTCACTCCATTAGCAAGTGGTCATGTAATTCACTTATCCGAAGAAGGTGAAGGATTGGATGCGCCAAAGAGATTCCTTATTGATGTCAATGAAACCTATGTTTGGGTTGAATTTATGATTTGGCCGCCAAAGGCATTAATTGAAACTGAGGTATCAATCTTACCGGCAAATAATGAAACTAGTGATATTACTAATGCATGGATTGAGCTGGTTTATCCAACAGAAAAAGATACTGTTAGGATGCGGACTAATTTCGAAGATAGAAATAATCATTCAATATGGAATGGACAGGTTAATTTCCCATTTTCTGGCAACCAAACATTAGAGGTCTGGTTAGAAGTTAATGGTCAATCAAGTTTTACCGAAATTCCAGTCGATGTCGACGGTCCACCTTTGTTGCCGGTTTGGCTAGCCTGGCTCCTAGCAATTTCTTGGCCGGCATTAATGGTTTTAATCTGGAGAAATATTTCTCATAAATAACGAGGTGCAAGTATGAAAATAGCGGTTACAGGGGCTACTGGTACACTTGGCAAGGCAATCATGCTCAGACTTAGCGAAGCAGGCTATTCAGTTATCGGTATTGGTAGAAACCAAGCAAAAATAACTGCCATGCAAAACCAAAATTTCGTAATGAAAAGATGCGATATAGGCAATTTAGCAGAGTTGACTACCGCATTAACAAATTGTAATGTGATTATCCATTGTGCAGCTTATGCAGCGCCGTTTGGCAGTAAAAAGCGATTTTTCCAAACCAATGTTGAAGGAACCAAAAATGTCTACAAGGCTGGTCAACAAAATTCGGTTTCTCGTATAGTGATGGTATCTTCGGCATCGATTTTTGACCGTATGAATCACGACAAGCCACATACGGATGCAACACCTGAACTAAAATATAGACCAAAACACCACTATGGAGCAAGTAAGTATGATGCTGAATTGTTCTGTTTATCACAACCAAAACACCTGTGGATAGGCCTTAGACCTAGAGCGGTATTTGGGGCTGGAGATCAAACACTACTCCCTCGATTAAAGCGACTGATCGGTAAGAATAACTACCGGACTATCGGTGAGGGAAAGGGACTTATCGATGTTACCAGTCTGTCAAATTTCGTTGATGCTGTTTGTCTGGCTATCGAGGCGCCGGAGAGTAGTTTAGGTGAATTTTATAACATTTCTAATGGCGATCCACGAACTTTTAATTCGATTATGCAGTCCTACACCGCTAAATTATCTGGAAACTTTCGGCAGCGTAAATTACCTTACTGGCCAATTTTCATCCTCGCTCATCTGGCAAGTGCTGTAGCGTCAATAATACCGGGTAAGCCCTACGAGCCAACCCTCACGCCATATGGTCTAAGGCAGGTCACAGGCTCGTTAACACTCGATATATCAGGTGCTAAGGCAGCACTTGATTGGCAGCCAATAAAAACCTTCGAGGAAGGTATGGAGGAGTTGGAATGAGTAAACTTAGAACTCTGTTTCGTTACTTTGCTACCCCAAAGAAATTCCATAGCCGACGACGTATTGAAAAAATACAGCGCAAGGGAATGAAGCAACAAGTAAGATTTGTCAGGAAACATTCGCCGTTTTATGCCAGGCATTGGCAAGGTCTATCAGATGATGAATGGTCAAAATTCCCACTTACTGACAAATCGATTATGATGGACAACCTAGCAGACTTGTTGACGGTTAGGCTAGATGTGAATCACGCCAAACATCTTGCCGATAATGCTGAAAAAAATCGTGATTTCTCCCCCAAAATTGGCCCGTATTCAATTGGTTATTCCTCAGGTACTAGTGGCTCAAGAGGGATGCATTTTATCAGTGAACAAGAACAAGCTTCGTGGGCTGGTTTCATGCTATCTAGAGGCCTAGACAGGTCAATATTTGAGCGCTATAAAATCGGTTTAATCTTACGTGCTAATTCCAATACCTTTGAGTCAGTTGGTTCAAAGCGGATTAAATTCACTTTTTACGACCTAATGAACCCGTTAGAGGAACTACATGACAATATCATCAAGGATGAACTAGACATACTGATGGGCCCGCCTAGTGTGTTGAGTTATTTTGTCGACCTTGAATCCCCAATTAAGGTGCGAAAAATGGTCTCCGTTGCTGAAGTCTTAGAAGATGTTGACCGAGCAAAAATTGAGCAGTATTTTGGCTTAACCTTACATCAATTCTATTCTTCAACTGAAGGAGAAATTGCAGCTACTTGCAAGCACGGTACCTTACATTTGAATGAAGATTTGATGGTGATTCAAAAAGCATGGATTGATGAGGAAAAAGGCTGGTATCATCCAATAATCTCAGATTTTAAGCGTAAAACGCAACCAATAATTCGTTACCGGCTCAATGATATTTTGGTAACCTCCAAAAAAGTATGTCCTTGTGGTGATAATAGGGAAGTTATCGATGCAATTATGGGCCGCTCTGATGATATGTTTCACTTAAGCAAGGTTGATGATACGCCAGAGTTAGTAGTGCCAGATTTGATTCGCCGAGCAATAATGCAAATGAGTGATGAAATTACTGATTATATCGCCATTCAAAAAGCGCCCAACCAAATCGAAATACAACTCAAGCCTGAAGGATTAACCGACCTTTCAATGGCAGGATTTGATAAGTTATGGAACTCCAAGAATCTCCGACCAGTGGAAATAGAAATTACTCCATACACTCATGTTCCTTCGGCGACTAAATTGAGAAGAATTTATCGTCAATTCAATTGATGTAATGGGTAGGCTATGACAAAGCCCACTGCAACCCCTTTGATTTGTTAGGATGTAATTTGTTCATCTGCCAAGCCACTTATGTGTGGCACATAATAGATGAAGGGGCACCCCAAGGCATAAGCCTCATCAAAAGAGA
>CESI01020809.1_pt1 | contig 12562 bp, 13 predicted proteins | sample 356301 | NCBI WGS metagenome assembly CESI01 (sample SAMEA2621423, study PRJEB7988) | marine metagenome | biome: marine biome (ENVO:00000447); feature: deep chlorophyll maximum layer (ENVO:xxxxxxxx); material: "saline water (ENVO:00002010), including plankton (ENVO:xxxxxxxx)" | depth 40 m | reverse complement strand
AATGAAAATCAAAATTTTAATGTGACGTTAGATAGCTTGAATCAAGTGGTAACTAATGAACGTCAAAATTTAAATATTATGTTAGATAGCTTAACAGAAATAATCGCAAATGAGCGTCAAGTTTTCAAAAAAGAGATTAACGAAAAGGGCCTTGAAATCTCTAACCTCAATGTTCAAACTGATAAATTGAGCTCGAAAAGTGCCTCATTAGGCACTCAGCTTGATTATAAAGAAGAGCAGCTAGATTCACTGACTTTGAAAACAACAAGACAATCCGCTATTATTGATTCTCTAAGATCTCTTACAACAATTATAAAACCCTCAAATAATTTACTGTTTAACCCCTCAAGTGGAGATATGAAATATGGTGACTCTTATGATATTGAAAATACTAGCTTCGAGGATTATTCAGAAATTTATTGTAGTTGTCTAAGTGCTGTAACTAATGTAATGAAAGAAAATAAAGATTATGATAAAGCTATGGGGTCCTATGGGATAGACGGTTATGATAGATTATCTATGTCAGAGAAGAAAACAACAAGGGCAAAAGAGATACTTAAATATTATTTGTCGCCTGCTGAATGTTCTACTTTCAGAGACCCATATTATTTCGACTTAATATTTAAAAAAGAAGTTTTGAATCTGTGTGAAAACTGGTAACGCAGACTAATTTCAAAATTAAGCTCATCCATCAGCCCTTTGCACAAATTTAAACTTCAAAATCATTGCTACGGAAGCAGTTTAGAAATGAGGGGCTTTTTTTTGACGCATATAACAATCACTGAAAAATCATATCTTGCTAAAGAAAGAAACGCTTTTTAGCGTAAACGTTATAGACCATTCCTAAAATGACAATCAAGGAAATACTTCAAACGACTTCACACAGACCATGGAAATTACCCCCGGGAAAGTGGAAGTATTATCAGGAATGGAACAATGCTATTTTTCTTCATTTCCAGGTAGACATTGAGGAATTAAAGAAACTGGTACCAAAACAGTTGGAAATTGACACCTTTGAAGGAAAAGCATATATTTCTATCGTTCCTTTCACTATGGAAAAAATAAGACAAAGGAATTTCCCGCCCTTTCCACCTATTTCTAACTTCCATGAAATTAACATTAGAACTTATGTTAAGTACAAAAACAAAACAGGTGTTTACTTCCTAAGCATTGAAGGTGGAAAAAAGTCATCTTGTTTTGTCGCTAGATCGCTTTCAGGATTACCATATAGGTTCTCAAAAATCCAACGAAGCAGCACAGCCTACTCATCCAAAAACGCAGAATTCAAAGACTCTTTATCTTTTAAATATAAACTTGGCCCGCAATCTAAATCTAAATCAAATTTGGAATTATGGTTAACCGAGAGGTATGCTTTATTTCAAGAAACCAAAAACTCCATTAATCAATTTGAAATTCACCATTTAGAGTGGACAACAAATCAAGTAGAAATTCAAGATTTAAAATTAAACTACGCTAGGTTTAAGACATTAATTCAAACAAATCCTACTATATCGCAATATTCACATGGGGTTCAGGTTGTTGCGTGGAGAATTATAAAAAACGGACAATGACACATGAATCACTAAAGAAATGGCCATTTTTGAAAGAGCAAACCCAATTATTAGCTATGAAACATTTATTAACAATAACTTTGAGTCTATTTTTTTTCAATTACTCAAATGCACAAAAGATATATTCTGTGGATTATGAAAGCCAAGCTGACATAAAAGTATTTGTGGTGGATTATGAGAGTCAGGCTGACTTAAAAGTATTTAAAGTAGAATACCAAAGCCAGGTAGGCCATAATAACGGAAATTGGTTCTTTACCGATTATGCAAGTCAAGCAGACAAGAAAATATTCTTCGTTGATTACAAAAGCCAGGCTGATTTAAAAATATATTTCGTTGATTATAAGAGTCAAACAGGTTGGAAGAATTCATCAAAAAAACACCTGATGTATTAAAACGAGCACCTAATTTTCCCAAACTGGTTGTAGTCCACTTCTATTTTATCTCCCTTGAAAACAGCAATAGGGCTTACAAAAGAACCTGCCAACACCATTTCCCCCGCTTTTATCGTTCGGCCAAACCCCTTATATTTTTGATTCAACCATAAAATACTATTTACTGGATGGTCTAACACAGCTCCTGAAACTCCTGAAGCTTCAAGTACACCATTTTTTCTAAGCGTAGCAGCTATCCAAGCCAAGTCAGCTTCTAAAGGGATTTTTTTATCTCCCAAAACAATGGCACAGTTAGCCGCATTATCAGAAATAGTATCCTTTACTGTTCTGTTAATTCCATTGGTAGAAGCGGTAACTCTAAAATCTATAAGTTCTAAACAGGGAACTATGTAATCCACACACTCCAATAATGAGCTAATATCCGCAACATCCAATGAAACATCCTTCTTGAAATAAAAGGCTAATTCTGCTTCTATTCTTGGTTCTATGAGCGATTCGACCGAAATATTAGCGCCACTCTTATAAATCATATCCTGGAAAAGCACTCCGAAATCTGGTTCATCAATTCCGAAGGCACGCTGCATCACGACGGAGGTGAGGCCTATTTTATGCCCTACTCTTACACCTCCTTTTTCTGTTTTTAGATTCACCCATGCATCCTGCACGGCATAAGCATCTTGAAAACTCATTTTTTCTATTTGAGCGGAGATTACTGGCATTTGAACAGCATTCTGTTCTGCTAGTTCTAAATCGTTTGCCAACCGGAGGGCTTCTGTTGAGGAAATCATAGTTCTTAATATTTTTTTCGCTTTGCAATGTATTACTTAACTCACTCATCTCAAATTATGAGCACGCAAAAATAGCTTTCAAAAATCTCATAGCTATTCCGTATTAATTCCAACCTCTCCTTTTGTTTAGCTATATCTAAACTTTAAATAAGAGAATAGTTCTTATTGAATCAGATAGGCTTCGTACCTTTGAGCTTGCAATAAACTTTGGAAATCCAATGGATATTTTTTATAACATTCTTAAACATACTCACGGAGGGTTAAGATGGCTTCTGCTACTAGTGATGATAGTCGCTATTTTCAAGTTTTTAATGGGTTGGTCTAAGAATAGAGTCTTCAAAGCTTCAGATAAGAAACTGGCTTTAGTTACACTAATACTGGTGCATCTTCAGTTGGTCTTTGGTCTAGTTCTATATTTCCTAAGTCCATACCCTCAAATGTTAGCACAAAACGCTAAAGAGGTTATGGCTAATGGCGCATTAAGATTCTTCGCTGTTGAACATTTAGTAGGAATGTTAGTGGCTATTGCCTTAATTACAGTAGGGTATTCCAGAGCTAAAAAGCTAAAACACGACTTTAAAAAATTTAAAGTATTACTCTTTACATACCTGCTTTCTTTCTTATTGATAATGGCACTTATTCCATGGGACAGACTTTCAAACTAACTCTTCTACTTTTTCTAATTTCGGTTAGTATGACATTCTCATGCGGGAATGCCGAAAGTTTAGATACCCTTTCTAAAGCTTCTGCTGAAGGAGAACTTATCTTCAAGAAACAGTGTGCTTTATGCCATGGATTAAATGGAAATAAGCAGTTAAGTGGCGCTAAAAAACTGATAGAGTCCAAGCTTTCTATGAATGAAATAGAAGCCCTAGCAACCTACGGAATGAGGCAGATGCCATCATTTAAAGAGAGACTAACTATAGAAGAAATAAAATTAGTTTCTGATTACGCGTACCAATTCAGAGAATCTAAATGAGTATAGAAAAATCTTATGACACCACTATAGAGAAAGAAACCGCAATTCTGATAGGAGCTATTACTCAAAAACAGCCTGAAGCTGCTGTTAAGGATTATTTAGATGAGCTAGAGTTTTTGGCGCAAACAGCTAATGCAGTAGTGCTTAAAAGATTTACTCAGAAAATGGATCGTCCTAATTCGAAAACTTTCGTTGGTGAAGGAAAACTACAGGAGATAGCCGACTACGTAGAGTATAATCAGATAGACTGCGTGATATTCGATGATGAACTTTCACCTGCGCAAATCAGAAACTTACAGAACAAGTTCAATCCAGATGAGTTCGCGGAGCATCAGATTAAGGTGATGGATAGAAGTAATTTGATTCTAGACATCTTTGCAGCGCGCGCGCAGACAGCTCATGCTCGAGTGCAAGTAGAGTTAGCACAACTCCAATATTTACTCCCTAGACTGACTAGACTCTGGACTCACCTCTCAAAGCAGAAAGGTGGAATAGGAATGAAAGGACCCGGTGAAACAGAAATTGAAACCGATAGAAGAATCATTAGAGATAAGATTCACCGACTGAAAAAAGATCTAGAAAAAGTAGACATACAGAAAGCAACTCAGCGCGGAAACAGGGGCCAATTAATCAGAGTAGCTCTTGTGGGATATACCAACGTAGGAAAATCTACACTTATGAACTCTATCGCCAAGAGTAAGGTTTTCGCAGAGAACAAGCTCTTTGCTACGCTAGATACTACGGTGAGAAAGGTGGTGTTCGGAAACTTGCCTTTCCTTATGAGTGATACAGTAGGGTTTATTAGAAAATTACCTCATCAGTTAGTAGAGAGTTTTAAATCTACTCTAGTAGAAACTACAGAGGCGGATCTACTCATTCATGTAATAGATGTAAGTCATAAGAACTTTGAAGACCACTACAAAACAGTGAATGAAACGCTCTCAGAAATCCATGGGTCTCATAAACCTATTATAGTAGTCGCTAATAAAATAGATGCTGTAGATTGGCTGGAAACTGATGGAGATGTAAAATCCTCAGATTTAAAACAGAATTTAATAGAAACGTTAAAGAAATCCTGGGTTTCTAACCTGGCTGAAGAAGAGGTTATTTTCATCTCTGCTCTCAATAAATTAAACCTTGAAGAATTAAAGGAGAAACTCTACGAAACAGTTAAAAAACTGCATCAAGAGAGATATCCTTATAACAACTTCTATTATTAGTACCTTTGCGCCCATAAATGAGTATTCGTCAGCAAAAAATACAAAGTCTTCTTAGAAGAGAATTAGCCACTATTTTCCAGAGGGAAAGTAATATGCTATTTAACGGTAGATTTATTACAGTTACTCATGTGAGAATCACTCCAGATCTAGCTAACGCTAATGTCTTTCTGAGTATAATGGCCAGTAAGGATGTGAAAGCAGACTTAAAAATGATAGACGAGAATAACTGGAAAGTGAGAAAACTCTTAGGTGAAAGAGTGGGTAAAACGATGAGAATTATTCCAATTTTAACTTTTAAAATAGACGACTCATTAGATCTGGCAGCTCAGATTGATGAATTACTTAAATAGCCATGCATTACGATCCTATTAAAAAAACCGTAGGAAGATTCTTTAACAAGAGCCCATTTTTAAGAAAGGTGTTTTACAGTCTTTTAGACCTTTTACTGCTCAGAACATGGCATGTTCATAGAGAATTAACTAAATGGAAAAAAGGCTCTCCAAAAAATCCCAAAATTCTAGATGCAGGGTTTGGTTTTGGTCAGTACACCTACCATATGAAAAAGAAGTTTCCTACTGCTTGCGTTCTTGGTGTCGATGTTAAGGAAGATCAGGTTTCGGAGTGCAATCAATTCTTCAGAGCTTGTAGATTAGAAAATGTTCTTTTTAAAGTTGAAGATCTTCTGGACTTCAAAAAACCTGACACCTTTCAACTGTGCTTGTGTGTAGATGTTATGGAGCACATAGAAGATGATGTAAAAGTTATGGCTAACATCTGTGACTCACTGAAAGAGGGTGGCATGCTGCTAATTTCTACTCCTTCTGATCAAGGGGGAAGTGATGTGAATGAAGATTCTGATACGTCTTTTATAGAGGAGCACGCTAGAGATGGTTACGGAATGGATGAGATTAAAGAAAAACTTAAAAAAGCTGGTTTCTCTAAAGTAAAAGCTCACTTTTCTTATGGTGCTCCTGGTAAAATAAGCTGGAAACTTTCTATGAAGTATCCTATGAAAATACTGAATGTTTCGAAGGCGTTTTTTATCATTCTTCCTCTCTATTATTTAATTACTTATCCTGTAGCATTTATTCTAAACATGATGGATGTAAGAAGCGCCCATAGAACGGGAACAGGATTAGTAGTGAAGGCTTGGAAGTAACCAAATGAAATGGCATAAATTAGCCGTAAACATGAGTTATCAATATCTCTGAATTTGAACTCTACTCCTTTTAAAATAGCAGCCAGATACCTTTTCTCGAAGAAAACGAGAAATGTCATTAATCTTATTTCGGGTGTTTCTTTAGTGGTGGTAGCTTGCGTTACAGCCACAATGATTATTCTACTCTCTGCCTTTAATGGAATAGAAGAATTAGTAGACGGTCTCTATAATAAATTTGATCCGGATATCACCATATCTTCTGATGAAGGAAAGGTTCTGTTCGGCGATAGTTTAGACTTAGCCTCTGTAGCACAAATAAAAGGCGTGCTATACATTAGCTCCGTTATAGAAGAAACAGCCATTATTTCTAAGGGAGAAAGCAATAAATCACTATGTAAATTAATTGGAATAGATACGACCTATGTAAAACTCTCTGGAATTAAGGAAAATGTAGTGTACGGAACTTACAACCTTCATGAGGCAGGTGAGAATTTCGTGATTCCAGGAGCAGGAATAGCTGGGGACTTAGGACTTCAGCTGAGAAATGGCGAGAGCGAAAATCTTAGGATTTATGCCCCTATAAGAGGTAAGAAAATCTCTATCTCACAAAAGAAAGCATTAAGAGATGAAGTCGTCTCTACTTCTGGTGCATTTAGCATAAATGCTGAAATGGATGTTAAATATGTAGTGAGCACCTTGAGTTTTGCCAGAAGAATGTTTGATTATGAGAATCAGAGTTCCTACATCGGGATAGAAGTGGTGGATGAAAATGACTCTGAGGAGATCAGAGATGAAATTAAAATGCTCATCGGTGCTGACTTCTTAGTAAAAACGCGAAGGGAAAAAAACCCACTAGTTTATGAGACAAATGCTACAGAGAAAAAAGCGGTTTTCTTAATTCTAGTTTTCGTCCTGATTATAGCTGTTTTTAATGGTATGGCCTCTTTGACCATGCTAGTTCTAGAAAAACAACGAGATGTTTCTGTATTAAAGTCTATGGGTGCCACATGGCCTTTTATTAAAAGAATATTCATCTTAGAAGGGGCACTCATAAATATAATAGGTGCGGCCGCAGGAACTGTTCTTGGTTTATCTCTATGCCTAGTTCAGCAGAAATTTGGATTGCTTCGACTGCATGGCACAGTTGTGGATTTTTATCCTATAAAAATAGACGGAGTAGATATAATTGTAGTCATTAGCACAGTGATTTTTATCGGAGTTATAGCGACTTACTTTATGGTAAATTATTTAGTAAAGAAACTAAAAGAGACTTCTGCTATTTAACACTAAGATTCGAAAAACTCGATATCGCTGAACTCTTTACTCACCTTATCCAAGGTTTCGAATAATACTGCTGAATCCATTTCTGTTACCATTTTCATCCTCCATTCTTTAAAATGTGGAATCCCTCTGAAATAGTTCGCATAATGCCTTCTCATTTCTACTACTCCTAATCGTTCTCCTTTCCACTCTAGGCTTCTTCTTAGATGTTCTTTGGCGGCCTCTACTCTATCACTAATAGTAGGCGGAGCTAAGTGTTTCCCCGTCTTCATGAAGTGCTTTATCTCATTAAAAACCCAAGGATAACCTATGCTCGCTCTGCCTATCATTATTCCGTCTACGCCAAACTTATTTTTATATTCTAGTGCTTTTTCTGGAGTTGTAATATCTCCATTTCCGAAAACTGGAATATTCATTCTGGGGTTATTGGCTACGTCAGAAATAAGCGACCAATCAGCATCTCCCTTGTACATCTGCTTTCTAGTTCTTCCATGAATAGAAATTGCCTTAATTCCTACGTCCTGAAGCCTTTCTGCGACGTCTACAATGTATTTAGAGTTATCATCCCAACCTAATCTAGTTTTTACCGTTACAGGCAACCTGGTGGATTTGACTATTTCTTTAGTCATTTCTACCATTTTAGGAATGTCTTGGAGGATTCCTGCGCCTGCGCCTTTACAAGCTACCTTTTTTACAGGACAGCCGTAATTGATATCTATTATATCAGGATTAGCCGCTTCTGTGACTTCAGTAGCCCTTTTCATTGACTCTATATTCGAGCCGAATATTTGTATGCCGATAGGCCTCTCGTACTCAAATATATCTAGCTTCTGAGTGCTTTTTACGGCATCTCTAATCAACCCCTCGGAAGATATAAACTCAGTGTACATAAGGTCTGCACCATACTTCTTGCACAGTGCTCTAAACGGAGGGTCACTTACGTCTTCCATCGGCGCGAGTAATAAAGGAAACTCTCCTAATTCTATATCAGCTATCTTTACCACCTTGTACTTTAAAAATGCAAAAATACTATGAATAACGCTTCGATGCATCATACACATCCTATTCCTAGAGCTATACTGCTATTTATTTTCTGTATTGGAGGAATAATCGTTTTCTCTTTGTTAGCTATAGGCGTTTGTATGGTGGCAGGAATTGACTTAGAGTCCAAGCTAGGACTACAAACACAAACTGCATTTACTCAGATAGGAGGCTTCCTTCTCCCCGCTTTTCTGTTTATAAGGGTTTTTGGAAGAAAGTCAGTAACTCATTTTAGCTTAAACCAACCTAAAACTCTTCATTTCATACTCACTATCCTTCTAGCTATTGCAGCTTTGGGTGCAGTGGCTTATGCCGGAGAACTAAATCTAAAACTACTCGAAGGAAGAGGAGGGTTTATAATGACATTAAAAGAACGAGAAGACCAGTTAGCTGAGATTATGATGATTATGCTGGATATGAAGTCTATTGGCTCTCTTCTAGTCACTACCCTTTTGGTAGGATTGCTTCCTGGGATATGCGAGGAGTTTTTATTTAGAGGAGCGTTACAATCTCAATTAGCCAAAGCTTTTAAAAATATCCATCTGGCCATCTGGGCTACAGCCATAATATTTAGCGCTATACATATCCAGTTTTTCGGATTTGTTCCTAGAATGCTCCTTGGAGCTTTATTTGGATATGTGCTTATCTACACGGGGAGCATTTGGATGCCTATTTTAGCTCATTTCATAAATAACTCGGTGGGGGTTCTTGGTTATTACTTAGCCCAAAACACTGATTTAATTTCTCAAGAGCAAGTAGAAAGTACTGAAGTTTCTTGGTTTATCGCTCTTGGCAGTGCTGCTATAGTTTTTGCTGTAATTCTAATAATGAAGAAATCATCTAACTGGCCGGAAAGAAGATTAGAATATATGAAATTCCCCTACCCTAAAGAGACCTTTATAGATCAATTCGAAAACGACTCACCCTCTTAAGAATACTTCTGTTAGGACTAAATCAGAAAGCTCGGTTACCTTAATGTTTTCTGCATTTCCAGCTACGAGATGAATTTCATTTCCAGCAGCCTCTACTACTGAAGCGTCATCTGTAAAAAGAGCTTCGAAGTTCACCTTGTATGCTTCTTTTAATAATTCCGTATGAAAACACTGGGGAGTTTGTACCACTACGAAATCATTCCTATCCACGGAAATAGAGCTGTCATCAGCCTCTATTTTTCTTAGACTTTCATTTACTTGTAACACAGGTATGGCAGTTTTTTTAAGCGTTGCAACGCGAAAACAATCTCCAATAACTTTTATAGAAACACATGGACGTGCAGCATCATGAATAGCCACTACACCGCTATACTTAAGTCTAGATAACCCTTTCTTCACCGACTCAAATCGCGTATCTCCGCCTACTACAGTAGTGATATCCTTACCCACGAAATACTGCTCTCTAATTTCAGTCCAGTGATCTAAAAAAGATTCATTCATGACCACTACCACATGCATATCAGGTTTCCAACTGTAAAATTTTTCTAAAGCATGAATAATTACAGGACGGTCATGAACGGTAATAAACTGCTTAGGCTGTTCAGATTTCATTCTGCTGCCTATACCTCCTGCTACTATTATTACCTCCTCTCTCATTGCAGCTAAGATAAACTTAGTGTGAATACTTTCAAAACTATTTTCTCATACAATGAAGAATCGAGAAGATTAAAGGGAATTTTTGAAGAGTAATGATTAAATAAAGCCGCCAATAATGATAAAACTATATTGAAAACCTTTGGATGATTTCAGATACCTGCACTAGCCAATTGAGTCAGTTTACTTGTTCCAAATTTCCCAACTCTCCTCAGCCTGTAATACCAACATTCTATATCCGTTTAATGTGGCAGCTCCTCTTTCTTCTCCTTTTTTGAGAAAAAGGCTCTGCTCTGGATTGTACACTAAGTCATAGAGTAAATTCAGGGGTGTTAAGTACTCGTATGGAATATCAGGGTATTTATCCACCTCTGGAAAAGTGCCCAAAGGAGTAGTGTTTATAATTAGCGGAAAGTGCTTTACCACATATTTATTCAGATCATGATATCCTAACTCATCGCCTACTGGTCTTCTAGATATCATTTTGTAGTCTACTCCTAAATGTCCTAATGTATAACCTATGGCTTTACTCGCACCTCCTGAACCTAGAATCAAAGCGCGCTCATGGTGAGGCTTAAATACTGCAGCTAATGACTTCTTAAATCCTACCGCATCTGTATTATATCCTATGAGTTTTCCGTTTATGATTTTGACCGTATTTACTGCTTTAATCTCTTTAGCCTCAGGGCTTAGACCATCTAACAACGGAATAATTTGTTCTTTGTAAGGGATAGTGACATTGAACCCTTCCAGATTTCCTAAGCTCACCATTAGCGCTTTCAACTCAGAAATCTCACTCAATTCAAAGAGAGAGTAATTTACATCTGTGATTCCGCCTGATTTGAACTTTTCAGAAAAATACTTTTCAGAGAAGGAGTGCTTGAGATTTTCACCTATCAGACCAAAATTTCTCACGTTAGAATTTCCAATCAAATTTCAACACATTCTGAGAACCTTCTATTCTTTTAGCATCTACCCTAACCGTATTAGTAAATCCTTTGTATATTATTTCTACTCGGTATTCTTCGTTTCCCGTGAGGTTAATTGTGCATCTTCCTTCTTTATTAGTTACTGCTTCTCCCACAAATCTATCGCTCTTCGCATTGAAGTATTTAACGGTAGCCTTTTTCGCTGGCGAACCATCTATAGTTACATCACCGACTATACTGACAAAAGTTCCATTATCATAATCAGAAGATATAAGTGAATAATTACTTACATCGACTACATAGATATCTCTCTCACCATTAGAATCTTCATATTCTGCTGCTACGAATAACTTAGAGTTATCCCCAGTTAACGAAAATGTAGATTCTTCATTTACCGTATTTATAGGATATCCCAAATTTACTGGTGTTCCCCATTCTCCATTTATGAGCTCTGACTTAAAGATGTCATACCCACCCATAGTCTGGTGGCCTTTGGAGGAAAAATAGAGGGTCTTTCCGTTCGGGTGAATGAACACGAACTTTTCATCATCTGATGTATTAATAGTTCCCCCTAGATTTTTAGGCTTATCCCATTCCCCTTTTTTATCTTTTTGACTCGTATAGATATCTCCTCTCCCCTCTCCTCCGGTTCTTTCACTTATAAAGTAGAGGGTTCCTCCATCTGCCGTTATACTTACTGAACCTTCATAGTAACTAGTGTTTACCGGATTATCTAACCTTTCTGGGACATCCCAATCACCTGTCTTTATATTCCTTTGAGACATGAATATATCTCCCGCCAATTTGTCATCATTTTTATAGATAAACATTTGGTTTCCGTCTGGAGCCACACTTAATATTGCATCGTACTTTTTAGTATTCACATTACCAGGTAAACTTTCTGCATCTGACCACTCTCCTAGCTTCTCGTCCCATTGGGAAATATAGATGTCTTCAAAAAACTTGTAATCGCTTGACTCATCTATCTCTCCTCCTTTTGTGTCTGATCTTCTGGAAGTAAATATGAGTGTTTTTCCATCTGCGGTTACACTAGGAGCATAATCATCGAACCTCGAGTTTATTTCTCTCCCTATATTTTCAACTACCACAGGAACGGGCTCAGTCATAAGCTTCTGAGCATACTGGCATTGACTTAAATACTTCAGCGCTAAGTCATACTCTATGCTTCTCGGAGAGCCCTTAGATAAAAACTCATTGAAACTACTAATAGCTTCATCTAAACGTGCCATTCTGTGGTACGTCTGACCATAAAAGAAGTTCATTTCTTTTACCACTTCAGGGTCATTAGCTTTTGCCTTTTCTAGATATTTTAAAGCCAGGTCGAACCTCTTTAGCTTGTAATGACATTCAGCACTTCTGTAATAAGCCATGCTGTGTTCTTTTTCAATTTTAAGTATATCTCTATATATAAGCAGAGCACCTCTGTAATTATTATCTAAAAACTCGTGCCTGGCTGCTCCCATCTTAAAAGTGATACTGCCTTTTTTTTCCTTTTTATCTTCTTCTTGGGCATTTAGACTCAAATCGAGAAGTATGCTAGAGAAGATGAAACATGTAACTAAAAATTTATTCATCATTTTTAATAATAATAATAA